>Ga0065709_1005949_pt1 | contig 51573 bp, 54 predicted proteins | sample Hoacrofraction14_2_FD_59096 | JGI IMG/M metagenome (GOLD analysis project Ga0065709, IMG submission 59096) | Hoatzin crop microbial communities from Cojedes, Venezuela, sample from fiber fraction 14 v1 | ecosystem: Host-associated > Birds > Digestive system > Esophagus > Crop | place: Venezuela...
CGCGCAACCCCAGTAAAATCAAGGGATTGTGGTGGTTAACACTCGAGGGCTATACCGTAGCCTTGGTATAAAATCTCGGGAGCGCAGGTTGAAAACAATGATTAAACCATCTGATGTGTAATTCAGGCGCCGACTCGGATTAGAGATTTTAATACTTGGTTCTGTGTCGCACGAGGAGGAATGTTACGCCGCATGCGGAGATGAGGGAGATTAATTCTGCGACGCGCCAGAGGGCGGGCTCTTGGAATTCGATGTGAATCTCGCTTTGGAAGTTGTCGGGGATTAAAACCCTGATGCGACAGTTGTCGCCTGTCTCGATTGTAAGCTCGTTGCCTTCGCTGTCGGTGGCCCGGTAGTAGGGGTAGTTAAATATCGGGTATTCGACGTAGGTTTTGCCGTCGGTTGTTATGTCGTAGTCGAGGTTTCCGGTGTCCGCGCCCGTCATTAAGTATTCGTTGTCGCCTAAATCCGTCACGTTCAGAGATGCGGCGTCGTAGTACTCGGTGCCGAAGGTCCCTTCGTGCAGGTAAGAGTTTAGCATCGCAACCGAAATTAAGATGGTGACAAGAAGCGCGACAAGACTTAAGGTGTCGGCATGTTTTTCGGAGGTGGCGATCACGAATCTGATGCATTCGCCCAGTGTAATTGACATGAAAATCAGGGCGATGCCGATGAGGCGCCAAGGGAACTGAATCGAGGCGATGGCGGGCCCGAAGAAAAGGTTGTCTTCGAGGAAATCCCACGGGAAAATATCGGATGCCATGAAGAGGGTCAGGAGCGACATTATTGTGCAGTATTTAATCCTCGTGTTCGCCTTGCGGCATATCCACAAAACAATCGAAGCCAGGAGCCCCGCGATAAGAAGGATACCGGGAGTCAGAGTCATTTTGTCTTCGCCTCTGCCGTAGCCGAAGAAGTTACCCCAGAACTTTATGTACGACAAGAGTGATGCTCCGTCCGACTGAATATGTCTGCTTGAATCGGCGAGCATCCAGACGTTGATGCGGGTGGTTATTTTCGACGAGTAGTCGAGGAAGGGAACAACAAAAGCGGCGGACAAAAGGCACGTTTCAAGGACTGCGGTAAGTGTTGCAAGAAGCACTTCTTTGCGGAAGAATTTTTTCGCAAAGACCAGAGCGGTTATGCCAAGGAAAATCACGGCCCCTTCGGTTGTGAGGAGGTGGGAGTAGATGAGTCCGGACATCGCGATGGCCAAAGGCGCTGCCTCTGTGAAATACTCTTTGGGGGATTTTATGTTTTCGAGATTTAGGATCTTGATGAAGCCCGCGGCGGCCAGGGGCAGGAACATCAGCGCGCACGTCTCTCCCACGGTGCATCTGACGTAGATGTCGACGAATCTGAACATCGAGCAGGTGTATGCCAGGGTGGAGATGAAGGCCGCGCGGCGGCTTGTAAAGATTGATTTGAACGAGGCGTAGGTGATAATGGCGGTGGCGAGGTTAATTCCCATGAAATATATGCGGATGGCTTCGGTTAAGGAGAACCCCATTATTCGCAGGAATGCCGGGAGGTATAAGAAGAGGTCGCCGTAGTAGATCTCGGAGGCGTACCCGTAGCCGAAGAGCCACAGGTCTTCCATTCTCACGGGGAATTGCCCTTCTGCCATGGCCTGCGCCATCCCCTCTATCCGGATTGCGTGGAAGAGAGTGTCGTGCCCGGCGGCAAGCTCGCGGAAGAACAGGGGCAGAGAAGAGCACGCGAACGCCGCCAAAACGCCGATGACAGCAAAGGGACTCTGCTTAAGCCTTTTGCGCAACATGAAGAGTATTCCTACGCTCGCGAAAACAAAAACCCAGACACACAGCGCCCTCGTGTAAGGGGCTGTGTAGTTTTGTGAAATCGACATACCGGTTATCTCAAAATCGCCCTGCCCTGTGTAGAGCACAACGAGTTCGAAATCCTCTATGTCTTTTGTTGCCCTGAACGAAAATGTTGTGCTTGTATTCAAGGCTTCAAGCCTTGTGAAGGATGCAAGAATATCTGCGTTGTCTTTGTCGGAATAAGCCTTTATGTACTGCAGGCTGTCAGCCTTGTATGTGACGGTCACGGTGTAGTCGCCCTTGCTAAGTGATGTATATGGTCCGCGCAAAAGCCGTATGGTCGCCGAATCTCCCGGATCTGCCTGCCCCTCTTCGACATGCCAGGTGCCGTCGTAAGTTATGTATTCGGATTCGAATTGGGATAAGTCTATCGGATATGTTTCATCTTTACCGGTTGCGTTTACTGCCAGCAACATGAGAATGATAAAACCCCAACAAGCGATTATTGCGACAGACAAAGCCGCAATCATTGTCAGTTGCTGTTTGCGCATAGGTTTATTCATTGCCGCCGCCCCTCTTTTTGCTCAGGTATCCGTTGTTGTACAGGTATGCGTAAACGGACGCACCTATGATTATTATATATCCCAAAATACTGAGTTTGTCGGGAAATTCATCCAGGAAAAGCATCCCGAGAATCGCTGCAAAAATAACCGTCGAATAATCGTAAACGGAAATTTCTTTTGCCGGGCACGCCGCGTACGCCGCCGTAATCGTAAGTTGTCCGCAACACGCCGCGATTCCGGCGCACAGACAGTAGACAAGTTGAACCGGTCTTACGGGTTCGTAAGTTGCCACGATAAACGGAATAACCGCCAGACACGAGAACACCGAGAAGAACGCGACTATAACCGTTCCGCGCTCGCCTTTGAGACTCAATTTTCTCAGGAATGTGTATGCGATTCCGGCAAAGCATCCGCCCATGAGTCCTATGAGGGCGGGGAACACCGAATCCGAATTTAATGTTGCCTCACCGAAAATAAACGAGGGCTTCACGACAAACACCGCCCCGAAGAGCGCCAAAACGATCGCAAACCACTGATGTGCGTTGGCAACCTCGTGCAGCAGAAATATCGAGGCGATAATTGCGAAGAACGGCGACAGTTTATTTAAAATCATCGCGTCAGCTATATTTATTTTTGAAATAGCGTAGAAGTTTGCCACAAGTCCTATAGTACCGAATGCGGCCCGCGCGAAAAGCCCCGGCAGGCTGCCTTTCCGGATTTTAAATTTTTCCTTGGATCTTGCCAGAAGAATAACCGACAGAAAAACCGCCACCAGATTGCGGAACAGGGCCTTTTGAAATACCGGCATGTCTCCGGCCAGGCTTATGAACATACTCATCACGGCAAACGAAAAAGACGACATCAACAGATACAGGATGCCCTTCTTCTTCGGTGATAAATCCTTCCACTTTGTCATTGCCGTATGCCCTCTGATAACTATGATACTAGTAATAATCAGGCGCACGGGTTAAATGAATGTTACAAATCAAATAAGCCGGATTTGAAAACCAATATGTAAAATTGAAAAATCAAAATTTTAATCAAAATTTTTCGAATTTTTTTGACTAAAATTTTGACTTTTGAACTTTGTTTATGAAGCTCATAAGTCCTGATGTGGATTTGAAAGAATTCAATTGAAAATGGAAAGCGGGAAAACCGCGGCGACCATATACTGACGGAAGATGAGATATCGGAACTTAGCGCCGATGCTTGGAATACGAAAAAAGCGTCAGACGGTTCAGACTTTTCTGATGGCCGCTTAATTGGATATTATGTGATTGTGGATATCTTCTGTAATAATGGGCAATAAATCAGAAGATTTGCGCGGAAGAAGCCCTTTATTGGGTATTAGTTCAATTGACTGAATGCCGGTAAATCAATAAAATCTAACGGTAAATTGAATTTTCAGGAGAGTTGGTATGCTTAAGATCGGTTTTTTGGGGTGCGGTGAGATGGCATCCGTTATGGCAAAAGTTGTTGAAAGCGTTGAAGGCGTTGAGGTCGCGGGAGTTGCGGCGCGCGAGAGGGCCAAGGCCAAGAAGTTTGCCGTGGAATTTTGTCCCGAGGCAAAGGTCTATTCCAATTACGAGAAATTGGTTGCCGCCGAGGATATTGATTTGATTTATATTTCGACGCCCGCGGCTTTGCACTGCGAGCACGCGATTTTGGCGCTTTCGCACCATAAGAATGTTTTGGTTGAAAAGCCGTTTACGCTGAGCAAGAACGATGCCGAGAGGATTTTCTTCGAGGCTAAGAACCGCGGACTTTTCGCGTGTGAGGCGATGTGGACATCGTTTATGCCGCTGCATAAGCAGGTTCTCGAGTGGATCGGGGAAGGCAAGATAGGAGATGTTAAATATATTTCCGCGAATCTTGGGTACGACAGAAGAGATGTCGAGAGATTCAACAGCCCCGAGTTGGGCGGCGGCGCTTTTGCCGACCTGGGAGTTTATATCTTAAATCTTGCGACTGCTATCTTGGGGAACACTTTGTCGCCGGTATCCGTTAAGTCCAGGAAGACCACGGCGGGAGTTGACAAGGATACGGCGTTCCTACTCGAAAACGATTCGGGAGCGCAGGTTATCGCGTATGTCACGATGTGCGCGAACACCGACAAGCATGCGACGATTGTGGGACAAAACGGCTATATTTCAATTGACGATGTAAATACATACAGAAAGATTTCGCTTTGTCAGAACGATGCCGGTCTGGTTGACGAGATTGCCGCAGAGGGCGGGGTCACCGAAGAGTATGCCCACGAGATAAGGGCGTGCGCCGATGCGGTGTCCCACGGTCTTATTCAGTGCACGGATATGCCATGGAGTACAAGTGCGGCTCTGGCAGAGTTGTGCGACAAAATCAAGGTAATGATGTAATGTCCGAACCCCTGAGCGCTAAGACCAACCGGAAGAAGATTAAGTATGTAGTAAACGCCGGCGTTATTGCCGCGCTTTATGTCGTGCTCACATTGCCTTTTGCGCAGTTTGCATACGGCCCGGTGCAGTTCAGGCTTGCTGAGCTCCTGACCGTGTTGCCGACCTTCTCGCCCGCGGCTATCCCGGGGGTTGCGATAGGATGTTTTTTGGCAAATCTGTTTAACCCGTCGTCTTTAGGGCCCGTGGATGTTATTTTCGGAACTTTGGCAACCGTTTTGGCGGCTTTTGTGAGCAGACTTTTAGGAAGAAAATCTGAGTTTTTGGGGCTCATTCCGCCGATTGTTTTTAACGGCCTTATAGTCGGAGGATATCTGCCGTTTTTGCTTGCCGATTCGGCATCGTCCGTGACGGTTGCCGTTGTTCTTATCAGCATGGGCGAGGTTGCCGCAAGCGAGGCGGTGCTTTTGGGAGTTTTGGGAATACCGATGGTGTTGTTGATAAAAAAGACGAGGATAAAGGAATATCTCTGATGGCACATTATTTTGACAGCGAACCTGTCAGTGTAAGTAACCGCAAAACGATTGACTACCGTGTGAACGGTATTAATTTTTCGTTCGTGACCGACAGCGGGGTTTTCTGCCGCGACGGTGTGGATTTCGGATCCGACCTTATGATTAACGCGGTTGTTTCCGACATGAAGACGATGAAGGAGAAACTTTCTTCCGCATCGTTCCTGGATTTAGGGTGCGGGGTAGGAGTCGTCGGAATCTCTGTTAAAGGATGTTTTATGAAGGTTGATGTCACAGGGGTCGATGTCAACCGCCGTGCGGTGGCCCTGGCCCGGGAGAATGCGGTGACCAACCGCACTCCCTGTAACTTTATGGAAAATGACGGGATTTCCGGCATCGACAAAACGTTTGATTTTATCGCGACCAACCCTCCGGTGCGCGCCGGGAAGGCGACCGTTTTCAGATTCTACGAAGAGTCTTTTGAACACATGAAGGAAGGCAGTTGCCTGTATGTTGTTTTGCAAAGAAAACAGGGCGCGCCTTCGACCGAGAAGAAGTTGATTGAACTGTTCGGTAACTGCGAGACTCTGGCGATATCCGGGGGATACCGGGTTATGAAGGCGGTGAAGGAATGACGCTACCGTATCCGTTTCCCGATTCACTGATGATGTTTTTCATTTACAGCTTCGTCGGTTGGATAGTCGAGGTTGTCTACTACGGCATCACCGAAGGTGAGTTCATAAACCGCGGATATTTGTCCGGCCCTTTGTGCCCTGTGTACGGGCTGGGGTTTTATTTGGGGATTTGGGTTTTCGAGCCCTTGACGGGAAACTTTTTTGTCACATTCTTCGGAACCGCTTTTGCCGCGACCTTTGTCGAGCTTATCGCGGGCGTTCTTTTGTACCATCTCTTTCACATGAGGTGGTGGGATTACACCGAGTATAAATTTAATTTACACGGCTACATCTGTCTGAGGTTTTTCCTCTACTGGGGAATCGCGTGCTCGCTCGGGCTTTACGTTTTGCATCCTGCGGTCAAGCGCCTGATTGCGTTTTTGCCGCTCAAAGCGGAAATGTTTATTCTGGCCGTTTTATCCGTGATTTTGCTTGTGGATATCATCATCAGCACCGCGGTCGTAATCGGGCTTTCGCAGAAGATCAGAAGGCTCGAAAAACTCAACGAGGACATGCATTTCTTTTCGAATAAAATCGGGTCTTCGATTTATGATACTGTCGATGCCGTCGTTACCTTGAGCGGGCCTACGCGCGAGCACTACGAAGCGTACAGAAAAGTCGTAAACGAGCACCGCGCCGAGGAGAAGAACTTAGCCGCAATTCACCGTGCCGAAGAGCGAAGGCTTGCCGCGGAATTTACCTCCCTGGAGAAGGACAATCTGAAGCAGGCAATGCACAACGCCAACGCGAAAAAGAATGCTTTCTTTGCAAGCTTAAAGCACCCGGAAAGACGTATCATCGCAACGATAAAATCCCACAGCGGAGACTTGCACTTTAACGCAATCTCGATGTTCAAGGAGCGCGCACCGCTCAGGCGTAAGAGCACCGTGGCCGTTGAGGTCGATCCGCTTGCGATTGAGGAGGAAGAGACATGAAGATAATGGTTGCGTCCGACATCCACGGAGACTTTTCGTGGGCACAAAAAGTTATTGATAAGTTCGAAGAACTGGAGGCTGACAAACTGCTTTTGTTGGGCGACATTTTATACCACGGTCCGAGAAACGATTTGCCCGCGGATTACGCTCCCAAAAAAGTTATCGAACTTTTGAATTCTTATGCGGACAGAATTTTGTGCGTGCGCGGCAACTGTGACACCGAGGTCGACCAGATGGTTCTGAAGTTCCCGATTATGGCTGATTACATTTATCTTGTGTCCGGGCAGACCGTGTTCTTTGCAACCCACGGACATCACTATAATCCGGATAATCTCCCGCCGTGTTTGGGAGACGGAGATGTTCTTTTGTGCGGACACACACATGTCGCGTGCGATGAGATGCGCGAAGGATTCAGATACATGAACCCCGGGTCGCCGTCTATCCCGAAAGAAGGAACACCGCCGTCTTATATCGTTATTGAGGACGGCAAAGCGGAACTTTTCGCGTTTTAAGTGCTATCATAGTTTTGATTTCAATAAGGAGGACAACAAAATGTCTGAAATGAGACCTTCACATCACCCCAAGCACACACCCCCTGCGCAAGAGCCCCATGTTTTGTCTCTTGCGGAAGGGTCGACCATAAAGAAAGTAATAGGAGTTGCAAGCGGCAAAGGCGGCGTAGGAAAATCCTTCGTCACATCCACTTTGGCTGTGGCTTTGGCGCGCCGCGACCTTAAAGTCGGAATACTTGATGCCGACATCACGGGCCCCTCGGTTCCTGCGTCTTTTGGCCTCACCGGAATGCTCAGGACTTCCGACGGCAAACTGATTGAGCCGATGGTTACAAAGACGGGAATCAAGGTTGTAAGCGTAAACCTTGTTCTGCAAAGCCCGGACCAGCCCGTTATCTGGAGAGGCCCCGTGTTGAGCCAGATTATCAACCAGTTCTGGTCTGAGGTTGACTGGGGCGAGTTGGACGTTCTTCTTATCGACATGCCTCCGGGAACAGGCGACGTGCCTCTTACGATTTTCCAGTCCATTCCCGTCGACGGTCTGATTCTGGTTGCGACCGCTCAGGACCTGGCTTCCATGATTGTCAAGAAAGCACGCAACATGGCGACCATGATGGACGTAAAAATCCTCGGTATGGCAGAGAATATGGCGTACCTGAAGTGCCCTCACTGCGGCGAGGAAATCCCCTTGTTCGGAGACGGCTCGGCCGTTGTCGAATCCGCTGATGAGATAGGCGTTCCCGTCCTCGACAGAATCGCGTTCGACCCCGAGGTCACAAAACTGGTCGACTCCGGCAGATGCGAAGGGACGGCCGAAGGAATTGTAGAAGGCTGTGCCGAAGCGGTCACAAAAATTCTATGAGAAAAAGACTGATATCCCTTGTGCTTGCCCTGAGTTTTATCTTTTCGGGGTGTGCGACGAACAGTGCGGAAACCGTTGAAACGCAGTCCTACATGTCGTATCTGGGGGACTACGGGTACGATGAGGATGCCTCGGCGCTCGTGCTCGAGCCCATCGAAGACGAGTACGACGAAGACGGAAATCAGTACATGGGAATTCAGTACCGCACGATAACGGATTTGGACGGACTTTTGTCCCGGACCGACACGCCGATTCTCATCTATTTCTACAGTTCGATGTCAAGCGACACCTACGGCATCACCGCTGCGGTCGAGGACATCGCGCAGTGCCTGTGGGGAGACGTTCTGGTGCTGGCTCTGGACAGCCTGTCGTATAAGGACCTGGTGCAGGCATATGAGATTTCGGGAATCCCGGAATTCGTTCTGATTGAAAACGGCGCACACACATCCTCGTTCGGCAGCTCCGGCTACGAATACTGGAACACCGACGATGTCGTGGCATGGTTGGAAGAATGCGGTTACACGTTGGACTACTCAAAGCTTGAATAGGAGGCACCCATGGAATACATGTACGTTAGCACGATAGGGCAGGACAGCCACAGATTCGGTGACGAAATCGCAGGCGGCACAACCGTCATGTTGGGAGGCGTTCCGGTGCCTTCGGACAAACCGTTTCTTGCCAACAGCGACGGCGACGTAATATTGCATGCAATCACCAACGCAATCTCGGGCTTCACGACAAAAAATGTTCTCGGATATTCGGCTGACAAACTTTGTTTGGAAGAGGGCATAACCGACAGTACAGTCTATCTTAAGGAGGCCCTGAAGGACATGGGAGAGGCGAAAATCGTGCACGTGTCGATGTCCGTGGAGTGCCTGACCCCCAAACTCAAGCCTCATATCGAAAAGATAAGACAGAGCGTAGCGAATCTTTTGAACCTCGATACAAAGTCTGTCGGCATCACTGCCACAACCGGTGAGGGCTTAACCGGATTCGGCAGGGGAGAAGGCGTTCAGGTTCTGGTTATTCTGACCGTAAAGACTCCTGTTTGATAATTGCATCGGCAAAGAAAACATCCTCGGGCGTGGTTATCTTGATGTTCGAATATTTGCCCGGGACAAGCACGACTTCCATTCCCAATTGTTCGGCAATAGCCGTGTCGTCGGTCGCCTCAATCTGCGATTCGGCGCACTTTGAAAATGCATCCGCAATGAACCCCTGCGGTGTCTGAACTTCCATAAAATCCGCGCGGTTGGGCGTTTCTTCGACCGTTGTTTTATCTTCGATTTTCCTGATTTTTTTGATTGTGTTTTTGAGGGGCGTTGCCACGGTGCAGCATTCGCACGAATTTAAAGTATCGATAACCGCATCGATTTCTTCGTTTGAGATTAAGCACCTTGCTCCGTCGTGGATGAGAATTTTGGTTTGCGGCGAGAGGTTTTCGAGCGAACGGAAACCGTTCCTCACCGACTCGGTTCTTGACGAGCCTCCGGTTATGACAGTGATGTTTTCCATGGGGAACTTTTGCTTTGTGATTTCCTGCATGGTGCTTTTAAGTTCTTCGTTTGTCACGAGAACGATTTGAAAATTTTGCCCCGCAAATTTCTCAAGAGTGCGCTCGATTACGGTTTTTCCGGCAATTTCAAGCAGGAGCTTCGGCGTGTCGCCGCCCATGCGTGTGCCGTGGCCTGCGGCCGGAATTATTACTCTTATATCGTCCATATATCTCCTTTACGCGAAAAGAATATCTACCGCCTCACGGATGTTGTCGGCGTATATGAATTCTATTTTCGAAAGTATTTTTCCTTCACCCGTGGATGTGTCGCCCGTGATTTTCTCCACTTCGTTTTTGGATGCACCCGGAAGCACCACGGTCTTAAGTCCGAGTCGCGCGGCCTCCGCAATTCTCTTGGTGATGCGCGCCACTGGCCTTATTTCTCCGGACAGTCCGACTTCACCCAAAATCATGGTGTTGGGTTTTACGGCAACGTCCCTTGCAGAAGATACGACCGCCGCGATAATTGCGAGGTCTATTGCGGGGTCAGTGATTTTAAGTCCGCCGATTATGTTGACAAAACAATCCTTTGTGGGAAGCCCCAAAGATAAATTTTTCTCGGCAACGGCTAAAAGCATTGTGACGCGGTTACGGTCGGGACCGGAGGTCATGCGCTGAGGGTTGGCGTAGCAACTCTCTGCGACCAGGGCCTGAATCTCGACAGGCAGCGCGGCGTTGCCCTCGAATGCGGATGAGAGGACGGAACCCGGAACATTTAAGGGTCTGCCCGAGACAAGCAGTGCCTGCGAGCTGTCAACGGGTGAGAGTCCGCGGTCTCCCATCTCGAAAAACGCAAGCTCCCCGCTCTTGCCGAATCTGTTCTTGCCCGATCTTAGAATCCGGTAGCCGCCGGTGCCGTCGCCTTCAAAGGACAGAACGGTGTCGACCATGTGCTCGAGCGTCTTGGGGCCCGCGATTGAGCCTTCCTTTGTTATGTGTCCGACCAGGATTATCGGAACACCGTTTGATTTGGCAATCCTGATAAGGCCCGCGGTGACCTCGCGCGCCTGTGTCACGCTCCCGGGAGTCCCGGAAATCTGCTCGGAATAAAGTGTCTGTATTGAGTCGATTATGCAAAGCGCGGGTTTTATTTTCTGCAACTGTTCGGCGATTACCTCAAATTTTGTCTGGGCGCAGATCAGGAAATTGCTCTTGATATGAAGACGCTCCGCGCGCATGTTAATCTGCGCGGGGGACTCTTCGCCCGAGACATAAAGCACGTCGCCCTTCGTGTCGTACGAGTCGGCCAACTGCAGCAAAATGGTGGATTTGCCGATGCCCGGCTCGCCTGCGACCAGGGTGACCGAGCCTTCGGTTATGCCGCCGCCGAAAAGACGGTCCAAAGATTCCATTCCTGTCTTGTGTCTTGTGAAGTTCTCCGTGCCGGCGTCTTTAAGGCGTACTGTTGTCTCGATGTCTGTCCATGAGTATGCATTGGCCGTGAATGTGGGCGCTTCCGTGTTGGCTTTTGTTTTCGATTTGTTCCCGGAAGGGGCTTCGGTGAAACTGTTCCATGCACCGCACGCGGGGCACTTGCCCATCCATCCGTTGGCTTCGTATCCGCACTCTTTGCAAAAGAAAAGAACATTCTTTTTTGCCATATAAATCTCCCTTGATTTTGTTACGGAAAGTATAGCAAATTCCGCCGCTAATATGACAGCTCTGTTAAAAATAGGCGTTTTAACTTGAGCAAAAATTTGTTGTGCTATAATTATTTTGAATAATTATTTGGAGGATTAAGCGAATGGCTACCTTAACGCGCCTCGCAAGCACATTGACGGCTAAATATTTCCCGTCACAGTCCTTGACAGATGCATTTTACATGGATGGACGTCTCTGCGGAAAGAGAGAGACAAGGCAGGCTGATATCACGATAGACAAGGATGAAAGAGGTTTTTTCTTCTCGGTTTTCACACATCCCTCGATTAAAGGTTTGGAGCCCGGAACGCTTCCTCCGTACGAACCCCAGTTAAGAGATTTGTGCAACAACGTAAAGTTCGGACATAAGGATATCGACAGTTTGATTGAAAAGTTTATGTCGACGGCGGTCGATGTCACCGGCATGATGAAACTGGCCGACAGCGAGGCCCGTACCCCGTATTTCTCGGGAATTATCGTAAGAGACTCAGAAGCGTTTGCCGTAACAATCGGAAACGGTCTGGCATTCCTTTACAGAGACGACACTTTGTTCCCCTTAACCGATGCCGGCATCCCCATGGAGCCCATCGATGCATACGGCAACAGAGTCGGCGATTTCCAGTACTATTGTTCATCCAAGACCGCAAACGCTTTGTGGTCCAATTTCTTTACCCTGACACCCGACGATTGCGTCATTCTCTGCAACAAGGCTGTATACGATGCATTGGGTCAGAGAGAGATTTTGAGAATTCTGACGGATGCCGAGGATCAGTGCGATGCCGCAGGCGTCGTAATCACCCAGGCTTCCGCGAGAATGCCCAACACCCCGATGCAGTTCTCGATTTCTTTTGTCGAGAGCGTGACGGCGGATCAGAAGAAGGGCCTGTTCGGATTCCGCAAGAAGTCCAAGGAAGAAGATACTTCCGATATGTCCATTAAGTCCACATTCGAAGGCGGTGAGGTCGGCAAGGCCGCAGAAGCCGCCGCTGATGCGGGATTTGCGAATTTCGGCGCTCCCGAGATACCCGAGCCTCCCGTTACAAACCAGGAAGCATCGGCCGACAACGGAATCGTTGTTCCCGAGAAGGTCGAAAGTTCCGATGTGACATTGGAATTCCCCGAAGAGAAGAAGGAAGAGACAACAGAGATTCCGCCCGAAGAGATAATGAAGAATCTTTTCGGACAGATGCAGGAATCCTCAAAGGCCGACACGGCTGCCAAAGAGGCCGCCGCCGCTGCGGTTGTCGCAGGGGATTCACTCTTTGTTGCATCTGATACGAAGAGCGAAGATTCTGCTTCTGCGGAGAAAGAACCCGAAGAAGAAAAAGAACCGGAGATGCTCAAGATTTCCGAGACCGAACTTGTTTTGGACGAGGACGACAATGAGCCCACAAAGCCTTTTGTAAGCACAGAGGGCACAGTCCTGACAGGCGCTGCGGCAACAAGCGTTTTGGCTGCCGCAATGAGTGCGAAGAAGGACGAAGACAAGGAAGAGGAACCGGAGGAGATTACCGAGATTAAATTCGAGACACCCACCGAGCCCGAAGAACCCAAGGTTTCCGAGGATGGACACGATATCGTATTCTCCGCGGGAGTTCTTAACACCGATTTCGATACGACACCCAAGGATTCGTCCGCGGCGTCCGAGACATTCGACCCGTACGGCGTCGGCAGCACCGAAGAATTACAGAACACCCCGCCGCTTGTTTTCGGTGACGACAAATCCGCAGCACCTTCCGTTGAGGAGCCTTCAGAGGAATTGTCCGAAATTCCGGTTCCGGAGTTCGACATCGACAATCCCAAGCCCGAACTCAAGGAAGATGACAGGCTCAATGTCGATTTCCCGCCTGCCGAAAACCTTAATCCGGAAGAAGAGACTAAAGAGGAAGAAAAATCTTCCGGGTCTTCCGATGATGGATTTGTTCTGCCTTTTGCGAACGGAGCCGAGACGATAGACGACACGCCCGCACCTAAGGCCGACGATGTTCCGGATATGCCTGTGTACGAGACCAACGGTTTTGACACACCGGTGACCGCAATAAATTCCGAGGAGCCCATCGACAAGCAGGCCGGTGCATACTCTTACGGAGACTACGACAATTCCGATCTTATCGACGAGAATATTCCCACCCAGCCTTTCGGCGCCGAGACATTCTCGAAGAACGATCAGACCGTTTACACAAACTACGGCGACACAGAGCCTGCCGCTGCAACATATCAGGATCCCATGGCAGGACAGCAGTATCCTCAGCAACCCGTGGCAGATCCCTATGCGCAGCCCGCAGCGGATCCGTACTCGCAGCCTGACGCCGGATACGCCCGGCCTCAGCCTCAGCCTCAGCCTCAGCCTGACGGCGGATATTCATCCTTCACTCCCGAGCAGGAAGGCGTTCAGGCATCCGCATCTTCGACGACAACCGACGAAGACTGGATTATGGGCCTTTTGGGCGAGACGGGTGATGAGAATTACACAGGTACCACCGATGCGAACGGCGCGCAGCCCGCATCGCAGACACAGTACACTCCCGCAGGGTACGACACGGGAGATCAGGGAATAAGCCACAAATCGGGCAGCGCTCCGAGAGCAGCCGCTTCCGAGTCCGGCGGAGGGAATGGAGGAAAACGGAAAATGAAACTCAACAGAAACGGTTATGTATTCTTAGGATTCGTGGCACTTGTAATCATCTGCCTTATCGTCATGATTTCCCTTATCGCGAAATCCTGCAGTAAGGAAGACGAGACTGTTGTATCTTCGGATTCTTCCACGACAACATCTTCGCCTCTCGTAACCGATACCGAGGTCACGACAACAACTGTTGCCGACGCATCGGCTCCGATCGGAAGATTTGTATTCTCCGATTACACGGGCTACAGATCCTGGTGGGATTTGTTCAACACCGTTTACAACATTCAGATTGAGAATGAGTCCGACGAGAGAATCAAGATCATAATCGAGTACAACAATTTGGATCCCGAGACATACACAACGCCGAACAGCGGAGATTCACTCCTCTTGCCTCCGGCAGGTGTCTTAGACGGTACAATCACCAACACATTCTCCGCAGGTGCCGCCGCAACGGGCGAGACCACGGCTGAGACAACGGCATCGTCCGATGCATCTTCGACCGATACTTCGGAGAGCGTTGAGGGTGAGATAGTGGTTCAGGATGGCGACGCCGCAGCCTGAGCGGATAATTCAATAAACTTTGCAACTGCCCGAACCTTTCGGTTCGGGCAGTTTTAACTTAAAAACAACTCTTACTTAATTGCTTTATTATTTGTTAAAAGTGTTGCATTCCCTTTTATATCGATTGTTGTATAATCGATAAGTCAGATTATAAAGATTACAAGAGGGGCAAGAAAATGCACGAGAAACTATATATTCCGGGTCCCGTTGATGTGGCGCCGGAGGTCCTTGAAAAGATGTCGACTCCCATGATCGGGCACAGAACGAAAGATGCTTCCACATTGCAGGAGAGAATTTCGTCCAAGATGCAGCAGGTTATGGGTACAAAGAATACCATTGTTTTATCAACATCATCCGGCAGCGGTCTTATGGAAGGCGCCGTCAGATGTTTTACCAAGGAGCGTGCGGCAATATTTTCGATCGGTGCGTTCGGTGACAGGTGGCACAAAATGTGCACCGCAAACGGAATAGAAGCTGACCTCTTTAAGTCTGAGTTGGGCCAAATCACAACACCCGAGATGATTGATGAGGCTCTGTCCACAGGTAAATACGATCTTATTACAATAACTCAGAATGAGACCTCCACCGGTGTCGCGAATCCGATGAAGGACTTGTCCGAGGTTTACAAGAAATATCCCGATGTTATCGTTTGTGTCGACACCGTATCTTCTATGGCAGGCGATTTGATTCCCGTTGATGACCTGGGAATCGATGTTTGCATTACATCCACGCAGAAATGTTTGGGCCTCCCTCCGGGAATGGCCATAGCGTCCGTGTCGGACAGAGCGATTGAGAAGGCAAAGACCAAGGAGAACCGCGGACTTTATTTCGACTATGTCGAGCTTGTGAAATTTGTTAAGGAGAAACCTTTCCAGTATCCTTCGACACCTTCACTGTCTCATATGTTCGCACTGGATTTCCAGCTTGACAGAATCCTCGAGGAGGGAATTGAGAACAGATACAACCGCCACCTCGAGATGGCAAAGATTGTAAGACAGTGGGCCGCGGATAATTGTGAATTGTATTCCGACCCCGACCATCTTTCCGTCACGGTTACATGCATCACAAACACAACAGGGCTTCCTTTCGCCGACATCAACAAGGCAATGTGTGAGAGAGGCTACAGACTTTCCAACGGCTACGGTCCTTTGAAGGACAAGACCTTCAGAATCGCGCACATGGCCGACAACACGAAGGAAGAAGTCGAGAAGATGCTTGCTGATTTAACAGATGTTATCGCGCAACTTAAGAAATAAATAAATTAATCAGGAGATACATTATGCAGAAGATTTTGATTACGGAAAGCATTTCGGAAAATGCCGTACAGTATTTAAGAGACAGGGGCTTTGATGTTGAGGAGTACCTGGGCCACAGCCAGGAAGAAATCGAGGACCATATCGCGGGCTTCAACGCCTTGATTGTAAGATCCGCAACAAAAGTCGGACCGTCGCTTCTTGAAAAAGCAGACTGTCTCAAGGTTGTTGGACGTGCCGGCACCGGAATTGACAATATCGATGTTAAGGCGTGCACCGAGAAGGGCGTTATTGCAATCAACACCCCGACTGCAAACAACATGGCTGCGGCAGAGTTGGCCGTAGGCCACGCTTTCTCCATTTTCAGAAATCTCTGCGAAGCAAACGAGGGTGTACATCACGACGATTTCAGACGCGGTAACTGGGTCGGAATCGAACTCGAAGGCAAGACCGTAGGTATTATCGGCCTCGGCAGAATCGGGTCGATTGTTGCCCGTAAACTCAAGGGCATCGGCATGACCGCCATCGCATACGACCCGTATATCCCGATCGATAAGTTCACAAAATTGGGTGTTGAGCGTTGCGAGACTCTGGATGCTTTGCTTGAAAGAGCGGACCTCATCACTTTGCATACTCCCAAGACAAAAGAGACATACAACATGCTTACAAAAGAGCAGCTCTATAAGTGCAAGAGAGGCGTTCGCATTGTAAACGCGGCGCGAGGCGGTCTCATCAACGAGCAGGATTTGGCAGACGCTCTCTCTGACGGTCAGGTTGCCGCGGCTGCTGTCGATGTTTTCGACAAAGAGCCTTCTTACAACAAGGCACCGGGCGAGCAGAACTTCGACAATGTTTTGTTGCACGCACCTCACTGCTACATTACACCTCACTTGGGAGCTTCCACGGTTGAAGCGACCGAGAAGGTCGGTTCGGGTATCGCAGAACTCGTATCGGAGGCTTTGGACGGCGGACTTGTCGCGGCAATCAACATGCCTCCCGTCACGGGTGACATCGAGAAAATAAAGCCTTACTGCTCGCTGGCAGAGAAGATCGGAAGAATGTATTTCCAGGCCGAGGCCGCTCCCATCAACAAGGTAAGAGTCACATACAGAGGCGCGCTCACAAAACAGTCCACCGAAGTCGTAACTCTGAGCCTCATGATGGGCATCCTGAAGGGCATGGGTAACGACCACGTTTCCTACGTAAACGTCAAAGAAAATATCGACGAGTGCGGAATCGAGGTTGAGGAGTCCAAGTACGAGGAAATCATGAAATACAACAACTTAATCAACGTTGTTTTCTGCACAGAGGACGGAAGAGAACTCAAGATTAACGGTACCGTTTTCGAGCCCTCGACGGAGGTCATTGTCTCCTTCTTCGGATACGAAATGAACTGCCCTCTTTCCGACACCGTCCTTGCCATAAAGAACGAGGACAAGCCCGGTGTAATCGGCCGCATCGCAACCATCCTGGGTAAGTACAATCTCAACATTTGCACACTCCACTGGGGCAGAAAAGACGGTGAGCACAACGGCCACGCACAGGCATTCGTGGCAGTCGACCAGCCCGTCACCGGAAAGATTGTCGACGAGCTCAAGAACGCCGATGGCGTCCTCAAGGTTTCCGTCCTCGAGTTGTCGTGAGATTCCATTTCAAAAACAACAAAGGTTGGCTTGGATGCCCCTCGGGATTCCTGTATTCCGGGGGGCAATACCATGTCTTTTTCGGGCACTATCCGCATGCAAAAAGGCACGGCACCATGCACTGGGGACACGCCGTAAGCCGCGACCTCATCGACTGGTACGAACTTCCCATCGCGCTCACCCCGGGCGAAGAAGGCGCCGGCTGCATGCCCGGCTGCGCAATTTTACACGGCTCGAAAACATATCTTTTCTACACAGTCGAAGACGCCGGCAAAGAAATTGTCAGACGGGCCTTTTCATCGGACGGAATTGCGTTCACCGAAGATGAATCTTTCAGACTCGAAACACCTCTTACGGACGGCCGTGTTTTCCGTGCCCCGAAAGTCTTCGAATGGGACGGCACATTCTTCATGCTCATCGCCTCATCGCAATACGGCCTTCACGACATCCTGCTTTTTAAATCCCCGGATTTCGACAACTGGGAGTATGTGGGTCCCGTGACAGAAGGTCTGTCTGATATGGGTGCCCTGATAGAATCCCCCGACCTTTATAAAATCGAGGACAAATGGATCTTAAGTTTTCAGATAAGCCGCGCTATGCCGCACAAAGTGCTCTTTGCAACAGGGGATTTTGACGGCGAAAAATTCAAACGTGACAGCGACTTTTTCCCTATTGAAACAGGCCCGAATTTCCTGTCGCCCGTCTCGTGCGAAGGACCTGATGGAGAACGAATCGTCATCGGCTGGCTGTACGACCACTTGAACAACCGAGCAATCTATGCCGCACCCAGGGAACTGTTCCTCGATTTGAAAGATAATCTCTGTTCCATGCCTGCCGGAGAACTCAAAGATTATATGGTCAGCGAATCGCGATTTGTCGAATACGACCACGGAATGTTGACCGTTAAATTCGAAGGTAGAACGCTTTATTCAAAACCGATGGCAACAGAGCCTGATATCTCGGTCCTCGAAGACATCGGAACCGTCGAAATATTTTTAAACGGCGGCAGGGAATCCGTCAGTCTTTTTATCTGTTAACATCATTTCAAAAATTTATGCAAATATATAGCACACTGCGCTACATGTCAGCATACGAATTGCCTGTTTGTCTCACCTGCGGTACCATAGCAGGGTACGCTTCAGAGTACAAATCGTCTGTTTGTCTCACCGGCGGTACCATAGCAGGGTACGCTTCAGAGTACAAATCGTCTGTTTGTCTCACCGGCGGTACCATAGCGGGGTACGTCTCAGAGTACAAATCGTCTGTTTGTCTCACCGGAGGTACCATAGCAGGGTACGCTTCAGAGTACAAATCGTCTGTTTGTCTCACCGGCGGTACCATAGCAGGGTACGCTTCAGAGTACAAATTGTCTGTTTGTCTCACCGGAGGTACCATTCATTACATTATGCTTTGAAAATCAGCTTTGCGGGGTGACCTTGAAGATGTTCAGGTTGTCGTAGGTGAAGACAGCCTCGCCCAGTTGCTTGATTGTCTCGGTATTGTCGTACCCGTAGCGGAAGTATTCGATGTTGCCAAGGATGATGTATTCGATTTGGTATTTGTCAATCAGTTCCTGAATTTCTTCGGTGTTGGTGGATGAGTAGATGATGTCGACATCGTTGTATCTGGGGGTTATGTAAAGTACCCATACGTCGCGGTCCGGATCGGATTCGAGGAGGTCTGTTTCTTCGTTGACTATGCCGTGGAAACGCCACAGCCATTCGTGTGTCTGCCAGCCGATTACGGTGGGAAGGCCTGTGTAGGCCGATACGATGTTGTAGTCGGTGTAACTTTCGCCGTAGGCTTCGCAGATGACGGGGGACCCTTCGACATTTTCGTTGAGCCATTCGATTGCGGCTTTGTAGGATACAAGGTTTCCTTCGCCGACTATGTACGAGTAACTGCTGTTGTAGGTGTCAAGGTAGTCGATACCGTCGAGGGAGACATAGTTCTCTTTTTTGATTTCACCGACGCGCTGGTCGAGGGATGCCGATGTGTAGTGAGCGGGGATAAAGAGCATAAGAATGTATACCCAGGCAACGATAAGGGCGGGGAGAGAATAGAGGCCCTTTTTGTTGACTATCCAGAACAGTCTAACGATTGAATATGCCATCGATACCGACAGGATTATGAAGGCGGCGAACGCGAATTTGAACATCGTGTTGGCCCTAAGGTACCCTGATGTGTAAATGTCTCTGACGTAGAAAATTTCCGGGGCAACCAGAAGCATTATCGCAACGATGATCATGCCGCATACAAAGACGTCAACCAGATTGCGTTCGTCGAAGAAGGTTGCAATCGGATTGTTCGTGCGGGTTATGGTGTTTATGACGGAAGGTTTGTACTTCTTGGATTTTTCTTCGGCCGCCGTGGCAACCCTGAGGTTCTTTCGAACTACGGTGACGACAAAGAAGGTAAGGCAGATGAGAAGGTGAGTGCCCCACAAAATCCAAAGCTGGAACAGGGAAGATCTGTTCTGAACTTTTCCCAAAGCGTTGGATATCATGTCGAAGTTGTAGTTGAAAGGTGATGCGACGATGAGAGATACCGTGAACATGACGCTCATGTCAAAGGATGTGCGCGTCAAAGCCGCGGGGTGCATAACCGTGAAGACGTATGAGACAATCAGAAGTGTTGCCTGCAAAACGATGTGCAGGATTACGTTCTCGGAGAATAAGAGATAGAGTCCGAGGATTCCCGCAACGTTTATGACAAAGATGTAGAACGAAGGTAATGTCGAAAAATTTTCGGACCGTCTTGTGTTGACGACAAGGAATCCCATCGAGCAGAAAATAAAGTAAATCAGGAAGTCCCAGTAGTTGGTCATCTGTGACACGCCGAGCAGGATCGATATGAATATAAGTTCGAGTGTTAGCAGATTTTTGTACTCACTCTTAAGGAAAGACAGATTTCGTTTGCCTTCTTTGAAGTCGCGCTCGCGTGCGTCGGGAGGGAGTGTCCGTGTTATCAGCGCGAGCATAATCATGGCGATAAGAAGGACCGTCATCATTGAGATTACGTGAGCGTGAAGGTCGCCTACCAGATAGGAGTAGAAAGGAAATTCCTCGATGGTGTAATCATTGCCGGTCTCCGGGTTCCATCCTATGAATCTCGTTGAGTCGGGGTAGAAGAATTCGTCGGTACGTCCGACATCGAAGCCGTGATTTTTGAGAAAATTCAGAAAGGCGTTTCCGCCGCCGTTTTCGTCGTAGAAAAAGGAATGCGAATTTCCGAAAAACACGACCGACAGGCCCGCTATAAGGCCGCAGACATATTTCATGAAGCGGTTCTTGTGCATGCCGTACATTTCGGCTCCTTCGATAAGCATTTTGCCGAACGAGAAAGCCATTCCGAACGGGATTGCGATTGCAGAGCACATCGCAAGGTTGTATCCGATTGCGGGTTTGATGCAGGACAGTTTTATTGCCAGAGCCCAAATGAACTGGCCGAAATAGTAGTAGTTGATGTTAAGGCCGGCAAGCCACATGTCTTTGGCCGGGAGCGAAGGGTTCCTCAGCATTGACATTATGAAGCCGTAGTCCATGAATTTTTCCTCGCCGTTGATTGCACAGCTGAAACCTTTGAGGAAACAGAGGAAAACGAGTACCGCGGCGAAAACGGATTCTTCGATTACTATGTTTTCGACTAAATACTGTTCGGAAAGTTTTTTTCTGAAATTTTTGCGCATACCGCGCGGGAAGTAGCAGAAGAATGCCACCGCGATGACGCATACGATAACGAAGGGATATGAGAATCTGTAGATTTTAAGATAGGTTAACGTCCAGTCGATGAGGGAGACGAGAACGAGACCCATGACTTTGGATGCGAGAAAACCGCCGCTGCCGAAGTTTTTGAAAATCTTAAATGCCAGCGGAAGAGTTATTAAAGAGAATAGGAAAAGGATTGCGTACCAAAGCAAAATCTTAAGGCCGTCGGTGGCGCCGACGGTGAAGAGGGACATGAAGATTATGATCGCAAAAGGCAGAGCCAAAAGAAGAAATTTTACGGCGGGAATTTTTTCGCTTAATGTATTCTCTTTTGAGACGGTTGTCTGCGTTTTGTTTTTCCCGGTATTCTTCTTGGATTTCTTGCCCATTATCTGACTTCCTTCTGTGCGTCGGTTTTATCTGTGACGATCGGCGTGACCGTGCTCTTTGAGTCTTCTCCGGCCTTCTCTTTAATCTGTGCGGCAATGCTCGATGCCAAAGAGACCACAGCGTTCATTCTGCTCGCGGGTGCCTCGTGTGTGGCATATTTCGTGAGGGCCGCCGCACATACATATACATTATCGCACGGATTGGACAAATCTCTTGCCGGATATTGTCCGAAATTCGCATATCTTGTTTTTGTCACGCGCCATGCCTTGATGTCGGAGCGTCTGATGCCCGAATACAGTTTGCGGAAGCCCTTGAAATAAAGTTCCATAATAGCCGCGTCGTCTTCAATCCATATGTCGTCGGAAACCTGACAGTCGCCGGTTAAATAAACGATGCTTCCCCCGTACCCGCGAAGGCCGAAGCAGTTGCTGTGGTTTACGATTCTTGAGAACGGGAAATCCTCCGGGATGTTCATGCTCTGGAAATAAACTTCGGAGTGGCGCTTTTTCAACATCAGCATAACCGTGATGCACGCGCTGTAGGAAATGTTCATTATCGAGTCCCGCGTGTCCATGTCGATCGGAAGCCCGTGTGAGACATTCGAGAAAGTTCTGCAGGAACCCGTGAAAACGACAAAATCCGACACAATGCTGTGCGTTACGGAATTGTTCAGGACGCAGACGGTTTCAAATTTGCCGTCGGGTCTTTTTAAGATTTCGGTCACGGTCTCGGAAAATGCAATCTTGCCGCCGAAGTCCGTGATTTCCTGCATCAGACTTGTAATCAGGCATTTGAAGCCCTCGGTAAAATATCCGACCTTTTTGTGCGCGGCCTTGCCGTACCAGGTGGTGTCGAACCACTCGATTTTATCGTTAACGCCCATGTCGCGCGCAAGCGACAGAAGGGCCTTGTCGGACTTTCTTAAGTGGTGGGGGAGGAGCTCCAAATATTCCCTGCCGATTCTTGCGACAGACAGCATTCCGCCGGCCGCGGCATTCTCCTCGACGATGCTGACCGCAAGTCCCGCGCGCGCCAATTTCGCCCCGCACGTCAGGCCCGATAAGCCCGCCCCTATAATGCAAACACTCTTTGCCTCGCTCACAGTACTATCTTCTTGCCTTCCATGTAGAATCTCTTTTCGATTGCCTCACCCATCGAAAACGTTTTTCTCGGGAAAACCCCTTCTTTTTTCACCGTCTCGAAAAAAGTGGTTTTAGAAATCGGAGGGAGGAAGATGCCCGCGGCCTCGGCGGATGCCAAAGACCTGACGGAATCTTCTCCGTGTATGTAGTCAACGGTTACACCGGAATTTTTGCCCATTATGTCTTCGAGCAGGAGCCCTAAGCATCCCACGCCAAGCATGTGCGGGGGATTTTCAATCTTGAATTCGGTATCGTTTTTGCCGTCGGTTACGACAAACGATATGTTGCCCGTGCTGCCGTCGCAACCGAAAAATTCTTTTGCCGCCGCAATCAAATCTTCCGCGGAAATTCCGAAAGCGACCCTGTGTATCGGCTCAAATTTAAGGCCTCTGTCGTGAATGTTTACGACCTCGACCAGAGCGTAACGTGCCGGATGTGTCTTCTTCGATTCTTCGTCGAGTCCTGCTCTGATGTTTTCCCAGTGCGCCTTTGCGGATGCCAGGGAATGGTTGCCGTCTCCGACCAGGTACAAAAGACCGTCGGAGTCTTTGACAAGCAGGTTTTCGAGAGACGAAATAATTTCTTTGAAAGTATCGGTTCCCACCGGGACGGATATGCCTTTGATCCGGCCCGCGCCGAGCATCAGGGGAGTGTCGTATATAACCTCGAGATTTTCCGTCGCAGAATTCTCAAACGCCTTCTCAATAACCGTATCGTCCGGGTCGTCGATGAGAAGCATTACGTGCGGCAGTTCAATCGGGCTGTTTGCTCGGATTTTGATTCTCGGTGGAATTCTGCTCGTGACCGTGCCCTCGGTCGCGCGGCAGAGATTTTTGTTGCCTTCCTCGTAACTGTAGCACTCGAGATCTATTGCCATAACGATGCCTTTTCTCGAGTCGTTGTACGGGGTTTTTCTGTCGGTCAGTATAAAACCTGCAGGTAAGGTTGTGAGCGTGCCGTCGACAAGATACTTGTTCGCGGAATCCGCGATTTTTTTGAGGCGTTCTTCCTCGTTGTCGCCGAGATACGCTTCGGGGAGAATGAGGTTTAAAGTTGAAGGTGCGTCGTCGACAAATGCCTCAACATCCTTCCAATATGAAATTTCTGAGGTAAATTGATCGCATGCGACCACCGACCACTTGCAAAAATTTACCGTTTTTGCGGGGATTAAAATCTCTGTCGCAGCCGCCCCGATATTGCTAAATAACTCCATAAAACCCAATGTTTACGGGCATCTCCAAAAACTGCCCGTTCCCTTCCTCTCTGATTTTGCGAAAAATATTCTAACACGGATTAAACCGGCTTTGTCGTTTTTTGTATTTTTTTGTGAGATTTTTCGGGCTTTTTTCCTGATATGCTATCGCCATAAAGGTTGCAACCTCACTGAATTTTTTTAGGAGGTAAAAAATGGCAGAAGAAAATGTAAAAACACAGGAGGCGGAGAAGACGGCCGACAAGCAAAACCGCGCTGAATCTTCCCAGGTTAACGAGAAAGGTTTTGAACTGCGAGAGATGACATTCTCGTATCTGGCGGAGGCGTACCAGTATGCGGCAAACCTCAGGGCACGCGGACACGCTCCGTTGGCAGACAGACTTATAAGCCAGGCTTTGGATATCGAATATGCATCGGCTTTTGCAAATCACGCATTGTCGTCCGACGCATTTATGAATCACTTGAAGACCGCCTATTATGCGTCGGGTAAGTCCCTGGAAATTCTCAAGTTTGTAATGGCTGTCAAAATCAAATGTGAGGGTCACGATTTGTTGGTCGACAAGGTTAACGCAATCCACCGCATGTACGGAGCATCGATATCAACCGTGCAGAAGAAACAGGCTGAACGTCAGGCGAAGGAGACCCGGGAACTTGCGGATTACAAAGACCCGGATCCCAATGTGGGCGTAACAGAGCCGACGGTTCCCAAGGAAATCGGCAGTATTCTTCACGATATGGAAGAAGATCTTCAAAATAACTCGCAAAAAAACAAATCCGACGGAGGTGAGAACGACAGATAAAAATTTGTTCCGGTTTGGAATTTATTTGGGCTGATGCAAAGGGTCGTATTCGGATTTTAAACCGTGGTTCGGCCCTTTGTTTTCCTTGCATATAAGTCCGTTTATTGGTAACTTATTAATTATTCCAAAGTACCTCGGGGGACACTCATATGGCAAACTGCGACGAGGGCAAAATCAAGGTTTTGCTGCTTTACGATTACTTCACCAAATACATGAACGCTTACGAGGATTGCACCGTCGGTGTGGGTGAACTGAAAGAGTACCTGAAAGCCGCCACAGGATATACGTTTGAAAGAAAATCCATATACGCCGACATAAAAAAACTCAACGACTTCGCGGTGGCCGCAGGTTTGGTTGAAGCAGGTGACGAATGGATTTACACGGAACAGAAGAAATACCGCGTAAATCAGCTCAAAGGACAGCTGACCATGGATGAGGCAAGGCTTCTTGTCGATGCCGTCAACACAACGTCCTTCGTCGGCCCTTCAATCGCATCCAAAGTGAAGGGAATGTTTCCGTCCTATTTTGCAAGCGACAGGAGTGCGATGAGAGAGCTTGTAAAACACGACGACAAATCGAAGACGTCGGCAAAGACGATGGCACTTCTGAACAATATCAGAATGGCGATATCCGACTCCGCGGTTTTGGAGTTTAACTACGGATACCGTCTGGGCAAGGAATTGATATCCAAGGAGAAGAGAGTCGTATCTCCTTTGGCTCTTGACTGGGCTAACAACAATTACTATCTGATAGCGTTTGATAACAAAAAATTCGATGAGTGCATCAAGGCCGGCAGGGATGTCAAATATGCGATCCGAAGATACAGAATCGACAGAATGGACACGAGCCGTTTTGTTACGGGCGAGAAGAGCAGAAAATTCCCGACCGCCAGGGATCGCAGGGAAGCCATAAAGTTGTTTGAGGAAAATGCCATCAATGCTTTTTCTTCGGACAGAATGGTTGACTTTACGGTAACGCTTGAGTACAGCGGCACGGAAACTGCGGAAGCGCAGAAGAGTGTTCTCAAGGCATACTCAATATTGGCCGACCAGCACATGAACATTGGCCGTGTAGACGACACAAAACTGTCGCGCGGAATCCTGACGTTTCATGTCAGCGCCGCGGACGTGCCGACCCTTTACACCATCCTGTTCCAGGTAGGCACAGTCGACAGTGTCGATATGAAAATCGGCGACGGCCCTGTCAAGACCATGTATCTTGAATATATCGACAGGATAAAGGCCGCCCTCTCCTGATTTGCAAAGGGTGTTGTTTGGTTTTATAATTCTAAAGTTTTGTATTACATATAAAGGAGTCTTACCATGGAAAGTCTCGGTTTAAACGAAATAAGAGAAAGATATCTGTCCTTTTTTGAATCCAAAGGCCATTTGCGTTTGCCATCGTTTTCGCTGGTTCCGCAAAACGACCCTTCGATTCTTCTGATCAATGCCGGCATGACACCGCTCAAGCCCTATTTCACGGGAGCCGAGACGCCGCCGTGCAAGAGGGTCACCACCTGCCAGAAGTGCATCAGAACCCCTGACATCGAGAACGTCGGACATACATCCCGTCACGGCACATATTTCGAGATGCTCGGAAACTTCTCCTTCGGTGACTACTTCAAGGAAGAAGTTATTCCGTGGGCATGGGAATTCCTGACCGAAGACCTGAAGATGCCCCCCGAACTTCTGTATCCCTCGGTTTACGAGGAAGACGACGAGGCGTTCCAAATCTGGGTCGATAAAGTAGGCATCGCTCCCGAGAAAATCACAAGACTCGGAAAAGCGGACAACTTCTGGGAACACGGCACAGGTCCGTGCGGCCCCTGCTCCGAGATTTATTTCGACCGTGGAATTGAGCACGGATGCGGCAAGCCCGACTGCCGCCCGGGGTGCGAGTGCGACAGATTCGTTGAAATCTGGAACCTTGTTTTCTCGCAGTTCGACAGACAGGAGGACGGCACATACCTGCCCCTGAAGCAGAAGAACATCGACACCGGTGCGGGCCTCGAGAGAGTTGCGTGCGTTATGCAGGGCGTGGATAACCTTTTCGAGGTTGACACGGTAAGAAAAATCCTTGATACGGTGTGCGAGGTTTCCGGCAAGACGTACGGGGCTAACCACGACGATGACGTTGCTATCCGCGTAATCACCGACCATATGAGATCTTCGACTATGATGATCTCCGACGGTGTCACACCTTCTAACGAGGGCCGCGGATACGTTTTGAGAAGACTTATGAGAAGAGCCGCAAGATTCGGCCGCCTTCTGGGCGTGGAGGATAAGTTCCTCACAAAGATTGCCGAGGTAGTAATCAGCCAGAGCAAGGACGCATACCCTGAACTCGAGACAAAGAAAGCCAATATCATGGCCACAATCAGTAACGAGGAGGACGCGTTCCTGAGGACCGTTGCTTCCGGCACACAGATTCTCACAGACATGCTCGAAAACTGCAAAAAGGAAGGCACCACAACCCTTAAGGGAGAGGACGCGTTCAAGCTTCACGACACATACGGATTCCCGTTGGATCTCACCAAGGAAATTGCCGCAGGCGAGGGTATTTCCGTTGACGAGGAAGGCTTTGCCGAGGCTATGAGAATTCAGAAAGAGAACGCCCGTGCCGCAACGAAGAATCTTGTCAGCACCGCATGGGGCGGCAACGCTCTTCCCGAGGAAGTTTCCGCAGACACGACCGAGACTGAATTCTTAGGCTACGATGAACTCGAGTGTGATGCAAAGGTTTTGCACTTGATGAAGGTTGACCCCGAAGAAGGCGTTACCGTAACCGATAAGATTTCCGAAGGCGACACGGCTGTTGTAATTCTCGACAAGACAACACTTTACGCTACAATGGGCGGTCAGATACATGACGAAGGTACAATCGCCTCAAACGCATTCACTGCTAAGGTTATTGACATCGAGAAAGATAATTCCGGCAAGTATCTCCATACTGTTGAAGTTACATCGGGCGAAGTCAATAAAGGCGCAGATGTTCACGTTAAGACAGACAGTGCCGAGAGAATGTCGATTGCAAGAAATCACACTGCGACACATATTTTGCTTGCGGCTTTGAGAAAGACTTTGGGAGATCACGTTGAGCAGGCAGGCTCTTTGGTTGCCGCCGACAGACTGAGATTCGACTTCACACATTTCCAGGCACTTTCGACCGAGGAAATCAACAAGATTGAAGAACTTGTGAATGAAGTTATCCTGAAGGATCTGCCTGTGATAACTCAGGTATTGCCGATAGAAGAAGCGAGAAAACTCGGGGCCATCGCAATTTTCGGCGAGAAGTACGGCGATGTCGTAAGAGTAGTTTCCGTCGGTGAAGGTGATGAACAGTTTGATATGGAATTCTGTGGCGGTACACATCTTAAGAGTTCCGGCAGAATCGGACAGTTCAGAATCGTATCCGAGTCCGGTATCGCGGCGGGGACAAGAAGAATAGAGGCGGTCACGGGCCTTAAGTGCTACGAGATGAGCAAGGCCGACAGAACGGTTATCTCCGAGACCGCACAGACTATGAAGGTAGCAAAAGACCAGATTGCGGACAAGGCAAAATCTCTCATGGGTGAAGTTAAATCCCTTGAGAAGACAATCCGTGACATCGAGAAGGCCGCTGCCGGCGATTTTGCCGAGACCGCGGTGTCGGGTGCCGTTGATGTATCGGGCGTAAAGGCCGTTGTCGCAAAGTGCGATGCGGCGGATGCGGCATCGTTGCGTGACACTGCCGATAAGATCAGAGACAAACTTGAAGCGGGTGTTGTATTCCTTGCGGCCGAGACCGACGGCAAGTTGATTTTCACAGACATGGCAACAAAGTCAGCCGTTGACCGCGGCATTCACTGCGGCAACATCATCCGCGAAGCGGCCAAGGTCGCAGGCGGCGGAGGCGGCGGACGCCCTGATATGGCTCAGGCGGGCGGCAAGGATGTTTCCAAACTGCAGGATGCTTTGGACAAGGCACTTGAGATGATTAAAGAACAGGTTAAATAAAGGAGATAAATTTATGTGCTTATTCTGTGACATAGTTGAAGGCAAAATCCCTTCGAGCAAGGTTTACGAGAATGACAAGGTTTTGTGCTTCAACGATCTGAATCCCGTGGCACCCACGCATGTTCTTGTTGTGCCCAAGAAGCATTTCGACGATATAAGAGATTTGGCGGGCGATACCGAAGGGTACGCGGCTGAAATTACAAAGGCAATCGACGAGGTTGCAAAAATCCGTGAACTCGATTCGGGATTCAGGGTAATCAACAACTGCGGCGCCGACGGCGGACAGACGGTTATGCACGTGCATTTCCATGTCATCGGCGGAGTTAAACTCACGGAGAAAATTCTCTGATGGCAAGAATGAGAACCAAGCGGCACATCCCCGAAAGGATGGAGAGGTGCCACGACAGATGGTTTGACACCCCTGAGGACAACAAAGGCAGATGGAGGGAAGCCTGCGGTTTCCCTTCCGACTGCGAGGTTTGGCTTGAGTTGGGCTGCGGCAAGGGAAAGTTCGCATGCGAGATGGCTAAGGCAAACCCCGGTGTGTTGTATATCGCATTCGAACGTGAGCCTTCGGTGGCTTTGGCTGCGATTGAGGCTGCGCATAACAACGAAATCAACAACCTGTTTTTTGTCAGAAGAGATATCGGCATAATCGAGGATATTATCGGGGAAGGCGAGGTCAACAGAATTTTTATCAATTTCTGCGATCCTTGGACCCGCCAGAACAAGCCGAAGAGGAGACTTACGTACAGGGATTTTTTGAATAAATATAAGAAATTGCTTGTGCCCGGGTCGCAGATATGGTTTAAGACCGACAACACCGAGTTGTTCGATTTTTCGCTGGAGGAATTTGCGGCTTGCGATATGGAAGTTTCCGATGTTACTTACGATTTGCATAAGAGCGAATTTGACGGGCAGAACGTGAGGACGGAGTTCGAGCAGAAGTTTGCCGACGACGGTATTGCCATAAAGAGGGCCGTTGCGCACGTGAAATAATTTTCATTAGGTTAAATTTTTCGAAAATTGCGGAGAAAAAAGTTTTTTCCGCAATTTTTTTACAATTTGTTTTGTTGTAAAGAAAGTAATCCTGATGTAATATTTAACGGTGCGATAAACGCACGCAATAGTTAATTAATCCCCTTTGGGGAATTTAGGAGGAATTCAATATGGCAGTAAAAGTTGCGATTAACGGTTTCGGTCGTATCGGTCGTCTTGCTTTCAGACAGATGTTTGGTGCTGAGGGCTATGAGATTGTTGCTATCAACGATTTGACAGCTCCTTCCATGCTCGCAAACCTTCTCAAGTACGACACAGCACAGGGCGGTTACGCAGGTGTTATCGGCGAAGGCAAGCACACAGTTACAGCTGACGACGAAGCAAACACAATCACAGTAGACGGCAAGGTTCTGCAGATCTACAAGGAAGCTGACGCTAACAATTGCCCTTGGGGCGAGCTCGGTGTAGACGTTGTTCTCGAGTGCACAGGCTTCTATACAAAGAAGGACAAGGCAATGGCTCACATCAATGCCGGCGCTAAGAAGGTTGTTATTTCCGCACCTGCAGGCAATGACCTGAAGACAATCGTATTCTCCGTTAACGAGAGCACGCTGACAGCAGAAGATCAGATCATTTCCGCTGCTTCCTGCACAACAAACTGCCTCGCTCCTATGGCTGACACACTTAACAAGTATGCTCCCATCCAGAGCGGTATCATGAGCACAATCCACGCTTACACAGGCGACCAGATGATCTTGGACGGCCCTCACAGAAAGGGTGACATGAGAAGAGCTCGCGCAGGCGCTGCTAACATCGTTCCTAACTCCACAGGCGCAGCAAAGGCTATCGGCCTCGTTATCCCTGAGCTCAACGGCAAGCTCATTGGTTCCGCTCAGCGTGTACCTGTTCCGACAGGTTCCACAACAATCCTCACAGCAGTTGTTAAGGGCGACAACGTTACAGTTGAAGGTATCAACGCTGCTATGAAGGCTGCTGCTTCCGAGTCTTTCGGTTACAACGAAGATCCCATCGTTTCTTCCGATGTTATCGGCATGAGATACGGTTCCCTCTTCGATGCAACACAGACAATGGTTGCTGAGATCGGCGACGGCCTCTATGAAGTTCAGGTTGTATCCTGGTATGACAACGAGAACTCCTACACATCTCAGATGGTTCGTACAATCAAGTACTTTGCTGAGTTGGGCTAATTCCGAACAAAGAGTTTCAAACAAAAGCCTTGGGAAATCCCCAAGGCTTTTTTTGTGCCTGAAATGTATTATAATTTCTGTGTTATTTAAATTCGGAGGGTATTAATATGGCAGACAGACCGAGAGGCAGGGAACGCAGAGTCACAGGCTCCGGCAAAGGCGTTGCGAAGAGAGGCAGCGGCACGGGTACCGGCCCTGTGGGATCCGGCTCATTCAAACCCGGGAAAGCTAGAACATCGTCCCACGGCGGTTCGTCCGGCGGCGGCAATTACAGCGGAGGCACCACGAGAGGAAGTTCCGGCAGTTTGGGCATTATTCCGCTCATCATCATCGTGGGCATCGCGTACTTTGTTATATCGAAAACAGGAATTCTCTCAGGTACGTCAAGCAACACGGGTTCGTCCACAGGCTCCGGCCTCGGCACACTTGTTTCGCTTTTGGGATCTGACAGTCTCAGCAGTACTTTGTCTTCCGTAAGCGGCACCTCGACATCCTGGGGAGACAACAGGAATACTGGTGTCATCGACACCTCGGTATCTTCCGAGGCGCGCGCGAAATACACGACAATCAAGGGCGACGGGTCCGATGTTTATACCATCATGGTTTACATGTGCGGCACGGACTTAGAGTCTAAGAGCGGTATGGCAACAAGAGACTTGAACGAGATGCTTCAGGCATTAATCTCAGACAAGGTTAACCTTATCGTTTACACCGGCGGGTGTTCGGCATGGAAGAACAGTACCGTGTCATCTTCCACCAACCAGATTTATCAGATTTATAACGGCGAGATGAAGTTGCTCGAATCCGACATGGGCAGCAAGGCGATGACAGATCCCGCGACCCTTACAGAATTCATTAAATACGGTGCGTCGAATTTCCCGGCAAACCGTTATGCTTTGATTTTCTGGGATCACGGCGGCGGATCTATTTCCGGTTACGGCTACGACGAGAAATACAAGACCTCCGGTTCGATGGATATATCCGAGATTTCTCAGGCACTTTCCGCAGGCGGAATAAAGTACGACTTTATCGGCTTTGACGCATGTCTCATGGCAACGCTTGAGACCGGCCTCATGGCTGCAGATTACGCGGACTATCTTATCGCATCCGAGGAGACGGAGCCCGGTATCGGTTGGTACTACACCGACTGGCTTACCGAACTTTCCTCGAATACATCCATGAGTACGGTCGAGCTCGGCAAGAACATCGTCGACGATTTTGTATCGAAGTGCTCCGAGAGCTGCAGCGGCCAGAAGGCAACGCTTTCCGTTGTCGATTTGGCGGAATTGTCTCAGACTGTTCCCGACGATTTGAAGACCTTTGCCACAAGCACAAAATCTTTGATTACAGACGGGTCTTACGAGACTGTTTCCACAGCTAGAAGCAACACGAGAGAATTTTCGACCTCATCCAAAATCGATCAGATCGATCTCGTGGATTTTGCGCAGAACCTGGGTACAGACGATGCAACAACTCTTGCGAACACTTTGCTCGGGGCCGTTAAGTACAATAACACATCCTCGAACATAACGAATGCTTACGGCATATCGATTTATTTCCCTTACAACAGAACCTCGTATGTCTCGAAGTCCGTTGAGTACAACAATGCGGTCGGTATCGACTCGTCCTATTCCGAGTGCATAAGAGAATTCGCAAGTCTTGAAACATCGGCGCAGTCTTCTCTGGGCTCTGCAGGTTCGCTCCTGTCGATGTTAGGAGGCTCGACGTCTTCGTCTTCTTATTCGACCTCGTCGGCGTCCTCGCTCCTTTCCGCAGTATCAAGCATTTCGGATTTCTCATCGCTTCTGGGAGACACGTCTTCTATGGACAGCATCCTTGGTGACCGCGCAATCTCCGCTGAGGACATCGCGAACTACATTTCCGAGAACCAGCTCGATGCGTCCAAACTTACATGGAATCAGGCTTCGGGCGGTGAGTACTATATTTCAATTGACGAGGATCAGTGGGCTCTCATTCACAGCGTTGATTTGTGCATGTACTACGACGACGGCACAGGTTACCTCGATTTGGGTCAGGACAACAGATTCTCAATCGACACCAACGGCAACCTCATCTCCGAGGATGACGGCGCGTGGATTTCGATTAACGACCAGCCTGTTGCCTACTACCACACAGATACGACCGATGACGGCGACAATTACACCATCACCGGTTATGTTCCTGCCCTGCTTAACGGCGAGCGTGTCAAACTTATCCTGATATTCGACAACGATAACCCCTACGGCTATATCGCCGGCACCCAGATGTGGTACGACGGGGATACGACAGAGACCGTTTCGAGAGGTTTGATTGAACTTGAGACAGGTGATACTCTGGATTTCCTCTGTGATTACTACGACTACGACGGCAATTACAGCGACACCTATTATTTGGGTGAGCAGATGACCGTGACCGATGAGATGACGATAAGCGACACCTATGTCGGCGGCAGTTATTTGGCGCTCTACCAGTTGACGGATATCTATAACGTCGAGTACTATACCGAGGTTATTCCTTGAGTCTAAAGAACACGGGGCCGGCCTCGGGGCGCGCTCCGAGGCGTATGGGCAGATCGACGCACCCTAAGCCCCGGCTTATGAAAAACGATGTGTTTTTATATTCGTAACATCCGGCAATAACGCCGAGTTTCGGGAGTTCATCGTCCCTCAAGACGGTGAACTCTATTTTTATCGGAGTTCTGACCTGACCGCCGTGAATGTGGCCGGAGAGCATGAAATCGGGAAAATTGTCTTCGAGATGAATAAGGGCATCGGGGTTGTGCGCGACCAGAATTTTGGCATCACAATCGGGCAGAGGTGCCATCTGATACCATTGGCGGTCTTTGCGTCCTGAATCATCGACTCCTGTTATTACATATTTCTTTCCGGAGGCGCAGTCAAACTCAAAGTATGTGTTTTCGAGATTTACAAAACCGCACGCTTTTATGTCGTCTTCGCTCAAGTCTGTGTCGTGGTTGCCGGTGACGCCTAAAAACGGAATCCCAAGAGATTCGCACGTGTCCGCAATCTGCTTGAGGTATTTTATGCCGCGGTTTTTGAAGGGGGTCCAGGTTATTATGTCCCCGCCGAAAATCACGCAGTCGGGTTGTGCCTTTGCAATCTCTTCACAGATTTTTTTTGCGGGCACAAAGCAGAATTCCGCGTGAAGGTCGCTTATGAAGTATGCCTTGAAATCCGCGTTGGAAAATGTTGTGCCGTAAGGGTTTTCCTTGTCGCGAAAAAAATTCTCCCCGCGCGGTTTTGCTTTCTTTAAGTATGCGGAGGTGAATTCCGGAAAATGCGGCTCTGCCAGGGCGATTATCAGAAGTATCGCTGCGAGAACGATTAGTGCAATCAGAATATATCGCATTCAAGTATTTCCTTTTTTATTTATTATAATATATACCTTTTGTTTAATTGTGATATAATCAACGACAGATTGAAAAAAGCGGAGGGATTAAAAATGCCTAAGACAGAAATCAAATCGGAAATCGTCGAGCACATCGGAGTTCTTACCGAGAACAAGTCCGGATGGAAGCGTGAAGTCAACATTATCAGATGGAACGACGGCAAGCCTAAGCTTGACATTCGTGACTGGGGCCCGGACCACGAGAAGGTCGGCAAGGGAATTTCCCTTAGTTACGATGAGTTCAACATCCTCAAGACTTTCCTGGAAGAGAAAGATTTCTCCAAGTTGGATGCTCAGTAATTTATAAGATAGCGAAGCGGACATGAGGAGCGAAGAACGCGCCGGTATTGTTTTTGCTATATTGCTGTTGGTGTGGGGGACTCCCGTAGCGGAGCCCTTCCGTATTTTTGTCAGATATATTGCACGTGTCATGGAATATTTGCCGTGGCCCGGAATAGCGGTCAGCCTTGTTACGGCGGCCGTTTTAAGTTTGGTTTGCATTATCCTGACAGCCCTTTCCAAAACATCTGCGGTTTACTACATGCCGTGCGCAATTGCCGGGCTTTGTTTGGCCGGATTTACAATCCGCGGATTTTCCAAAGGTGAAGTTTATGTGCCGGAAGCAATCGCGCTGATTGCGCCGGTTGCAATCCTTCTGGTGCTTTATATCCTTAAGGCCGATAAAGCGCTCATCTGGGCGTCGGATATTTATATCTACAGCATACCCGTGGGTCTTATCACATATCTGGTAACCATGCCGCTTGCAAGTCTTTCGGAAACTCTTTCGAGGATACTTTTTATCAATCGCAACAACGATATCGATTTGACAAAGCCTTTTACGGGAATTGCGAATATTCCCGGGGTTGTCTGGGGTGTCGTGATTGCGGTTGTTTTATTGTTGCCGGTTTTGTTTGCAAGCCTCGGCAAGCGTTTGGGAGGGAAGTATGAAAATTGACGGACAACTAAGTATTTTCGATATGGACGGCGGCGACAAAGAGAAGCAGGAATACTTAGAACTCGTAAAAACCCTGAACTACCATGCGCGCAGATACTACGAGGAAGACGAGCCTGAGATATCCGACTTTGAATACGACCAACTCAATAACAGGCTTAAGGAAATTGAGAAGGAACATCCCGATTGGATCACGGAGGATTCGCCTTCAAAACGCGTCGGATGGAAAGCCGAGAAGGGTATTTTGGTTAAGCACAATGTGCCGATGTTGTCGCTCCAGGATGTTTTCGAACGAAGCGAAGTCGATGAGTTTGTAAATTCCGTAATCGCCGAGTTCGGAGACGAAGCGGAGTTTCTGGTCGAGACCAAAATCGACGGCTTGTCTATGGCGTTGCGTTACGATAACGGCGAACTTACAACGGCCGTTACGCGCGGTGACGGAATCAACGAGGGTGAGGACGTCACGATGAATGCCAGGGTTATATCCGATGTCGTAAAGCACATGAAAGATCCTGTTGAGTATATCGAGGTCCGAGGCGAGGTTTACATGACCCGCGCGGCTTTTGCGGCGGTCAACGAAGAGGCCGAGGAAGAGGGCGGCAAGACTTTCGCAAATCCCAGAAACTGCGCGGCCGGCACACTGCGCCAGATAGATACAAGAATTACAAAGAAACGCAATCTTTCGATGTTTATATTCAATGTCCAGGAGACGCGCGGCATCACTTTCAAAACCCATACCGAGGGCTACGAATTTTTGAAGGCCCGCGGCGTCAAGGTAATCGAGCTTTACTACAAGTGCAAGACCGCCGATGAGGTGTGGGATGCGATTCAAAAGATAGGGGAGGCCCGCGGAGACTTAGCGTACGATATAGACGGTGCGGTCGTTAAAATTAATAACCTGGCCGAACGGGAAAAACTCGGAAACACCATAAAGTTCCCGAGATGGGCGATTGCCTACAAATATCCGCCCGAGGAGAAGGAAACGCGTCTGATTGATATTGAAGTCAACACAGGCCGCACGGGGCGCGTGACACCCGTCGCGATTTTCGAGCCGGTGAGTCTGTGCGGAACAAAGGTTACACGTGCGACACTCCACAATCAGGATTTTATTGACGATCTGGGACTCGGTATAGGAGACACAATCGTTGTCTACAAATCCGGTGAAATCATCCCGAAGATAAAGAGCGTAAACAAAGACAGGCGCCCGTCCGACTGGAAACCGTACACGATGCCCGACACGTGTCCCGTGTGCGGCCACAGGCTCGTACGCGAAGAAGATGCATCCGATTTAAAATGCATAAATCTGTCGTGTCCGGGGACCGTCACAAACCGCATCGCAAATTTCGTCTCAAGAGACAGTCTCGACGTCAAGGGCTTCGGCATAGAATACATCCGCAAGTTGGTTGAAAGCGGCCTTATAAAAGACATCGGAGACATATTCACGCTCAAAGACAAAAGAGATGAATTGCTCGAAAACCATATCTTCGGCCTTGAGAAAAACACCGACAAAATTCTCTCCGCGATAGAAACCGCAAAAGAGACTGCGACACCCGATAAAATTCTCTCAGGGTTAAATATCCCTGACGTCGGCAAGGCCACCGCGAGACAGCTGATAAAGCATTTCAAATCTATCGATAACATTGCGTCTGCGGAAACAGAACAACTGCTCGAGGTTGGTGACGTCGGAGATGCAACGGCGCGCGGAATACACGAGTTTTTTGCGGATTCCGGCAACAGGGAACTCATAGCCAGGTTAAAAGAATACGGCCTGAATTTCGAGGCTGAAGAAGTCGCGCTGCAAAGCAATGTTTTTGAAGGTAAAAGTTTTTGCATAACCGGGACATTGCCGGGCATGTCACGCGATGAAGCGTCCAAACTTATCGAGGCCAACGGCGGCAAGGTCGTATCGTCGGTGTCCAAGAAAACAGACTTCCTTCTCATGGGCGATAACGCAGGCTCCAAAGAGCGTAAAGCACGCGATTTGGGAGTTGCGATTATATCGCTTGATGAACTCCGGGAAATGATAGGTGGCGGCAAGTGAACGAAGAAAAACAGAGAATCAGAAACCTGATAAAAGAAAGACGCACTTCTTTGAGCAAAGAAGAGATTTCGGAGGCGGGGCGCTGTCTGGCCGAACTCTTTTTCGAGATACCCGACGAAGATCTTAAGAAAGCATTGAAGCACGCAAAAACAATCGGTCTGTACCGTGCCGTCGGAGGCGAGGTGCCGTGCGACATGCTTGCCGGGGAACTTGAGAAGCGCGGGTTTAAAACCGCATTTCCGAGAGTTGAAGAATCGGGGATTGTTTTTCGAACGGCAAGCGTCTCTGATGAGACCTCGTTTGCCCCCGGAGCGTTTAATATCCCCGAGCCTTTGGCAACATGCGGGGAAGCCGCCCCGGAAGTTGTTATTGTACCGGCCCTTGCATATAATGATGAAGGAGCAAGACTCGGTATGGGCGGCGGATACTATGATAAGTACAGCGCTGCGCACAAAGCTTTTTACATCGGGGTTGTCTACGACTTCCAGATTTGCTCGCAGATACCCGTGGAAGAGCACGACATGTATGTAGATTTGATTTTGCCTTTGGAGACGGAAGAGTAATATGAAATATTTCTTTTGCAATCTGAGCGTGCACTTGATTGTTGCCGTTGTGCTTCTGGCTTTTCTCTGCGCGTTCTCAAACAAAGTCATGAAGAAGAAGGCGGATAAGATTTACAAGTATTTCATGCCGGTCATTCTTGCAATTGTCCTGACCGTTTATTGTTACTTTATTGTCGTTCCCAGATTTTTTGATATCAGAAATGTCGTTAACGACAACTACCAAACCGCCACGGGAGTCGTAGAGAGCGTGTCGCCTCTGAAGAACTTCGTGAAGATTGACGGCGTGTACTACTACAAGAATCCGATTCACTACACTCCGGCTGTCGGGGAGACGGTTGATGTCAGATACAGCGGATACGCAAATCTTGCGATAGAAATCGATTCGGTCCAAAATTAAGCCTGTCAAGTACCAAATTGCGGCAATTTCGTTACAAATTTCGACCAAAAGTCTCAAAATAAGCCCTTTTTTAAAAAATTCTTGCATTTTGCACTCCTACCCGTTCATTATGGAAGTATCTCACAGGACGCGTCAGGAGGCACACACAATGGAAGAGAAAAACATAATCGGGAACGACATCAGCCTGTACGTAATCTGCAATGACAGAAATTTGCTCGATAACATAAACGGAATGCTCTCGCGTAACGGCATCATAGGCGTTATGGACGGCACGGGCAAAGTGCAGTATATGGTTGATGCGCGGAAAGACAAAACCGCTGCGATGGCAAAAATCAACAAATTCATAACCTCGCGGATTTTGCCTTTCGGGGACAACAACAGCCTTGTTTACGATTCCGTGGCAAGAACCGTTTTTGAGGAATACGGATTCGACATGGCTCATATCGGGTCGGTCATAATCTACGAGGCCATAAAGGATGTGTTGCACAGGGGAGGTGCGGCACCGTCGAATGTCAAACATATCTATCTGGAGGCTTCGGTTAAATTTGACATGACCTTCGATCAGATAGCACGCGATGTGAGATATTCGATAAAGGCCAGCCTTTATCCGAATATGAGAACGGCAACCCTGATAAAAGATTTAAGTGAGGAGATAAGTGACCGTATGGAAGGGAAGAAGCCGAAGAAAAACAAAATGAGATAAAAGAAAAGACCGTGCGATGTGCACGGTCTTATTAACAACAGAATCAGTCGTCTGAATTACTTCTTCTTACCCTTCTTTGCGTTAACCTTATCCTTCAGAGCCTTACCTGCCTTGAAAGAAGGAACTGTGGATGCAGCGATCTTGATTGTCTCGCCTGTAGCGGGGTTGCGTCCGGTACGAGCGGCATTCTTCTTTGTCTTGAATGTACCGAAGCCAACGAGAACAACCTTGTCATCCTTTGCGAGTGCATCGGAGATAGCGTCCAATGTAGCTGCGAGAGCATCTGTAGCCTGCTTCTTGGTAAGACCGGAATTCTCGGCGATTACCTCAACGAGTTCTGTTTTATTCATATATTTGCCTCCTTGTGGCCCTTTATCGGGCGATTTGCACTAACATTATCACGGTAAAACTCAATGTTGTCAATGCTTTTCGGCAAATTCCGGGAAAATTTTTGACCGCGAAAGTGCCGTAATACTTGCTTTGTAACACTGTTAAATGATGATAAAATGGACTTTAGGAGGGTAAAGTGAAGTATTTAAGCGCCAATTCGTACTATCAAAAAATTTTCGGAACGAAAACCTACCGTGTTTCGCTGTCCCTGGCAACGACGTGCCCGAACCGGGACGGAACCCTCAGCAACACAGGTTGCATTTTCTGTTCGGCCGGCGGATCGGGCGAATTTGCGGGAACCGGCACACTTTCAATCACAGAACAGTTCAAATCCGGTGTCGAAAAACTTTCGCGCAAGACCACGCCCGATACTTTATATATAGCCTATTTCCAGAGTTTTACCGGAACATATGTCGACCCGCAGAAACTGAAAGCTGCGCTCGATGAAACCTGCAGCCTCGATAAAGTCTGTGCGGTATCAATCGGAACGAGGCCGGATTGTTTAGGTGACGATATCATGGAAGTTCTGAAAAGCTGTACTCTTCCGCTTTTTGTTGAACTCGGTCTTCAGACCGCATCGGATGAGACGGCAACTCTCATCAACAGATGCTACAAAACCGAAGAATACGTCGAGGCGGCCGGGAAACTGAAGGATGCAAATATAAATGTAATAACCCATATAATTTTCGGCCTTCCCGGGGAAACTCCGGAAGACATGATGAATACGGTTAAACTTGCAGGCATAGGCGACGGCGTTAAATTCACCTGCCTTTATGTTTTGAAGGGAACACCTCTGGAACAAATGTGGCGCGGGGGACAATTCAAAACCCTTGAGATGGATGAGTATTTTGATATAGTTGAAAAAGCACTTGAAATCCTGCCCGAAGGCATGGTTGTGCACAGGCTCACCGGTGACGGCCCGAAATCGCTTTTACTGTCTCCGATGTGGAGCGCCGACAAAAGAAAAGTAATCAATTATATAAACCGGAGGTTTGGATAGTTTGTAGAAAAGTTCAATAAAACCAATGTTTTCGGGCATTTCAAGGTGTAAATTTTTTGTAAACAGCCCCTTTTTTAGCACAATAATATACGTACTCTATACAAATTACAGCGCGTCAACAGCGTCTAATAATATCTGAAAATTAAGATGCGTATATACCGTTTGAGTTACGCCCTCGCCCTTGTGTCCGACAATGGTTTTTATGATACGTTCGTCAATCTGTTTATCGGCCATAATCGATATGAAAGTATGGCGTGTATCGTGAATGCGGTGTTTGTATGTTAATATCGGCGCCAAATCTGTTATGCATCTGAATTTGCATCGCGGATATTCCAATTTCATGATTCCATCAGGTGAAAGAATGCTTAACAAATAATCGCCTTGCGTGTTATAAAAGTTTTCTACCAACGGCAATATTTTTTTTGCAATCGGCACCTTACGAATACCGGCGGCGGTTTTCGCGTGCGTTATATATATGCAACGGTCTTTAATGTTGATATCGGCCTTTTTCAGATCAAGCAACTCACCGATGCGTAAACCCGAATATATAAGTATCAGATATACCTGTGCAGCGGGTTTATCTGCATTTTTCCATAGTGCTTCAATCTCTGTTTCGGTAAATACTTGACGGACAATCTTATTAGGATTTCCCGCTTTGGATATATCAATCAAAGATGGTATCTCTTTCATAGTGGCGGGCATAAGCTCATGTCTTATAGCGTATTCAAACATCATCGAAATCAGAATTCTCATAAATCGAAGTGTAGGCCTGTTCTTCCCGCTTATGTCAAAAAACTGTTGCAGATATTTCAAACTCAAATCCGTTATAAGAGTATCCTGGATAGGTTCAAATATTTTCCATACTCTGCTATATACTTCAACAGATCTAGGCGCCACGGTTTGGTAATGTTCGGCGCTCCATTTGTCGTAGAGTTCCGCAAGGGTTATTTCTATTGCGGTTCCGTCCGGGTTAGCGTCGTTATATATTGTTAGGGCCTTGAGTGCGTCTTTGTACGTTGTGTAATAGCCGATGTAACGGTATTTCTGTTTGACGGTTTTCTTTGCGGTGTTCAGTTCGTAACCGACGCTTATTCTTACGGCATAGGGGCGGCGGCGGTTCCCTCCCAGTTTGATAATAGAGCCGTAGCCGTTAGGTAATCTCATAGTGCATATCCTCCTGTTTGTTTTTGCGGGGGAGATGCTTTATAATCGGTGTAGTTGTGAGGGTTTTGTGTTGGTATCCGTTTACTATTCGACCGATATAAAGCATATCCTCCATTGCGGCCGTGATTGTTGCAGCAATCGCGGCTTTTTCGCGTGTTGTCTTTTGTCTTATTTCTAGGCGCTGTTTGCCTGTATAATCTTATTGGATATTCATTTTAGTTTCTCTGTGTTTGCCGTAACCGCTTGATCATCGGTTGCGGCATTCTTTATGTTTGTTTTTGTAATCGTACATAGAGAATGTAACCGCTATAATAAGAATGTCTAAGCAATCTCTTTCCAAAAGATTGTAAAAGCATAGTATTCCTATTCTCGGTTAGCCGTAACGCAAGTTACGGCTTTTCTATGTACGGTTTTGTATTATTTCAAGGTGCGGTTTATTCGTATAATTAGGTTGTGCTGGATTGGTTAGTTCCAATAATATGCACCTCCTATAATTAACGGGCGCCACGTTGCTTTTTCCCCTTGATTCCATTACGTGGCGCTTTTTAATGCTTATCACCTCCGATGTTGTTTTATGTAATCCAAATCAAAAAACAGAGGCTATATAATTACAGTGTGTTAGTTGTTTGGAATTTGGTTGTTACACCTTGTATTAGCCCCGTGGCCCTCCTCGGGGCTTTTACTTTGCCTAAAGTTTTGTTACATCGCTATCAAGCGTTGACATAAAAGCAACGGCTTTTCCTAGTATGTGTACCTGTTCTAATTCCGCGCCTGATAAGACTATCGTTTTGTAGCGCGGATTTTCTGCTACAAGGCGCAATTCTTGAGCGTCCTCATCGCGATACACGCGCTTGAGTGTTGCCTCATCGCCAATAATTACAACGGCTATATCGCCGTTATCCACAGATTCTTGTTTTCGGATAAAGACTATATCACCGTCATAGATTCGGGCGCCTTCCATACTATCGCCTTTGGCGTATAGAGCAAAATCGGCATTCAAATTCATTTCAACGGGAAGATAGACACTTTTATCTTCAGATGCATAGCGCGGTTCACCACAAGCGACATCGCCTAACACCGGCACGGTTGTTATTTGTAAAGGTACGATATTAGGATACGAATAATATACAATATCAGCATCGTTATTAAGCAAGTCACCAGGTGTAACATTAAGAGCATCGGCAATTAACTTTAATTTATCCGTTGCTATATCCGTTAATCCTGCTTCAATCTTGTTAATACTTGTGCGAGATGTAAAACCTGCTTTTTCTGCTAATTCTGCTTGTGTTAAATCCCGCATTATTCTATATTTCCTTATTCTCTCACCTATAAGTTTAAGATATTTTTGTTTGAAATTTTGCATTGTTGTTATCTCCTATATTGGTGTAAGGAAAGTTTAGCACGGGCTTGAAAGACATTCAACAAATTTTTATGATTTTCAAAATTTTTGTTGACTGTTATTCGCTCAAGTGTTAACATACTGTTGTCGAACAACATTCAACAAGGAGTAACAAAAATGACGGATTGCACTAAACGCGACGAAATCAAAAACGACATTAAAAAAAGTGGCTTAAAGGTTTCGAAGATAGCCGAAGAAATGGGCATTTCATACCAGGCTTTATACAACAAATTAAATGGAATTTCTAAATTTGAGGTTAGCGAAGTCGTTGTATTGCAACAGATGTTACATTGGTCTAACTCAAGAAGAGATTTCATTTTTTTTACGCCAGAGGTTGAATGACATTCACATTATTAACAACGAAAACAACGGAGGTAACAACAATGACAACAACAGCAACTAACACAAAAGCAATGCCCGCGCACGTTATCGAGATAACCGATAAGACGTACACATTAACACGGTTTCCCGATACGGATTGTGAATCGCGTTACATCGTTTTCGCGGAAAAACTGGGAGAGCCTAACGGCATAGACGATGCCAACGGTGTACTTGAGTTTCACGTTTACGATGCTGAACACGATGTTATCAGGCTTATATCGGGGCTGTATGCGTGCAAGGACGCAACGGGGCAGGTTTGGTTTAAACCATCGCGCTATGAGGATTCTTATTTGCCCGCAATTCGCGTGAATTTTTGCGGCAAGGAATTTGAGCCGGGCGAGTGGTTCGACCTGTGCTTTGACATCTTTTCGTGAATCAGGAGGGCGAGGGAATGACAAACGCAATGCTTCAGGGTAAGCGCATATCTTGCGCCCGCGATATGGTTTTCGATGAAATCAAGGACCGTTACGTATATATCGGTTTTCGCAAGTATAACGGCGATGAGTTCTTATGGAATTTCAAGGCGGGCCTGTATATCAAGCGGGGCAACGCCGGAGAAAGCAGAGATTACACCAATGAGGATATTGAAGAACTGTTAGAAAACGGCGCAATAACGCTTTTAAGGGCGTGAAAGGATAGGTAACAGCAAATGACAATCAACAAGATGAACGAGATGGACGGCGCCAAACTCAAAGAGATATTGAGCGCGGCGGGGCTTAATCCCAGGGACATATCCGAAAAGGCCGGATATTCGCGCAAGTGGTTAAGCAACATGATCTCAGAAAACAGAATAAGCAGGGCGGCGGTGTTCACGTTACGCGATACATACGCGATTATGCCCGAATTGTATTTGACATTTCCCGATTGCGATACGGGCGATGTAACAGAATGCGCACCGGCAATGGATAAGGACGCTATAAGAGCGATTGTTAAAGCTGCCGTGATTGACGCGCTTGAGGAATACGGTGTTTGGAGAATAGGAGGGTAAGGCAATGAGAATGTACTTATCTATCAGGGAAACCGCAATGCTTATGGGAGCGTCTGAGGGCTTTGTAAGGCAAGGCTTGAAGCAAGGTGTTTTCGAATGGGGATATGCGGTAAGGGCGCGCGGCGGCAAGAATTGCACATATTACATCGTGGCCCCGGAGTTTTGCCACAAATTCCATATCGCGCCGGACCAGTTAGACGCGATGTTGGGAGATACAAACAAAGATTTCAAAGGAGGTGAAGCAATAGATGATTGAGAGGTTTTGCGACAAATGCGAAAAGAAATTTGACGGCACCGTTATTCCGTTGACCGTTAAAGATAAGTTTTCGCACGTTGAAGATACCTTTTATTACGGCGTGATTAAGCGCGACGTAGAGGGCAATAAACAGTTTGAACTGTTGGACCTTTGCCCCGGTTGCCAAAAAGAACTTATCGGCTTTTTGGGATACGTCGATAACACATCTGCTGCAACAGATAACGCAACGGCCGCAATGGATATGCCGGTACCTGAAGTTACACCGGCAAACACAACCACAAACGCAAACACGAACACGGAGGATTAAGACATGAACGTATTTTTTTGGATGCTGATAGCCATAGCGGTTATTTCAAGTTTTTGTATAGGGTTCTTTTTGATGAGGGCTATCAGTGAGTTTAAGATTGCGCGGTTATATCGCATGTGGAGTGTATTAGAAGCGAATTACAAGGCAAGGATAGAAAGAGATACATGCGAGATAACAGATTTAATCCTGGCTAATTCTGAGAGATTGGACGCACGTATAGATTGGTTTGAGCCGTGGTGAAAGATTTATTTTTGTGGATTAGAGATTTTATAAGGTTGCTCATTGATCTGTATAAGACGGACAAGGAAAAGAATAAGCCCCCTGTATATCTCAAAGAATACAGGCCAAATGTGCTAGGTACCAAATTGAAGAGGTAAGACATGACAACAAATGAATTCAAAGAACTGATGAAAGAGAAGTTAACAGATTTGGCAAACGCCTTGCCGGAGTTAGACGGATTTAACGGTGAACTTGCATTGAGTTCGTACATTGTTTTTAACGCTGAATCCGATGAAACACGCGAAAAAAGGCCCGAAATTTACATTTCAGGTGATGTTTACGATGCGAGATTGATTGAAGAATACGAAAAACAGGACCAACCTGTACCCCGAATTGTTAACTACTTAAGGCTTCACTAAGGGAAAGAGATAAGAAAGATGAGCGGATTTTTATATATCAGAGAAGAGATTATGAGAGCGGATATACAGCCGAGCGACAAACTTATATTAGCCGTGATTGATACGATGGGCCGAAATAACGGATGCTATGCGACTAATAAACAGATAGCGGATTTAACAGGTGTTAAGGTTCGCACGGTGTATAACATTATTGAAAGATTGGCAGCTGATGGATATATACAGATCTGCGAAAACGGAAATTCACGTGTAATTTTCTACGTTGCAAATTTTGCAAAATCCGAAAATACCACCGAAAACGACGTTGCAAATTTTGCAAAAGACAATGCAAATTTTGCAAAACAGAATGCAAATTTTGCAAAGGATTTTGCAAATTTTGCAAACCCTTTATATAAGCAAGACAATATAAGACAAGATAATACAGGGAATAAGACTAACGCGCACGCGCACGAAAATTTTACACGCGATAATTTTTCTACTCATCAGGATAATCAGAAAACAGAAGGGAGTGATGCCAACATGCTCCCGGAAGAAAAGAAAGACAACCCTCACAAAACTAACAAACAAACTTTGAACACGAAAAACAGAAGTGTTCCTAAAACTTACACCTGCGACACTTTCGATTCTCCGGGAGTAAACGCCGAAAGCATGTTTTTAGAACTGCTTGCGGAATTACGCGAAAAGACTAACGAAAGCGAGAACAATTACAAAGATGACACAGGAGGATGCTTTACAGATATTGGCTATGACGGCAGCGGCATATCCGTATTACAAAGTCAATCGCGAAAAAGCACAGGCAACGGTTACTTTGTGGATGATGTCTTTTAGCCAATATCCCGCGATGGTTGTATGGAAAGCGGTACAGTTGCACATCGAAAAAAACAAATTCTTCCCAACGGTTGCGGAAGTGAACGAAAACATACAAAGGGCGCAGCTGATATTGCAGGAACCGATACAACCACCTACCAAACAGATCACGGCAAACAGAACATACAGCGATGACGAATTAACCGCTTTATTGGATGAGATGACCGGCAATAACAACAACGAAAACAACGACGGAGGATAAAACAACACACATGGCAGAATCAAAAACAAAAGTATTTGATACACTTTACGCCCTTAACCTGAACGGTGAAAAAGAGAAAAAGGGCAAGTTCGACTACTTACCTTGGGCCGATGCGTGGGCGGCGGCAAAGAAACTTTACCCGGATATCGAATTTGAAATAATGCACTTTGACGGGGGATTGCCTTATGTATACGACCCTAACACGGGTTACATGGTATTCACAAAGATAACCCTTGACGGAATAACGCACCCTATGTGGCTTCCCGTAATGGAATATTCAAACAACGCAAAACTCAAAGCAACCATGACGGACATTAACAAAACAATCATGCGATGCCTTGTAAAAAATCTTGCGATGTTCGGATTAGGGCTTTATCTGTACAAAGGGGAAGATTTGCCGGAAACAACAAATGCAAACAAACCACAGCAAACTACATCAACCGGCAAGAAAACAACAACAAACAGTAATCAGGCACCAATGAGCGCTCCCGCGTCAAATATAGCAGCAGAAATCAATCAAGATGCGGCAACAGATGAAAAAGAACAGATGAAAATCTATTCGGCCAAAATCAAAAGAGCGTGCCAAATTTACGATTTGGACGTGGGCAAAGTCTGTAAGTATATCGGCCTTTGCAAAACATCGACCGCAGATGATGTCAAATTCGCATGGGAGCGCTTGCAGGCAATGTGCGATGACATAGAGAAATTAACCACACTTAAAAACCTTTGACGGAGGATTAACACATGAACAGAGATTTATTTCAAATCAACGCAGATATCGCGTACATACTTGAAAACGGTGCCGATGAAAACGGTGAAATCACCGATGAAACAATTGAAGAACTGAGATCACTTCACATTGCCAAAACAGAACTTATCGGGCAAATCGGACTTGATATTAAGAATCGTGAAGCAAGGATAGCGACAAAGAAAGACTACATCGAACAATGGAAACGAGATGTTGAAGCCGATACGGATACGATTAAGCGGCTTAAAGAGATGTTGTTATCAGAGGTTAAATCCCTGGACGATGGGAAATACAAAGATGATGTACTCACTATGTATACAAGCAAGCATAAATCGGTTAAGTGCAAATCTGATACGCCTGATCTTGATAATCTCCCGGACGAATTCAAAAAGGTAACGGTTGAGCCACGTAAAACAGAAATAAAAAAGGCGCTTGAAAAAGGGGAAGCCGTCGGGGATTGGTACATATCGGAAGATGAAAGCCTAACAATCAGGATGCGGAAATAATGTGCAAATCGGAAAAGTCTTTAACAATCAACGGGCGATGCCTATATAACCAGTTACGCGCAAGGGGTATAACCGGCAAAGAAGCATCGGTTAATTTGGGATATTCAAGCGGATATATACACGAATGCTGCCGAATTTCCAAGATGCCACAAACCGCGATAGACGGATTACACAAGATGTACGGCATACTCCCCGATACATACGTTAAAGAACCACAAGATACAGCCGAAAGAGAATTTAACAAAGCTGTTGCGGATTTGATGCTTTACAAACTTGAAAGCGAATTATCCAAAGAGTTAGGGATAGGTGTATCAACGTTACATCGGATGTTAACGACAAAGGGCGCCTATTCCCCCGGCCGCAAACAGTTGCTTAAAGTTCTTAAGTGGCTAGACATAAATGAAAACGAGGTTTTGTAAAAAGAATGATATGCATAAAGATACCGTTAAACCCGGTAACAAAGAAAAACTCCCAAAGAATCCTTTACAGATGGCAAATCAACAAAGCGGGCAGAAGGGTTAGGGTTCCCTTTATAGCCCCGTCCGCTGCATATAAGCAATACGAACATGATGCATTGTTTTTCTTGCCCGGTATGCCTGATATCGATTATCCCGTTAACGTCAAGTGCGTGTTTTACATGCAAACCAAACACAAAGTAGATTTGAACAATCTGCTTGAAGGATGCACTGATCTGTTGGTTAAGGGCCACGTGTTACAGGACGATAACAGCAACATAGTAAAAGGCCACGATGGAAGCCGTGTAATGTTCGACAAAGCAAACCCTCGTACAGAAATCTACATAGAGAGGTGGCAAGAGTGAACAAGATAAAAGAACTGAGGATGGAAAAGGGGCTTAGTGTTCCCGCTATATCCAAAGAAACCAATATATCGCGGGCAACGCTTTACAAGATGGAAAATTGCCCCAATTTACAACAAAGCAAATTCAAATACAAGAATTTGGAGAGATTGGCAAATTTCTATCGCATAACCATCAAAGACCTGATGGGGCCGGCGTATTCGGAATGTAAATACCTAGACGATTTAGATGATACCAAAGGGGGCAAAACATGAACGGACGTGATCATAAGAAATACAAGATAGCAATTAGGAAAACCAAAGGTACCAGGTACAACCTGAAAAAAGCCCGCGTAAGTAAGGGCTTAACCCGCGAAGAAATATCCGATTTGTTGGGATGGAGTGTTAATTATATCGCTAACATCGAAAACAACAAAATGGGCGCGGTTAAATCTGATATTTGGAATGATTTTGAAGTTCTTTACGGAATCGACAAAGAAACACTTAAACAAATCGCTAACTAATCGGAGGAAAACAATGCCAAAGACGATGGATTTTAAAACAGCAATCATTAGCCAGTTCCGCGAATACTACTTAAAGGAATGCATTTGCGGAAGAATACCGGCAATAGATGCAGATACGGTAAGAGAAATTAACGACGATGTAACGGAAGAATACATAGAGGGCTTTATTATCACATGTCGATATTGTCAATTAGGCATGTGGGGCCGGACATTGAAGCAAGCTGCAACGGATTGGAATTCGTTTATAGATGCTAACAGAAACAGTATTCCCGACAAAGCCGATAGTCGCAAAATCAACAGGGAATTAAACAAAATCGAACAAAACGCACTTAACACGGAGATCAAACAATGAATTACATGGAATTTTTACAAAGCAAAATAGAGGTAGCGCCTGAATCAGGCTTTGAGATTGAAGATGCAGCAATCAATCCGGCGCTCAAGCCTCACCAACGCGACGCTGTAAGATGGGCATTGCGAGGCGGTCGCAGAGCATTATTTGAAAGTTTCGGATTAGGCAAAACCGTACAGGAAATAGAATTCTGCTATCAGTGCATTAAACATTACGGCGGTAAAGCTTTAATCGTATTGCCGTTAGGTGTTAAACAGGAATTCACGCATGATGCGGTTGAACTCTTAGGTTATGCCAAACCTAGATATTGCAGGACGATGCAAGAGGTAGATGAAGTTAAAGGCGATGAGATTGTTTTAACAAACTATGAGCGCGTAAGGGATGGAGATATTGATCCTAAATACTTTACGGCAACATCGCTTGATGAAGCATCTGTTTTACGTTCATACGGCTCAAAGACTTATCAAACCTTTTTGGATAAGTTCAAAGGCGTCAAATATAAACTTGTGGCAACGGCTACACCATCGCCTAACAAATACAAAGAGTTAATCCATTATGCCGGTTACTTGGAGATTATGGATACGGGGCAAGCATTGACACGGTTCTTTCAAAGGGATTCGACAAAGGCAAACAACCTAACTCTTTATCCCGCACAAGAAGCAGAGTTTTGGTTGTGGTTATCCTCATGGGCGTTATTTATAAGCAAGCCGTCCGATATTGACCCTGATTATTCCGATGATGGTTATGTGTTACCGCCTTTGGAGGTTAACTGGCATCTTATTCCTGAAGATTACGGAGCATATTACGACCGCGACGGGCAAATGATGATATATCAGAACTGTAAAGCGGGCTTGAAAGAAGCGGCAGAGATTAAGCGTAAAACCATAGATAAGCGCGTTGCATTTGCTAAAGAACTGATAGACGCAAGCCCCGATGACCATTTTGTTATTTGGCATGATCTCGAAAAAGAACGATATGCAATCAAAAAGGCTATCCCTGAAGCGGTAGACATTTACGGGTCTATGGACTACGACGAAAGAGAAAAGCGCGTTATGGATTTTTCGATGGGCAAAACAAGAATATTTGCGACAAAGAAATCTCTTTCAGGGTCCGGGTGTAACTTTCAGAGATATTGCCACAGAGAAATATTCGTTGGTATTGATTACGAATTTAACGATTTCATACAGGCAATACATCGCTGCTATCGCTTTTTGCAAACAGATAAGGTGGTTATAGACATTATCTATATGGAAAGTGAGCAGGAGATAAAAGAAACACTTGAAGAGAAGTGGCGCAACCACAATAAGATGGTTAAGAAAATGACCGATATCGTTAAACAATATGGCCTTAACGATATAAAGAAAATCGATGTAATGAAAAGAAAGATGGGAGTTGATACAGTGAAAGTAGAAGGTAAAAACTGGATAGCGGTTAATGATGATTGCGTTGACCAAACAAAGCGGATGGACGATAACAGCGTTGATTTGATATTTACATCAATTCCATTCGGCAATCATTACGAATATTCCGCCAATTATGCCGATTTCGGCCACAATGAAAACGACGATAAGTTTTTCGAACAGATGGAATACCTAACGCCTAATCTGTTAAGAATTCTCAAGCCGGGCCGTGTATGCGCTATACACGTTAAAGACCGTGTATTATTCGGTAATGCCACAGGTACGGGCATGCCAACAATAGAACCTTTCCATGCGGATTGCATTAAGCACTATATGGATCATGGGTTTATGTATTTTGGCATGATAACCGTTGTAACAGATGTTGTGAGGGAGAATAACCAAACCTATCGCCTGGGATGGACGGAACAATGCAAAGACGGTTCTAAAATGGGCGTCGGATGTCCCGAATATATTTTGCTTTTCCGCAAACTTCCATCAGATACAAGCACGGCTTATGCAGATGAACCTGTTACCAAAACCAAAGAAGAATATACCCGCGCACAGTGGCAGATTGACGCACATGCTTATTGGCGCAGCTCCGGCGATAGATTGTTAACATCGGACGAATTGGCCGCTATCCCTGTAAGCAAGTTACAA
>Ga0065709_1029244_pt1 | contig 51391 bp, 50 predicted proteins | sample Hoacrofraction14_2_FD_59096 | JGI IMG/M metagenome (GOLD analysis project Ga0065709, IMG submission 59096) | Hoatzin crop microbial communities from Cojedes, Venezuela, sample from fiber fraction 14 v1 | ecosystem: Host-associated > Birds > Digestive system > Esophagus > Crop | place: Venezuela...
AACACTCTGTTAAGAGCTGCCCCGACTGGGTCGGGTTATTCATAAAAAAAACACTCTGTTAAGAGCTGCCCCGACTGGGTCGGGTTATACATAAAAAAACACTCTGTTAAGAGCTGCCCCGACTGGGTCGGGTTATTCATAAAAAATTAATTTTTAAAAATATACGAAAATGAGCGAAAAGAGTAAAGTGAACCGTGCGAAGAGAGAGGCACGGGAAGAGAAAAAAGCAAACAATGTAGTAACCGGCATTATCATTGCCCTGATAGTACTCGGACTGGTGTTCATGGCATTCCTGACAACCAGCATGTAAGCCATGGCATTAGAGATAGAGAGGAAATTTCTCGTTAAAGGCGACGCCTACCGACAGGAGGCATACAGCAGCAGCCATATACAGCAAGGCTATATACTGTCGGCGAAAGGCAAGACAGTGCGCGTGAGAATACGCGACGACAAAGGATATCTCACTATCAAAGGCCCTTCCGACGGAAAGGGCATGGCACGCTATGAATGGGAGAAAGAGATACCTCTGAACGAGGCGCAAGAGCTGATGCTGCTCTGTGAGCCGGGAGTGATAGACAAACGGCGCTTCTTGGTGAAAAGCGGCAACCATACCTTCGAGGTTGACGAGTTCTACGGCGACAACGAAGGACTGGTGATGGCAGAGGTGGAGCTGGGCTCGGAGGATGAAGCCTTCGAGAAACCGGCGTTCATAGGTCGTGAGGTTACTGGCGACCGTCGTTTTTACAACGGTCATCTTCGTCAGATGCCTTTCCTCCTTTGGAGAAATACTTTGCCAAGAGAAGACCTGCAAGCCCTCCCAAAGCCACGCCAAGAGAATTAGCGGCGAAGTCGAGCCAGTCGCCATTGCGGCGGCCGCCGGTGCAAGTGGCTTGCAAAATCTCTATCAAGCCACTCATCAATATCGGGGCTATGACCGCCCAAATCCATAATTTCCTCTTACACAGCATATTGTGACGGCGCAGATATTCAAACCATATTATGCCGCAAGTGCCGGCATACATGGCTATATGTGTCCATTTGTCGATAAAAGCCACATCATCCAATGGCGTGGAGGGCATCGTGCAGAAGCACAATATCCATATCAGCAGTATGCAAGCCCACGACAGGGGATAACATTTTAAAAGATGTAATAAATATTGCATATTTAAATTGATAATTGATAATTGACTGCATCGCTTGCGATGCCACCTCTCACTGCAAAATCTTCGATTTTGCCACCTCTCACTGCGCAGCTCCGCTGCGCCTGCAAAGGTACTGCTTTTTCCTGAATTGAGCAAAAGAATTGAGATAAAAAAATGTCGAGTGAAGAGAGAGCGAGTTTCAGCTCTAAAATAGGAATGCTATTGGCCACGGCGGGCAGTGCCGTGGGTCTTGGCAATGTATGGCGTTTCCCTTATATGGCCGGCGAGAACGGCGGGGCGGCGTTTATATTAGTATATATCGGTTGCGTGGTGCTTCTCGGTGTGCCATGCATGATCAGTGAGTTTATCATCGGACGTGAGAGCGGAAGCAATGCCGCAAGGGCTTACAAGAAGCTCTCGCCGAATAAGTTTTTCGGTATCATCGGATACCTCGGCGTTCTTGCCGCCTTCCTCATCACCGGCTATTATGCCGTGGTGTCGGGATGGTGTGTGGAATATATCGTGGCATCGGCGGTGAACAAGCTCCACGGCTCGCCAGACTTCTTCAAAACCTTTTTCGACGACTTCGCCGGCGGAGCCGGTCGCGCGGTGATGTGGACGGTGATAGTGCTGCTCATCACCCACGTGGTAATCGTGAAAGGCGTGCGCGAGGGCATCGAGAAAGCATCGAAATTTATGATGCCCGCCCTCTTCATACTGCTGATTATCATGGTGGTGCTCACCTGTATGCTCCCCGGGGCCGGCAAGGGAGTGGAATACCTCCTCTACCCCGACTTCTCGAAAATCACGCCGAAAGTATTTATCGACGCACTCGGACAGTCGTTCTATTCCCTCTCGCTCGCCATGGGCATCCTCTGCACCTACGCCTCTTATTATGTTAAAAAGGTGAAGCTGCCGAAGACGGCCTATCAGATTGGGTTCATCGACATGCTGGTGGCCATCCTCGCCGGACTCATCATCTTCCCGGCCGCCTTCAGCGTGGGAGTGGAGCCCGACAGCGGACCGTCGCTGTTGTTTGTCACCCTGCCCAACGTGTTTCAGAATGCCTTCGCTAACTACCCGGTGATAGGCTATATCGTTTCGATTTTCTTCTATGCGCTGCTCACCTTGGCAGCCCTCACATCGCTGATTTCGCTCCACGAGGTGAGCACGGTGTTTCTCGCCGAGGAAATGCATATAAGCCGCAAGTGGGGAGCCACGGCGGTTACCATTAGCTGCATCATCATCGGAAGCCTCTGCTCGCTATCCTTCGGAGGACGGGAATGGCTGCAGATAGGAGGGCAATCGCTCTTCGGCTTCTTGGACTTTATCACGGGGCAGGTGATGCTGCCTATCGGCGGACTCCTCTCCTGCATCCTCGTGGGCTGGTTCCTGCCGAAAAAAATGATCAGCGACCAATACAACAACTGGGGCACATACAAAACCCACCTCTTCAACTGGTATCTGTTTTGCACCAAATTCCTCTGCCCCGTGCTAATCATCCTGATTTTCCTGCACCAGTTCGGGATTGTCTGAACAGCCCTCTGCAAGAGCGGTCCCGGCTGGGCCGGGTTATTAAAATTGACAATTAACAATTGACAATTAAGCACCGTTCCGGTGCAAGAGTTCTCCGGCAGGAGCTGCCCCGACTGGGTCGGGTTTGTCCTAAAGAAAGCAATGTATAAAAAGAAGTTTTATGAACAAGGAGTCAAGGGGTAATTTTTCGAGTAAGATTGGCGTGGTACTCGCCACTGCCGGCAGTGCCGTGGGCTTAGGCAACGTATGGCGCTTCCCTTATATGGCGGGTCAGAACGGCGGCGCAGCCTTCATTCTTATATATATAGGTTTTGTGTTTCTGCTCGGCATTCCGGGAATGGTGTGTGAGTTTATCGTGGGCCGCAATGCCCATACCAACGCCGCCCGCAGCTATGCCAAGTTGGGCGGCAAGACGCCTTTTGCGTGGGCCGGCATTATAGGCCTCTTCGCAGGTATGTGTATCCTCGGTTTCTATTCCGTGGTGGCCGGCTGGTGTCTGCACTATTTCTACGCCTCGCTGACAGGCGGTTTGAAAGGCGACACGACGGCGGTGGCAGAGTATTTTCAGAATTTCTCCTCCTCGGCGGTGACTCCGGCGGTACTTGCGGTGCTCTTCGTGCTGCTCACCCATTTCGTGGTGGCGAAAGGTGTGAAATCGGGCATCGAGAAAGCGTCGAAACTCCTTATGCCCCTGCTCTTTATCTTCCTGATTGTGATTATCATCGCCTCTTGCAGTCTGCCGGGGGCTGGCGAGGGAATAAAGTTCCTCTTCCACCCCGACTTCAGCAAAATCGACCGCACGGTGCTCCTCGCCGCCTTGGGCCAGGCCTTTTTCTCGCTCAGTCTTGGTGCGGCGTGCCTGTGTACATACGCGTCGTATTTCGACAAAGGCGTGAACCTCTTGCAGTCGGCATCGCAGATAGCACTCGTTGACACCCTCATCGCCATTCTCGCCGGACTGATGATTTTCCCGGCGGCATTCAGCGTGGGAGTGAGTCCCGACAGCGGTCCGTCGCTGATTTTCATCACTCTTCCGAACGTCTTCAACCAGGCTTTCGGCAGCATGCCGATAGTGGGATATATCGTGTCGGTGATGTTTTATGCCCTTTTGGTTCTCGCCGCCCTTACCTCTACGATTTCGATGCACGAGATCGGCACGGCATTCTTCCACGAGGAACTGAACATCAGCCGTGGCAATGCGGCATGGATTACCACTGCCATCTGCTCGGCAATCGGAGTGTTGTGCGCCCTCTCGGTGGGCAATGGCTCGTTATCTCTCTTCGGCAAATCAATCCTCGATTTCCTCGATTTCCTCACCGCGCAAATCCTCATGCCCTTGGTGGCAATGCTTACATGCCTTTTAGTTGGCTGGTATGTGCCGAAGGATATCGTGTGGAGAGAATACACAAATCGAGGCACCCTGCGAGGCACCCTATTCGCCATTTTCTACTTTTGCGCCAGAGTGGTATGCCCGCTGTGCATCCTGATGATATTCCTCGACCAACTGAAACTTATTTGAGAATGTTTTTGAAAGAACTGTTATACTTCAATAAGAGCGACCGCAAGGTGTTTCTCACCTTCCTCACCATAGCCCTCATCGCTATGGCAGTATTCTTCATTGCCGGCAGATGCAACAGCGAGAGCAATGAGGTGGAAGAAACAGAGTATATCGATGAAATGGAGGACGAGGAGGAAGCGACAGAGGAAGAGGAAACGACAGAGGAAACCACGGCAGCCGAGGAAAGCACGGCAGAAAAAGCCACGGCAGCCGAGGAAAACGCCAGCGAAGCATCGACCGAGGAACAAGCAGCCGAAAACACAAACGAATAAATGTCCTAAAAGATGTCCTATAAGAGAGAACGGATTTATAATTTCAATGCTTCACATTGAAGTCCACGGGGATGCCGTTGATTTTTATCCACCATTGCGAAATGGAGGGATTGGCGTAGCCCCGGGGCGTCCAGAGGCGGCCACGGAACCTTTTGTTTCCCTCGAAAAACATGTGGTATTCCTTGCGGTTGGTATATACGAGGGGTGTTTTCTTAAACCTGTTTTTCATCAGACGGTCTAACGTGCAGAGGTTTCGATATACTGTTTCCTTTTGGCTTTTAGATTTTATTTTGCCTGTTATTTCCTCGAAGTCGATTACTGGCGGGAGGTCGGTGTTGGGCATTGCCCTCATAGAATTCACGAAATTATTGAATTGCGCCTCTGGTGAGCTGGTGAGCGAGAAGAAATGGTAGAAGCCCACTCTCAGCCCCCTTTGTTTTGCTTCCTTATAATGGCTTCGTGCCAAATTGTCCCTTACGGTCGCACCCTCGGTGAGTTTTATATACACAAACGACAGCTGTTTCGAGTTCGACAGGTGGTGCATCGCCGGTTTGTGATTAGACGTAACCTTCCCCTTTATATGTCCGTTGCTGTTGATATGGTTCCATAACCCGAGGCTGTTATGGTGGGAGAGGTCGATGCCTAATTTTGCTCTGCTCGTGGCTTGTTTTTTCGATTTAACGGTGGTTTTCCTACTGTGAACTGCAGTTTTTTTGCTGTGTGTTTTGGCTTTTGTCGCCTTCTTTGTTTGCCTGCTTACTGGCTTTGTCCGTTTTTGGGTGTTTTTGCTTGCAACTTTTTTCTTTGCGACAGATTTACTTTTCGTCGTCGTTTTTTTCGCTTGTTTGTTTGCGGTCTTGGTGGTTTTAGCCGTTTTCTTGGATTTTGCAGTCTTTGCCGATTTTGTTGTTTTTGTTTTCTTCGCACTTAAAGTTGGCGAGGCGGTGATGACTGTCTCGCTTATCGGTGCTGCAAGAAAGAGGGCAGCGATAATCAGTATGATTTTTGCTCTCAGCACGATTTGTTGTCTATATATATACGAAACTAAGGGAACACAAAGCTTCAGTTGCCTGATAGCGATGTCCCCTATATTTCGTATCCCTGCAAAATGCCCAGGTATAAATTCCGTAAAATATTATTCTTCGTTAGCGCGAAGTTTCTGTACATAGATGGCGTGCTCCATCTTGAGTCTTTTCAGCACTGAAGGCTTGTTGTACTGCTGACGTGCGCGTAATTCTTTGATAACGCCTGTTTTCTCAAATTTTCTTTTAAATTTCTTCAGAGCTCTCTCGATGTTCTCGCCCTCTTTAACTGGTACAATAATCATGTTTTTTTGATGCTTAATTTTTAAATTTTACTTATTGTTGCTGCCGTAAAACGGGCACTGCCGGCTGTTTTCAGGGGGTCAGTCCGTCAATAGCGGTGCAAAGGTACTGCAAATTTCGCAATCTCACAAGTTTTTTGAAGAAAAAATTAAAATTTACGCCGATTTTTTACATTTCAAGCCGCAAAGTAGCCATACGATCCTGATTTTTACCGTAATCTTCTACCTCATTGCTATTGTTTGCAAAAATTGAAAAGTCAAACAAAAATCATAAAAACTTCAGATTTTAGGATTATTTTGTTTTTTCGATTGAAAAATATAGATTGTAAATTAAATTTCTCTTTTAGGAAGTCTTTTAGGAAGTCTTTTAGGAAGTCTTAAACCCTTATAGCACAACCTTTTAGAAAGTCTTTTAGGAAGTCTTTTAGGAAGTCTTAAACCCTTATAGCACAACCTTTTAGAAAGTCTTTTGGGAAGTCTTTTAGGAACTCTTTTTATAGCAAGAAGTTCCGTTAGAGATATACCTTCTTTTAAATCAATACTCACACCTCTAAAATACTCATTGCAACACGGTATGCTTCCAAACGCTTTTTCCTGTCTTCTTCTGACTCAGGGCGTTTTTCTTTCATGTGCCTCTCAAAACGCTGAGCATCTTTTCCATAGAATATGGGGTCTCTAATAGGTCTTGCCATAATAGGGAGTTCTATATATGAGGCCTTGACTTTACCTTTATCTTCTGGAGAATAATAATCTGATGTCAACATTTTGTATTCTTCGACCTTGCAGCCTTTCATAGTGAAAATGTTAAGAATATAAAAAACGCATTTTTTGTTCTTTTTTTAACGATAAAGTCATTTTTTCTGATAAAAAATCGCATAGTTTCTATGAGGGAAAAGAGCAAAACCTCGGAAGGAAAATCATTAACAAATCTGTTTTTTTCAGAATTTTCCTTAAAATATTTGGAACTTTCAGAAAAAAGCCGTAAATTCGTGGCGGAAAAGTATATAAGCGGATATTGATGATAGAAGATTTCCTGAAATACTTGAAATACGAGCTCAACCGCTCCGAGCTGACTGTGAAGGGCTACGGCGACGACCTGCGAGCCTTCGAGGAATATTTCCACGACACAGACAAAGGACTGACATGGAAAGACATCGACAGCGACATCATCCGCAACTGGGTGGAAAGCATGATTGATAAAGGCAACAGCGCCAGGTCGGTTTGCCGAAGACTCAGCTCACTGCGCACATTCTACAGATGGGCATTGTCGCGCAACATCGTGGATAAGGACCCTGCGTACAACATCAAAGGGCCTAAGCGCACGAAACCGCTGCCACAATACCTCAGGGAGACGGAGATAAACTCTCTCGTGGACGACTGCGAGTGGAAAGACGACTATACAGACACGCGCGCGCGTACCATAATTATATTATTATACGAGACCGGCATGCGACTGGCGGAACTCATCGGGCTCAACGACAACGACATCGACTGGGAAGCCATGCAGCTCAAAGTGACAGGCAAACGTGACAAACAGCGCATCATACCCTTCGGCGACGAGCTGGCACAGGAATTGCAGAGATACATAAAGAGGCGCGACGGCGACGTGGCAAGGAAGTCAGAAGCCCTTTTCCTCACCAAAAGCGGAGAGAGGATGAACCGCAACCAGGTGAGATACGACGTGAAGAAAAACCTCTCAAGGGTGTCAACGCTCAAGAAACGCACACCCCACGTACTCAGGCACACCTTCGCCACGGCGATGCTCAACCACGACGCCGGGCTGGAGAGCGTGAAAAAACTCTTGGGCCACGAAAGCCTCACCACAACGGAGATATACACGCACACCACTTTCGAACAACTAAAAAAAGTATATAAAGAAGCCCACCCAAGGGCATAAACCTTTTAAACCTTAAAAACGGAGGTAACTATGGACATTAAAATTAAGGCGATACATTTCGACGCCACAGACAAACTGGAGGAATTCGTACAGAAGAAAGTTTCCAAACTGGAGAAGACATTCGAGGACATCCACGCAGTGGACGTTCAGTTGAAAGTAACCAAACCCCAAACAGCGATGAACAAAGAGGCATCACTCGAGGTGGCAGTACCAGGCCAAAAGCTCCACGTGGAGAAAATCTGCGACACTTTTGAGGAAAGTATTGACCAATGTGTGGACGCTATGAAGGTGCAATTGACCAAATTTAAAGAAAAATTGCGCGAAAGATAAAAAAAATCGCGAAAAAGTTTGGCGGTTTCAAAAAAACATCGTAACTTTGCAGCCGTTTTCCGACCATTAGTTGAAAAATGCCGCGAAAGCGGCTGCAAATTCGCCTCTTTAGCTCAGTTGGCCAGAGCACGTGATTTGTAATCTCGGGGTCGTTGGTTCGAATCCGACAAGAGGCTCAAACGACAGGAAGAAAACAAGGGTGGATACCAGAGTGGCCAAATGGGGCAGACTGTAAATCTGCTGTCTTACGACTTCGGTGGTTCGAATCCATCTCCACCCACACACTTGCGGAAATAGCTCAGTTGATAGAGCACTAGCCTTCCAAGCTGGGGGTCGCGGGTTTGAGTCCCGTTTTCCGCTCTCATGGCACGCTGTAATAGCTCAGTGGTAGAGCACTTCCTTGGTAAGGAAGAGGTCCTGAGTTCAACTCTCAGTTACAGCTCCATTCTCTTGACACCCGCTAAGGGAATTAAGATAGGCGGTTGAAAGCACCACAACAGGCGCTTCCCTATCCGCTTAAATGAAATATTGCGTATAACCGCACATTGTGGCAAAGAGCCGCACTAAGCATCGCATTCTTTCATTTATATATAAATAAAACAAAAAAGTTTAAAAGCTATGGCTAAAGAAACCTTTGTGCGTACTAAACCGCACGTAAACATTGGTACCATCGGTCACGTGGACCATGGTAAGACTACTTTGACAGCCGCTATCACCAAGGTGCTCGCCGAGAGGATTGAGGCTAACAAAGACAAAGTGAAGTCATTCGACCAGATTGACAATGCTCCTGAGGAGAAAGAGCGTGGTATCACTATCAACACCGCTCACGTGGAGTATGAAACAGAGAAACGTCACTATGCACACGTGGACTGCCCGGGACACGCTGACTATGTGAAGAACATGGTAACTGGTGCCGCTCAGATGGATGGTGCAATCCTCGTGGTTGCCGCTACCGACGGTCCTATGCCCCAGACCCGTGAGCACGTGCTGCTCGCCCGTCAGGTGAACGTTCCCCGCCTCGTGGTGTTCCTCAACAAATGCGACATGGTTGACGATGAGGAAATGCTCGAGCTCGTGGAGATGGAGATGCGTGAGCTTCTCGCACAGTATGAGTATGAGGAGGACACTCCTATCATCCGCGGTTCTGCCCTTGGCGCACTCAACGGTGACAAGAAATGGGAAGACAAAGTGATGGAGCTCATGAATACTGTTGACGAGTGGATCCAGGAGCCCCCGAGAGACATTGACAAACCGTTCTTGATGCCTGTTGAGGACGTGTTCTCAATCACCGGCCGCGGTACAGTGGCAACCGGTCGTATCGAGGCTGGTAAGGTGAAAGTGGGCGACGAGGTTGAGCTCCTCGGCCTTGGTGAGGACCGCAAGAGTGTGGTTACCGGCGTGGAGATGTTCCGCAAGATCCTCGAAGAGGGTGAGGCTGGTGACAACGTAGGTCTGCTCCTCCGTGGTGTTGACAAGAACGAGATCAAACGTGGTATGGTGCTCTGCCATCCGGGTCAGATCAAACCTCACAAGAAATTCAAAGCCACAATCTATGTGCTCAAGAAAGAGGAAGGCGGCCGTCACACTCCGTTCGGCAACAAGTACCGTCCTCAGTTCTACCTCCGCACAATGGACTGCACCGGTGAGATTTCATTGCCCGAGGGCGTTGAGATGGTGATGCCTGGTGATAACGTGGAGATTACCGTTGACCTTATCTACGCCGTTGCCCTGAACGAGGGTCTGCGCTTCGCTATCCGTGAGGGTGGCCGCACAGTAGGCTCAGGTCAGATCACAAAGATCCTTGACGATTAATCATATTAATATCAGCCCCGCTTCAGGGCGGGGCTATATACGGGAATAGCTCAGTTGGTAGAGCATCGGTCTCCAAAACCGAGGGTCGTGGGTTCGAGTCCTCCTTCCCGTGCTAAAACAATACACAACAATGTTTAAGAAATTCATAGACTATTGCAAAGTTTGCTACGATGAGCTTGCGCATAAGACAACGTGGCCAACACGGAAAGAGTTGACACATAGTGCAGTGGTAGTATTATCAGCTTCCCTTGTCATTGCAATCATTGTGTTCATCATGGATACCGTGTTCAAGTTTATTATGAACAGCATTTATCCCAGTTAATCTTTCATTACAATGGGCGAAATCAAGAAAAGATGGTATGTGCTTCGCGCCGTCAGCGGCAAAGAGTCAAAAGTGAAGGAGTATATCGAACACGAGTGCTCCCATAACTCTTATTTGGCTCAACATGTAGGAGAGGTACTCATTCCCACAGAGAAGCAGGCCGTGGTGCAAAGCGGCAAGCGTGTGGTGAAGGAGCGCTTGTTCCTTCCCGGCTATGTGCTGGTGGAAGCCGCCCTTGAGGGCGATGTGGCACACACACTCCGTTTCATACCCAACGTATTGGGTTTCCTGGGAGGCACCGACAATCCCTCACCATTGAGACAGTCGGAGGTAAACCGCATCCTTGGCAGCGCTGAGGAGACGGAGCTTCAGGTGTCTGACACCAACGTGCCCTACATGGTTGATGAGACCGTGAAGGTTATCGACGGTCCGTTCAGCGGTTTCAGTGGAGTGATTGAAGAGGTAAACGCTGTAAAACGTAAACTTAAGGTTAATGTTAAGATTTTCGGCAGGAAAACCCCGCTGGAACTCAGTTTTACGCAAGTAGAAAAAGAATAGCGTAGTGTTACGATACGCCTGTTCTTTTATATAAACAATCAATTATAATTAACAAGTAAAATGGCAAAAGAAGTTGCTGGACAAATCAAGTTACAGATTAAAGGTGGCGCTGCCAACCCCTCACCTCCAGTAGGCCCTGCCCTTGGTTCCAAAGGAATCAACATCATGGGGTTCTGCAAGGAGTTCAACGCCAGGACACAGGACAAGGCCGGCAAGGTGCTGCCTGTTGTCATCACCTACTACGCGGACAAGTCTTATACTTTCGAGATTAAGACCTCTCCGGCAGCAGTGCAGTTGCTTGAGGCAGCCAAAGCGAAAAGCGGCTCCGCTGAGCCCAACAGGAAGAAAGTTGCTTCCGTTACTTGGGACCAGATACGCGCCATCGCCGAGGACAAGCTGGCCGACCTCAACTGTTTCACAGTGGAGAGCGCCATGAAGCTCATAGCCGGTACTGCTCGCAGTATGGGTATTACGGTAAAAGGGGAGTTCCCTGGTAAATAAAATAACTTCAATTTAAGAAAATGAGTAAGCTGACAAAAAATCAAAAAGCAGTAGCTGACAAGGTTGAAGCAGGGAAGGCATACCCACTGAAGGAAGCAGTGGCTTTGGTGAAAGCTATCACCACGACAAAGTTTGACGCTTCCTTAGATATCGACATGCGACTGGGCGTTGACCCCCGTAAGGCCAACCAGATGGTGCGCGGCGTAGTTACGCTGCCCGCCGGCACTGGTAAGACCACAAGGGTGCTCTGCCTGTGCACGCCGGATGCTGAAGCTGCTGCCAAGGAGGCAGGCGCTGATTATGTTGGTCTCGACGAATACGTTGAAAAGATCAAAGGTGGATGGACTGACGTGGATGTTATCATCACCATGCCATCCTGTATGGGAAAGATAGGACCTCTGGGAAGAATACTCGGTCCGCGCGGACTGATGCCAAACCCCAAGAGTGGTACTGTTACTATGGACGTCGCTAAAGCGGTGAAAGAAGTGAAGGCCGGTAAGATTGACTTCAAGGTTGACAAGGCCGGTATCGTACACGCATCTATTGGAAAAGTGTCGTTCACCGAGGACCAGATGTTTGACAATGCGAAGGAGTTCATCCAGACCATCATCAAACTCAAGCCCGCCGCTGCGAAAGGTACTTATATAAAGAGTATCTTCCTCTCAAGCACTATGAGCATGGGTGTCAAAGTAGATCCTAAATCAGTGGAATAACAACTATTAAACGTTACGAAGATGAAAAAGGAAATAAAAGATACTATCATAGTGGAACTTGGCGAGAAGCTCAAAGAATATCCTCATTTCTATATGGTTGACGTAACTGGCTTGGATGCCAGCAAGACGAGCGACCTGAGACGCAAGTGCTTCAAGAATGAGATAAAGATGATTGTGGTGAAGAACAAGCTCCTCCACAAGGCATTTGAGGCTTCTGATATCGATTTCGAACCCCTCTACGGAGCTCTCAAGGGCAGCACAGCTCTGATGTTCTGCCAGACGGCCAACGTGCCGGCAAAGCTCCTTAAAGAGTACAAGAAAGAAGGTGTGCCCTGCCTCAAAGCCGCATACGCTGAGGAAGGCATCTATGTGGGGGCTGACAAACTCGAGGAGCTGGCTGCTCTGAAGAGCAAGAACGAACTTATCGGCGACGTGGTGGCATTGCTGCAGTCACCGGCAAAGAACGTCATCTCCGCACTGCAATCAGGCGCAAACACCATACACGGTGTGCTGAAGACCTTAGGCGAGCGTGCTGAATAATTTAAGGGTCAATATTAAAAGAACAATTACAAAAATTTAAAATTTAATAAAATGGCAGATATTAAAGCTATTGCTGAGCAATTAGTAAATTTGACAGTTAAAGAAGTTAACGAGTTGGCACAGGTCCTCAAGGACGAGTATGGTATCGAGCCCGCAGCTGCCGCTGTGGCCGTGGCTGCTCCCGCAGCCGGTGGCGCCGGTGATGCTGCCGCAGAGGAGAAGTCATCATTCGACGTGGTGCTCGCTGAGGTAGGCGGCGCTAAGCTCCAGGTGGTGAAAGCAGTGAAAGAGGCTTGCGGCCTTGGTCTGAAAGAGGCTAAAGACCTCGTGGACGGCGCACCCTCAACACTCAAAGAGGGTCTTAGCAAAGACGAGGCTGAGAACCTTAAGAAAGCCATCGAAGAGGCTGGTGCTAAAGTGGAGCTCAAGTAATTGAGGCCACTCGGAAGAGCAAAGGCTCTAAAAAGAACGAACGCTTAAGCCTTGGGCGCAAGCCAAAGACAATAAGCAGCAAATACGGTTAAGGTTTCCCCAGTAGGGAAATCTTAACCTTTTGTGTCGATAATAATGATATGCGTACACACAGCCAAGAGGCTGACAAGATTTTAACAACAAACATTATTCATAATGGCTTCAAAGAAAGACAACAGAATTAATTTTGCCAGCGTGCACAATCCGATGCCATATCCGGATTTCCTCGATGTGCAATTAAAATCCTTCAGGGACTTCATGCAGTTGGACACCCCGCCAGAGGAACGCAAGAACGACGGACTATACAAAGTCTTTGATGAGAACTTCCCCATCAAAGACACCCGCAACAAGTTCATTCTTGAGTTTCTCGACTATTACATCGACCCACCGCGCTACTCCATAGAGGAGTGCTTAGAAAGGGGACTCACCTATAGCGTGCCTCTAAAGGCAAAGATGAAATTGTCGTGCGATGACCCTGAACACGATTTTAGCACACAGGAGACAGATGTATTCCTCGGGGCCGTACCTTATATGACCCACAACGGCACGTTTATCATCAACGGAGCCGAGCGTGTGGTGGTATCACAATTGCACCGCTCGCCGGGAGTATTCTTCGGACAAACCATCCACGCAAACGGCACCCCGCTCTACTCTGCCCGCATCATTCCTTTTAAAGGCAGCTGGATAGAGTTCGCATCCGACATCAACAACGTGATGTACGCATATATCGACCGCAAGAAGAAAGTGCCTGTAACAACACTATTGCGTGCCATCGGCTTCGAGAACGACAAGGACATACTGAAAATCTTTGACCTCGCCGAGGAAGTGAAGGTGAACAAAAAGAACCTTAAAGCAGTAGTCGGGCGCAAACTCGCCGCAAGGGTACTGAAAGCTTGGACTGAGGACTTTGTGGATGAGGACACCGGTGAGGTGCAGACATTGAAAAGGCACGATGTGCTGATAGAGCGCGAGACAGAAATCACAGAGGACATCATTGACACTATCCTCGATAGCGGCGAAACCAACATTCTCCTGCATAAGGACGAAGACACAGCGAGCGACTATTCAATTATTTTCAACACACTGCAGAAAGACCCCACCAACTCTGAGAAAGACGCGCTGGACTATATCTACAGACAGCTTCGCAACGCCGACGCCCCTGACGAGGCAACAGCAAAAGAAACATTGCAAAATCTCTTCTTCTCCGACAAACGATATGACCTCGGAGAGGTGGGACGTTACCGCATAAATAAAAAGCTGGGGCTCGAAACCGAAATGACTGTGAGGGTGCTCACCAACGATGACATCATTGAAATTATCAAATACCTCATACAGCTCATCAACAGCAAAGCAAATGTTGACGATATCGACCACCTGAGCAACCGCCGTGTGCGCACCGTGGGAGAACAGCTCGCCAACCAGTTTGCCACAGGACTGGCACGTATGAGCCGCACCATCAAAGAGCGTATGAACGTGAGAGACAATGAGACCTTCACAGCCGCCGACCTCATCAACACAAAGTCGGTGTCGAGCGTGGTGAACTCATTCTTCGGCACCAACCCGCTCTCACAGTTCATGGACCAGACAAACCCGCTGGCAGAGGTTACCCACAAACGCCGTCTATCAGCATTAGGACCTGGAGGTCTTTCAAGAGAAAGAGCCGGCTTCGAGGTGCGCGACGTGCACTACACACACTACGGGCGCCTCTGCCCTATCGAGAGTCCGGAGGGTCCTAACATCGGACTGATCTCTTCACTCTGTGTGTATGCAAAAATCAACAACCTCGGATTTATAGAGACACCCTACAGAAAAGTGGAAAACTCTGTGGTGGACCTCAACAACGACCACGTGGTATATCTAACAGCAGAGGAAGAGGCCGACGCCATCATCGGGCAGGGCAACGCACCGCTCAACGCCGATGGCACGTTCATACGCAAAGTGGTGAAATGCCGCAAAGACGCCGACTACCCCGTGGTACCGCCATCAGAAGTGAAATATATGGACGTGTCACCGCAGCAAATCGCATCCATAGCAGCAAGCCTCATACCCTTCTTGGAGCACGACGACGCACACCGCGCACTCATGGGCTCCAACATGATGAGACAGGCTGTGCCTCTGCTTCACAACGAAGCCCCAATCGTGGGCACAGGCATGGAGCGTCAGGTGTGTGAAGACTCACGCACCATGATTACCGCAGAGGGCGAAGGAGTGATAGAATATGTGGACGCCACAACAATACGCATACTTTACGACCGCACGGAAGAAGAAGACTTCGTGAGCTTCGAGCCGGCACTGAAAGAATACAGAATACCTAAGTTCCGCCGCACCAACCAGAGCATGGTCATCGACCTGCGACCCATCTGCGACAAAGGACAGAGAGTGAAAAAAGGCGACATCCTCACAGAGGGATACGCCACTGAAAACGGTGAGCTGGCATTAGGACGCAACCTCCTCGTGGCTTATATGCCTTGGAAAGGTTACAACTATGAGGATGCCATCGTGCTCAACGAAAGAGTGGTAAGGGAAGACATGCTCACCAGCGTGCACGTGGACGAGTACTCACTCGAAGTGAGAGACACCAAGCGCGGTGTGGAGGAATTCACCAGCGACATACCAAACGTGGGAGAGGACGCCACCAAGGACCTCGATGAGAACGGTGTAATCAGAGTAGGAGCCAGAGTGGAGCCGGGAGACATCCTCATCGGTAAAATATCACCTAAGGGAGAAAGCGACCCCTCACCGGAGGAGAAACTGCTCCGCGCCATCTTCGGCGACAAGGCTGGCGACGTGAAAGACACATCGCTGAAAGCAAACCCAAGCCTCAGCGGAGTGGTAATAGACAAGAAAATGTTCACCAGGGCTATCAAGACGAGCAAGAGCAAAGCACAAGAAAAGGAAATGAAAACAAAACTTGATGCTGAAAATGAAGACAAAAAGAACGATGTCAAGGAAATTTTCCTCGACAAGCTCTTCGAGCTCGTAAAAGGCAAAACCTGTAAAGGAATCAAAAATACTGCCGGAGTAGAGATGGTGAACAAAGGCGCCAAATTTAACGATGAGGACGTGAAAGCCCGCATCGCCTCCTTGGAGTTCACCGACATACAAATCAACAAGTGGACAGACAACGACCACACCAGCCAGTTGGTGGCACAACTCATCACCAACTACATCAGGAAGGTGAAACAGCTCGACGCAGAGCACAAACGCCGCTGGTTTGCCATCACCATAGGCGATGAAATGCCCAACGGCATACTGCAGCAGGCTAAGGTGTATATTGCCAAGAAACGTAAAATCGGCGTGGGTGACAAACTCGCCGGCCGCCACGGCAACAAGGGTATCGTATCGAAAGTGGTGAGGCAGGAAGATATGCCCTTCCTCGAGGACGGACGCCCCGTGGACTTAGTGCTCAACCCCCTCGGCGTGCCTTCACGTATGAACCTCGGACAAATCTTCGAGGCCATCCTCGGAGCCGCCGGCAAACGCCTTGGCGTGAAATTCGCAACACCTATCTTTGATGGAGCCAAACTTGAAGACCTGCAAGAGTGGACAGACAAAGCCGGACTGCCCAGACTGTGCTCCACACACCTCTACGATGGAGAAACCGGAGAGATGTTCGACCAGCCGGCAACTATCGGTATCACCTACTTCCTCAAGCTCGGACACATGGTGGAAGACAAGATGCACGCACGCAGCATCGGCCCCTACTCTCTCATCACACAGCAGCCTTTAGGAGGTAAAGCCCAGTTTGGAGGACAGCGTTTCGGAGAGATGGAGGTATGGGCACTGGAGGCCTTCGGAGCCAGCCACGTGCTACAAGAGATACTCACTATCAAGTCGGACGACGTGGCAGGAAGAAGCAAAGCTTACGAGGCCATAGTAAAAGGCGACCCCATGCCCACACCTGGCATACCAGAATCACTCAACGTGCTGCTGCATGAGCTGAGAGGTTTAGGATTAAGTATAAAACTCGATTGATAACGGAAAATACTATAGCAATGGCATTTAAAACAGAAAACAAGATAAAGAGCAACTTCACCAAAATAACCATTGGACTGGCTTCACCGGAAGAAATTCTGGAGAACTCATACGGTGAGGTTACCAAACCGGAGACCATCAACTACCGCACTTACAAACCAGAGCGCGACGGTCTTTTCTGCGAACGTATCTTCGGCCCTACAAAAGACTATGAGTGCGCTTGCGGAAAGTACAAACGAATACGCTACAAAGGAGTGGTATGTAACACCTGCGGTGTGGAGGTGACGGAAAAAAAGGTGAGAAGAGAGCGCTGCGGACACATAGCACTCGTGGTGCCAGTGGCACATATATGGTATTTCCGCTCACTGCCAAATAAAATAGGCTACCTCCTCGGCATGCCCACAAAGAAACTCGACTCCATAATCTACTACGAGCGTTATGTGGTGATACAGCCGGGTATTATGGAAGGCAAGAAAAACGATGAGGGCGAAGAGGTGAACGGCTCGCACAAACTCGACCTGCTCACAGAGGACGAGTATAACGATATCCTCGACACCATACCAGAGGAGAACGACCTGCTGCCCGACAGCGACCCCAATAAGTTTGTTGCTAAAATGGGAGCCGAGGCCATCTACGACCTCCTCGTGAACCTCGACCTCGACGCACTCTCCTACGAGCTGCGCGACAAGGCAAGCAACGAAAGCAGCGACCAGCGAAAGAATGACGCTCTGAAACGACTGCAAGTGGTGGAGGCTTTCCGCTCAAGCCGCGACATCAACCGTCCGGAATGGATGATAATGAAAAACCTCCCCGTGATACCGCCTGAGCTCAGACCCCTCGTGCCACTCGACGGAGGACGTTTCGCCACAAGCGACCTCAACGACCTCTACCGCAGGGTAATCATACGTAACAACCGTCTGAAAAGACTCCTCGAGATTAAAGCCCCCGACGTGATTCTCAGAAACGAGAAGCGTATGCTGCAGGAAGCCGTTGACTCACTCTTCGACAACAGCCGCAAGAGCAGCGCCGTGAAAAGCGAGAGCAACAGCAACAGGGCACTCAAATCACTCTCCGACTCACTTAAGGGCAAACAAGGACGCTTCCGTCAGAACCTGCTCGGTAAACGTGTGGACTACTCCGCACGAAGTGTTATCGTCGTGGGCCCGGAGCTCAAGATGGGTGAGTGCGGTCTGCCTAAACTCATGGCAGCAGAGCTCTACAAACCGTTTATCATACGCAAGCTCATAGAACGCGGCATCGTGAAGACTGTGAAGAGCGCCAAGCGTATCGTTGACCGCCGCGAGCCGGAAATCTGGGATATCCTTGAAAACGTGATGAAAGGCCATCCGGTGCTGCTCAACCGCGCCCCGACACTTCACCGTCTCGGCATTCAGGCTTTCCAGCCCAAGATGATTGAGGGTAAGGCAATACAGTTGCACCCATTGGCTTGTACGGCATTCAACGCCGACTTCGATGGCGACCAGATGGCTGTCCACCTCCCACTGAGCAACGAGGCCATCCTTGAGGCACAGATACTGATGCTGCAAAGCCACAACATACTCAATCCGGCCAATGGAGCTCCTATCACCGTGCCCTCACAGGATATGGTGCTCGGACTCTACTATATCACAAAGATACGTCCAGGAGCAAAGGGAGAAGGACTGACCTTCTATGGTCCTGAAGAGGCTATCATCGCACACAACGAAGGCAAGTGCGACCTGCACGCCAGAGTGAAGGTGATGGTTAACGACCTTGATGAGAACAACCGCTTGGTGAAAAAACTCGTGGAGACTTCTGTGGGACGCGTCATCGTGAACCAAATCATACCGGAGGAAGTGGGATTTGTAAACGAAGTCATCTCAAAGAAGAGTCTCCGTAACATCATTTCAGATGTTATCAAGACTGTCGGTATGGCAAGGGCCTGCGATTTCCTCGACGGTATCAAAAACCTCGGATACAGAATGGCATACCTCGCCGGTCTGTCGTTCAACCTCGACGACATCATCGTGCCGCCAGAGAAAGAAGAACTCGTGAAGAGAGGCAACGAAGAGGTGCAGAGAATCACCGAAAACTACAGCATGGGATTCATTACCGACAACGAGCGTTACAACCAGGTTATCGACGCATGGACACGCGTGAACAACGACTTGCGTAATGTGCTTATGAAAGAGATGACCGAGGCCGACCAGGGCTTCAACGCCGTATATATGATGCTCGACTCCGGAGCCCGTGGTAGTAAAGACCAAATCAGTCAGCTCTCAGGTATGCGCGGACTGATGGCAAAACCGCAGAAAGCAGGAGCCGAGGGAGCCACCATTATTGAGAACCCGATCCTCTCCAACTTCAAAGAGGGAATGAGCGTGCTGGAGTACTTCATCTCCACCCACGGTGCCAGAAAAGGTCTTGCCGACACAGCTATGAAGACTGCCGACGCCGGATACCTCACACGACGTCTCGTGGACGTGAGCCACGACGTGATCATCACAGAGGAAGACTGCGGCACACTGCGCGGACTCGTATGCACAGCCCTGAAGAACGGCGATGAGGTAATCTCATCTCTCGAAGAGAAAATCCTCGGACGCGTGAGTGTGCACGACGTGATACACCCCACCACAGGCGAGCTCCTCGTGGCTGCCGGTGAGGAAATCACAGAGCCCATAGCACGAGCCATAGAGGAAAGCCCCATCGAAAGCGTGGAAATCCGCTCCGTGCTCACTTGCGAGAGCAAACACGGAGTATGTATGAAATGCTACGGCCGCAACCTCGCAACCAGCAAGATGGTGCAGCTCGGAGAGGCCGTGGGAGTGATTGCAGCACAGGCCATCGGAGAGCCGGGAACACAGCTCACATTGCGTACCTTCCACGCCGGTGGTGTGGCAGGTAATGCTGCCGCCAACGCATCCATCGTGGCAAAGACCGACTGCCGCTTAGAGTTTGATGAGCTGCGCACAGTACCTTTCGATGAAGACGGACGGCCTTGCGAAATGGTGGTGAGCCGCCTCACCGAGCTTCGCTTCATCGACGACAACACGAAGATCGTATTCTCCACAGTCAACGTACCGTATGGCAGCACACTCTACCACAAACATGGCGACATAGTGAAGAAAGGCGAAGAAATAGCAAAATGGGACGCTTTCAACGCCGTTATCGTTTCAGAGAGCGCCGGTAAACTGCGCTTCAAAGACGTGATAGAAGGTGTAACCTATCGTGCCGAGACCGATGATACCTCCGGTCTTACCGAGAAAATTATCACAGAGTCGAAAGAAAAGGGCAAAGCGCCTTCCGTTGATATTCTTGATGAAAACGGCGAGGTGATACGCACATACAACTTCCCCGTGGGAGGTCATATCAACTGCGAGGATGGTGAAGAGGTGAAAACCGGTCAGACCATTGTGAAAATTCCTCGTGCCGTAGGTAAAGCAGGCGACATCACCGGTGGTCTGCCGCGTGTTACAGAGCTCTTCGAGGCACGCAACCCGAGCAATCCCGCAGTGGTGAGCGAAATCGACGGCGTGGTGGAAATGGGTAAGGTGAAACGTGGAAACCGCGAGATAACCGTAAGAAGCAAAACAGGAGATGAGAAGACCTACACTGTATCGCTCAGCAAACAAATCCTCGTGCAGCAAGACGACGCCGTAAGAGCTGGAACACCACTCTCCGACGGTGTGATAACACCTACCGACATCCTCAACATACAAGGACCCACCGCAGTGCAGGAATACATTGTTAATGAGGTGCAAGACGTGTATCGTCTGCAAGGTGTGAAGATCAACGACAAGCACTTCGAGATTATCGTGCGTCAGATGATGCGCAAAGTGCAAATCAACGATCCTGGCGACACCACATTCCTCGAGAAAGAACTTGTTGACAAACTCGACTTCGCAGAGGAGAACGACCGTATCTGGGGTAAAAAAGTGGTTACCGACGCCGGAGACAGCGAGAACGTGCAAAAAGGACAGATTATCTCAGCCCGCAAATTGCGCGAAGAGAACAGGGAGCTTACACGCAGCGACAAGAGACTCGTGGAAGTGCGCGACGCAGTGCCTGCCACCTCCACTCAGATACTGCAAGGTATCACCCGCGCCGCTCTGCAAACTAAGAGCTTCATGTCGGCCGCATCATTCCAGGAGACCACAAAAGTGCTCAACGATGCTGCCATAAGAGGAAAGACCGACAAGCTCGAAGGCATGAAAGAGAATGTGATTTGCGGACACCTCATACCAGCTGGCACAGGTCTGCATGAGTTCCAGAAACTGATTGTGGGCTCAAAAGAGGAGTATGACCGCACCATCGCCAACAAACGCAACGTGTTGGAGTTCAACAACGGCGAAAATGCCGAAGAAACAGAAGAAGAAGACGAATAAATCTTTTAAATTATGGACAAGAACAATCAGCAACAACAAGTTAAGATTGAGATACCCAAGGAAGTGGCTCAAGGTCATTATGCCAATTTCGCAATGATAACCCACTCCAGCAGCGATATCGTCATCGATTTCGCACAGATGATGCCAGGAATGCAAGGACCAACAGTGTGCAGCCGTATGATTATGGCTCCTGAGCACGCCAAGAGGCTCCTCTTCGCACTCCAGGAGAACATCGCCAAGTACGAGCAGACATTCGGCAAAATAAATCTGCCTGAAAAGGCAAGCCGCACCATAGCTCCCTTCGGCACTCCCAAAAGCGAGGCATAAGCAGCGACTGATACGCTAATCCACTAATACGCCGGGGCACCATCGAATAAGATGATGCCCCGGCTTTTGTATTCTGCAAAATCTGGAACCTATTTTTCTGCTACTATAGACATAACTTTCCCATTGCTGAGCCTCGTTTCAATCTTCTCGCCGGGCAGGAGGGCAGCGGAATCTTTCACGGCACGGCCGTCTTTCAGAGTGATACTGTAGCCGCGTTTCAATAGCAAAGCCGGATCAAGAGCATTGGCTCTCTGAGCGAGCATCGTAATACGGTTGTTATTGCGTTCTATCATTTGCAAAGCTGCAGGCTTGATTCTAACCTCACACATTTCTAAAAGATGGTGGCGTTTTACGAGTGCAGTGGAAATCGACGACTTTAAACTTTCGAGGATGCCATCGAGTCTTGCCTCCTCTTTCGTCTTCACCACGCTGAAGAGGTGGGGAATGGCAGTGGAAAGGCGGCTGAGGCGCAGATGCTCAAGTTCTAAGCGGTCGTTGGTGATTTTCACTATCCTCTGCTGTGCCCCGTCGATAAAAGCCAGAACGTTGAGAAGTTGCTGTATAAGGAACTCCGCCGCTGCCGTGGGAGTTTTCACACGGGTGTGCGCTATGAGGTCGATTACGGGGAGATCACGTTCATGACCAATGCCGGTGATTATCGGAAGAGGGAAATTTGCCACATTCTCTGCCAGTGTTAATGTGTCAAACCCGGAGAGGTCGCTTACTGCTCCGCCACCACGGATTATCACCACGACATCGAAGTCATCAATACATTCATTAATGGCATTGAGAGCGGCAATGATACTTTGCTCCACCTGTTCGCCCTGCATTATGGCCTGGAAGAGGGTGATATCAAAGCGCAAACCGTAGGCATTGTCCAACAGCTGTCGGCGGAAATCGCCATAGCCGGCCGCCCCTTCGCTACTTATCACAGCAATGCGTTGACAGAATGGTGTAAGTGCCAGTTCTTTGTTAAGGTCAAACACACCTTCTTCTTTCAACTTTTTGATAATCTCCTGGCGTCGGCGCGCCATGTCGCCCATGGTATATGTGGGATCGATATTGTCTGTCACCCACGAAAAACCGTATGCCTGATGATAGCTTGCTCTCACTTCTATCAATACCTTCAATCCAGCCCTGAACAGTTGTCCTGTGGTGCGCTCAAAATAAGGTTTCAATCGTGCCCAGGTATTCCTCCATATCACGGCTCTCGCCTTCGCCACAGGAGTGTTGCTGCCCTCGCGCTTCTCCACGAGTTCTAAATAGCAGTGCCCGCCGTTCTCCTGCACCTGAGCCAGCTCCGCCTCCACCCAGTATCCGCGGTTTAGCGTCGTTTCCACCACATTCTTCACCAAAGACTGCAGCTCATAAAGTGATAAAGCTTTTCTCTCCATATCCGTATTTGGTATTTCTTTTCAATGGCGTCTCACTATTCAGCCTCTATAAAAGCCGTCCCGGTTCCGCCACGTGGCAAAATTAATAATAAAATCCGATATAAAGACAAAAGAGGCTATTTTTTTGATATTTTTCGACCGAACCTTGGCGATAAGTCGATTTTTTTTCGACTTATCGCCAAGGTTCCAGATTTTTTTATTATCTTTGCACCCAAAAACGTAAGGTTATGATAATAGCAAGACAAGAAGAATTGAATATCTTCAAGGAGGCAATGACTTCCGACCGCTCGGAATTCATCGCAGTGTATGGCAGACGAAGAATCGGCAAGACGTTTCTTGTGCACGAGGCTTTTAATTACACTTTCACCTTTCAGTATTCGGGGATATACAAGAAAAGCCGCACTGACCAGCTGACAGCTTTCAAGAACGCCTTGAAGGAGGCGGGCGTGAAATCTCCTGAAACACCGGCTAATTGGATGGAGGCTTTTGAAATGCTGAAAGATTTAATCCGTGCGTCGCACGCAAAAAAGAAAGTGATATTTCTCGACGAGCTCTCTTGGATGCACACACACCGATGCGACCTCATCCCCGCCTTAGAGAGCTTTTGGAACGGGTGGGCATCTGCAAGAAAAGACGTAGTTCTAATAGTGTGCGCCTCCGCCACATCGTGGATGATAAAGAAAATCGTGCATGCCAAAGGAGGGTTGTATAATCGTCTTACAGCTCAAATATGGTTGCAGCCCTTCAACCTGAATGAATGCAAGATGTATGTCGAGACCCTCAATTTGCCTTTCAACAACGACCAAATCATCGAACTGTATATGATACTTGGAGGTGTGCCGTATTATTGGAGCCTGATGAAAAAGAACCTTGGGCTGCCCCAAAATATCGACCGTCTTTTCTTCGATAGCACTCCCAAGCTGCCAAATGAATTTGACTATCTCTTCTCATCGCTCTTCGAAAGCCCCGACAACTATGTGAAAATCATAGAGGTGTTAGCCACGAAGAAATTGGGAATGAATTACAGCGAGATTATGAAAAATATCGGCAAAGATGCTGGCGGCACATTGAGCGATATGCTTGAGGATTTGTGCAATTGCGGTTTTATACGCTCCTACAGACCTTTCGGTGGAATAAAAAGGGGGACACTCTTTCAACTGACAGACAACTTTATCCTCTTCCATTTTAAATATTTGACAAAAAAGTCGAGCGACCCAAAATTTTGGGAACACAATTACACGAAACCCGGTTTAAACTCTTGGCGGGGGCTGGCTTTTGAAAGAATCTGTCTGCTTCATACTGAGCAGATTAAAAAGGCACTCGGCATTTCCGGACTATACACGGAGGTATGCTCATGGAAATGCGAAGAAGATAAAGAAAAGGGTATAAGCGGCGCACAGATAGACCTTCTTATAGACAGAGACGACAAACACGTGAACGTTTGCGAAATAAAATACAGCAGCGACATCTTCTCGATTGATAAAAACTATGAGGAGAAGCTCACAACAAAACTCTCCAGCTTCCGACGAGCCACAGGCACGCGGAAAGGGGTGATACTTACGATGATCACCAATCACGGCCTCGCCCTCAACAGTCATTCGGGAATAGTGCAAGCCTCAATCACCGCAAACGACCTCTTCGCATCAGAATGATATGAAGACAAAGCGAAAGTAATATCGACAGTAGCAGAAAAATTAACGAACTAAAATACGACAAAATGAAAAGACTGACGACAATCATTACGGCGGCGATACTGGCGGCTGCCGGCAGCACAGTGCTCTGCGGCTGCGCAAGTGAGAAACAACCGGAGGCATTCCGGGCAGTGGGAGGCGACGTGTCGCTGCTGCCCACCTACGAGGAGGCAGGAGTGGAGTTCCTCGACTCCGCAGGCACGAAAATCGACGACCTGATGGCATTCTTCGCAAAAGAGGGGTGGAACACCATCAGAGTGAGACTCTTCGTAAACCCCGAAAACGCCCCGCAACAGGCGAAAGACGAGGGAGTATATCAGAATATCGACTACGTTACCACTATCGCCGAGAAAGTGAAAAAAGCCGGAATGAAACTGATGCTCGACTTCCACTACAGCGACACCTGGGCAGACCCCGGGAAACAGTTCACACCGAAGGCATGGGCAACAGCCGACACCGCATCGGCAGAATACCCCAAAATCCTCGCCGACTCCGTGTATCGACACACAAAAAAATCCCTCGAGCACCTGAAACAGCACGGCATATCGCCCGAATACATACAAGTGGGCAACGAAACCTCCTACGGCATGCTCTGGCCCACAGGGAAGGTGAATTTCGAGAGCGACGACAACTGGGAAATCTTCGCCAACCTCAACAAAGCCGGTTCGAAAGCCTGCCGCGAAATATGTCCCGACGCAAAAATAATTCTCCATACCGAAAGGGCCGGAGAGCAGGAGAAAACATTGCAATGGTATCAGCAGATGAAGAAATTCGATGTGGACTACGACATCATCGGACTTAGCTACTACCCGATGTGGCACAAAGACATCCCCACCCTCGACAGCACACTGACGGCAATCACCGACAGCTTCCCCGGAAAAGACATTATGATCGTGGAAACGGCATACTTCTACACCGAGCACAAGAAATGGGAGGGCGACCTCGACACCGACTACCCGTTCACGCCCGAAGGACAGAAACAATTCACCGACGCACTCATCGACATGCTCCACAAGCACGCGAATGTCATCGGACTATTCTGGTGGTGCCCAGAGGAAAACTGCCACAACAACGACGTGCTGAAATTCAGAATGAACAGAGGACTCTTCAACAACGACACAGGCAAGGCCCTGCCGGCACTCTACGAACTGAAGAAATTCTAAGGCAGTGCAAACGTTTTCACACACACTTTCAGCGATTTAACAGCACAAAAACAACAAGCATCGGGAATTGTGGCTAACTTTGCGCCAAAGAACAATAAAATATTAACAAAACTGAAGAAATTATGAAAAAGCGTACAAGGTCTATAATTCTTTCGTTTGCCACTCTCTTGGCAATCATCAGCACTATGCTCTTCTACATCGGAACACAAACCACCAGAGCCGCCGAAGGATGGCCAAAAGCCTACGGAGGGGTGATGATGCAAGGCTTCTACTGGGACTCATACACAGAGACACAGTGGACGAACCTCACAAGCCAGGCCGACACTCTCGCAAAATACGTGAATGCCGTGTGGGTGCCAAACTCTGGCTACTGCAACGCCACATCGAATAACATGGGATACCTGCCCGTCTATTGGTTTAACCACAAAAGTGCGTTCGGCACAGAGGCAGAGCTGAAAACAATGGTGAGCACCTTCAAGGAGAAAGGCATCACCACCATCGCCGACGTGGTGATAAACCATAAAAACGGAGTGAGCTCATGGACAGACTTCGCAAAGGAGAGTTGGACATACAACGGCGAGACAAAAACCATTAGTTGGACGAGCGCAGACATTTGCTCCACCGACGAATGCGTGGAGAAAGGTTATACCGCCACTGGAGCCGCCGACACCGGAGAGGACTTCAACGGAGGACGAGACCTCGACCACACCAGCGCCAACGTGCAGGCGAACGTGAAAATCTACCTCGACTTCCTGATGAACGAGATAGGATACGGAGGCTTCAGATACGATATGGTGAAAGGATACGCACCAACATACACCGGCATCTACAACAGCTACGCCAACCCCACCTTCTCCGTGGGAGAATACTGGGACGGCAACACCGCACAGGTGAAGAAATGGATTGACGGCACAAAAACCGACGGTGTGATACAGAGCGCAGCCTTCGACTTCCCCCTGAAATATTTCATCAACGACGCCTTCGGCAACGGCAACTGGAGCGCACTGAGCAGCGCGGCCCTCGCCAACGACGACACATACAAGCAGTTTGCCGTAACTTTCGTTGACAACCACGACACCTACCGCACCGGACAAGGAGGCTCGGCACCGCTGAACGCCAATATCGAGGCCGCCAACGCATACATCCTCGCACTCAGCGGCACTCCCTGCATCTTCCTCAGACACTGGCAGATGTACAACGCCACACTGAAAAAGCTCTGTCTGCTGAGAAACATCACCGGCATCACAAATACCAGCACGATATTGCAGCAGACAGCACAGACGAATGGTTTTGTGCTCGAGACACAAGGCAACAACGGCAAAGCGCTCCTGCTGTTAGGAACCACGGAAAACGTGAGCACCGACGGATACCAGCTGGCTCTCGAAGGCACCAACTTCAAATACTATGTGAGCAGCACCCTCGACATCAGCGCGCTCAACAGCGTGGAGGCAGACCCGACAGACTCGAAAATACCTGCCTTCTGCACCATGAGCGACGGAGAGACCTGCGCATTCTTCGAAGTGCCGTCAGGATGGGGTTCAACAATCAAATGCTGGATGTGGGATAACAACTACAACTACACCGGAGGCACCTGGCCGGGAGCAGAATGCACATACGTGGGCACTGCAAGCAACGGCAAGAAAGTGTATAAGTGGACGCTCAACGAGAATCAGAAGAAGTCGCAGTCGGCATCCAACAGCGGCATCATCTTCAACGACGGAAGCAACCAAACCAACGATATGACATTCGTAAACGGTGGTTACTACACCTATGCCGACGGATACATCGGAACTGTTGACGGCATCCAGGCAGTGAAAGCCGATACCAAACAGCAACCGGCAGCCATCTACGACCTCTCAGGAAGAAAACTCAACGGCACTTCCGGCAAAGGCCTGTATATTAAGAATGGGAAAAAGTTTATTCAAGTTGAGAATTGAGAATTGAGAATTGAGAATTATTATCGCCGTCGGCGATAGCGACTTCGTCGCAGTTTCCTCTCAATATAAGAACTTAAGCGAATATTAAAATGAAAAAGATAATTTTTGCATTACTGGCATGCGCCGCTGCCATTAGCGGGAATGCCGCAGTGAAATATGCCGGAGGCGACATCTCGCTGCTCACGAAATACGAGGAGCACGGTTCACAATACTACACCGCCGACGGAACAGCGATAACATCGGTGCTCGACTATTTCAAAGAGCAAGGGTGGAATGCGCTGAGAGTGAGACTCTTCGTAAATCCCGACAATGCCGACGACTCCGACAAGGGCGAAGGCGTGGTGCAAGACCTCGACTACGTGAAAGCCCTCGGTAAACGCATTAAGGACGCCGGCTTCGCACTGATGCTCGACTTCCACTATAGCGACACCTGGGCTGACCCCTCAAATCAGTGGACACCGGCAGACTGGACAAGCCTCAGCGTGAACGAGACATACACCAAAATCTACGATTACACGAAAGAGGTGTTGGAAGCGATGGTTGCAGCCGGCGCGACCCCCGACTTCATACAAACAGGCAATGAAATATCATACGGTATGATGTGGGGAGCCTCAACAGCCTCTTCCTCATCGCTAAGGAAATGCTATACCTCATCCACTTCCAACTGGCCATACTTCACCTCACTGCTCAGCAATGCGGTAAAGGCTTGCCGTGAAACCTGTCCGCAGGCGAAGATCGTGATTCATACCGAAAGGGTGGCCAACACATCGGTGATGACGGCATTCTACAACAATATGGCAACATACGGCATCGACTACGACATCATCGGACTTAGCTACTATCCCTACTACCACGGATACCTGCCGCAGTTGCAGTCGGCCTTAGAAGAACTGAAGAGTAATTTCTCTGCAAAAGAGGTGATGATTGTGGAGACCGGATACCCCTACGCCTGGTCGATGCCAAATACAGAATACGACTACACCTCGACATACACCTACAGCGATGAGGGGCAAAAGGCTTTTACCGACGACCTTATCACACTGCTGAATAAATACGAGCAGGTAACAGGCCTCTTCTGGTGGTTCCCCGAGGCCAACGAATACGGTCTCGACTGGTCAACAAACCGTGTTACCGACGGTTGGTACAACGCCTCACTCGTTGACAACCGCACCGGCCGTTTCGGCACCGCCACGAGCAGCCTTAAAAACTTCATCAACGACCCCGCAGGCATACAGGGAGTAAACAGCGAGAGCACAAAAACGGCATCGCAAGCCTACTCCATCGCCGGGCAAAGTCTGCAGCAGCCTGCCCAAGGTCTCAACATCATACAAGACACATACAAGAGCGCAGACGGAACAATAACGAAAAAGGCGAAAAAAGTGATACGGTAATCCGCCTGATTTCGGACATCTTTAAAATGAACCTTGCCGATAAGTCGAAAAAAAATCGACTTATCGGCAAGGTTTTTATTTTATTCTCATGATATTTGAGTCAATATGGATACAGACTTTAAAACTTTGACAGACCCCAATTCATCAAAAAAAATGGGAATTTCCTCCTTAGAGATTATGGATGTATAAAATGTAAATCGGTGAGTAATTTGTTAGAATTCAACACCTTGCCTGAAAGAAGCGATGCTCAAAGTGTACAAAGTGTATATTTTTCTAATGCATTTATTAAAAAAATATGTAATTTTGCAGACGATTTACAAACAAAAAAAATTAGTTATTATGAATTACAAATTTAATAAAATGTATGCTAAATATAAATTCTAACAACATCTGTTTATTGAAATATATGCCATTGTCTGACTATATGACAGAAATGGTTGAAGAAGAGCAGTTTATGTGAAAAAGCCAATGTAAAACAATCTTAGTGATGTCTGTTGTCTTTGCATTTTTTCTAAAAATCAAACTATACTTATAAAAATAAGTCTTACCTTTGTACCTCGAAATATTATATTAAATAAAAACAGAATTATGAAAGCAAAAGTGATTTTGATTGGTACTATTGCAGTAATGGCTGCACTCACCTATTTAGAGACGAGAGAAGTTCAAGAATTAGTAACCACAGATGTAGAAGCTTTAACAGGAGTCGAAAAGAATCCTTGTGGTAACGTACATTCATTCCAAACTCAGAGTTACGAGAGGTGGTTGTCCTCCAGCCCCTTTAAATGGAACACATAAAAAGTGTAAGGACAATAAAGGAAGCGAGGTATGTTGCAATCCAGCAGACCAAACAGATTGCAAGTCCCTATTTGATTAAAAGTAATAAAACTCACATAATTCCTTTTTAAAATGATAAAGAAAATATACGCAATCGCATTGGCTCTTTGCGTTCTATCTTGTAACAATATCAATAAGAAAGACGATACAGAGAGAGCCTTTACAATACCTGTGTCATTTGCAGACAAGGATAACATCCTGCCTCTTTCAGAATTTATAGACTCCGTTTCTTTCATTGTTTTAGAAACAAATAAACAGTGTCTTATCGGCAATGTAGATAAAATCATTACTATTTCTGATGGGTATCTTATCATAGATAAAGAAATAGCATCAAAAATATTTTATTTTAACAAGGAGGGGAATTTCATAGCTTCTATAGGCGATAAGGGAAACAGTAGAAGCGAATATATCAATCTGGAAGACGTGACTACCGATGGAAAAATTGTTTACGTTTTAGATTCAAGAGGAAGAAAGATTGTTTGTTATTCCCTTACAGGAGAATATTTAGATTCATATCCATTACCATATACCGCATATTCTTTCAAGCACATTAAAAATAAAATATTCGCATTCAGTTGTGAATTCACTCCTGTCAATGAACTAAAGAAAGATAACAGTTTCCCCTCGGTTTATATTTACGATTTTGACAGTAAGGAACACATCTGCGACCAATTCTTCAGTGATAAATTGAGATACAGTGAACTGATGATGACAAGCAACAATCTCAATCCATATTATCTTACGGCTTATTCCCAAAAGATATATGAGGTAACACCTCAGGGGTTGACTGCTCTTGTTAATTTTGAGTATCCTACAAAAGAAAAAGATGCATTAAATGACCTTTTCGAAAGTTTAGAGAAAAAATCGAATGAAAGCTCAAAAATAACGGACGAGGCAAAATCCCAAATACCGATATTGTATTCTTTCTTTAATCTTGACAATGTCATATTTTTCTCTTTAATGAAAGGCAGTGTCATATATTATAATTTCTATTATAAGCAAACAAAGGAACTTATTCAGTGTGTCGGTATTGGGAAAATGCCGATTAAAGACGATATTAGAGGTAATCTTATATTTGCGCCATACGCATCAGAAAAGGACAATTTTATATGTATAGCCTCTCCTGAGCAACTAAAAGGAACTGAAGGATTTGAAAATGTTGATGACATGAATAATCCTATATTAGTTAAACTACAAATAAAGAAAGAAGATGCAAAAAAATAACATCATTTTCTTTATATTGGCTATTATATCAGTATTCTTTGTCACTCTAATTGTGAACATAAATAAACTTGAGTCAGAAATCAATAAATGTAAACATTCTAACGACAAAAGCTTTTACAGAGAGGCGGATATCTGTTACAAAATAGCTTTTGCACAATTGCCCAACAGGCTCTACCCGTTGTATCAGAGAATGTTGCTTTATAAAAAGATGGGCAGGAAAGAAGAGGCAATGGCAATGGCAGAAAGAATCATAACTTTCAGGCCTAAAATAGAGTCGCCTGCGACTAAACAAATGCAAGAAGAAGCCGAAAAGTCACGACTTGCGGGCAAGGTTTTTATTTAATTCTCCTGATGTTGGAGTCAAGACTCTTTGCACCTTGCTCGTGGAATAGCTTTTCATTGATACTGGAACGAATATTTGTAAGCCTTTGTGTACTTACCCCACCAAAATTGACAATTCCGAACGAACGAATCTTAGACGTAAAAGCACACATAAATTTGCCTCTTGTTCTGTTAGATTATATTTCTTTGCTCTTATATGTTCATAGAATGCTGGCATTCTCTCTTCTATCACCAAATTTAAATCATCCCATTCCACACTTGAAGCAGAAAGTCCGTGGTTGGCCAGTTCATGGAAACGTTTCACTATTGTACTGTTAAGAATTTCTTGCTCAATATTCCATTGCTTCGGACGCAGCTTGTCATTTTGATATTGAGAAATCGTTTGTTCCAAGGATTGTATGTATTCCTCTTTGTTCTTTTTATATGCCTCAGAATCTGTTTTAAGAAGCTTCATTTCTTCACAAGCCTCATTATACTTGTTCAGATAATGAGTATATCTCTTCGTCTCTTCAATCATACATTGCCGAGTTTTTTGTCTCCAACGTCTTGCCAAAAAAGCAATCAAAGAAAGTAATAGGATAGAGAATACAGCACCTGCCATTATATACATTTTATATTTGTAGGCCTCTGTCGAGTTGTTTTCAGCTATCCTTTGTTGTTCTTTATAATTATAAACTGATTGCATTCTTACAATCTCCTTTGATGAATTTTCCACCAGCATAGTATCAACCGCAGATGCCAACAAATTCGAATACTTTGCTAAAGAGTCCGTCTTTCTTGTTTTCTTGTACACCGATACCAATCCCTTGTATGCCTCCACTTTTAAGTCGTTACTTAAATTTTTCTCTTTTGCAAGTTTATTATAATAGAAAGAGGCCGAATCGTAATCTTCTACAAGTTCAAAATAACGGCCCTTATATGCATAATACCCCTCATGACCATATTGGATATTTCCATTACTAAATAATTGAGATTTTTGTTCAAATTCCGCCATTGCTCTTTGCGCCTCTTTTACATTTCCCTCTTTTAAATAAATATCTATACATACAGATAAAGCCCTTGAAGCTTGTATCGTGTAACCGTTCTTTTCATAAAGTTCCTTAGACAGATTAGAAAGAACTAATGCAGAGTCAAACTTATTTAACAAGTGATAAGTTCCTCCCAACATTTCTAAATAGTTAATTGCTTCAAGAGTGTCACCTGCCTGTAGGGCAATATTATATGCTATCTTTTCAGCATCGATTGCCATAGATGGCACCTTTGTATCCATAAAAAGCAATGCCATCTGTCCATATATTCGATACAACAAACCATAATCACAATTTGCGCTGGTAGTGTCAGCTTGTGCCACCGCTTCTCTGAAATATTTCATAGTCAACATAGCATCACCTTTGTCTCTATATACACATCCCATCATATAATTAGCGAGCATCCGTTCGTTAGGTTGACCATTATTAATGAAGTAGTTGTAAACGTCTCCCATCCAATATACGGTATCCATTGGAATATCATGCCTGTTCATCGAGTCAGCAAGTTCTAACTTTTCAATCATCATTTTTCTTGTATTTCCATAATTACAAGAAAATAAGATAATCGAAAATAATAAGCATAAAAAGAATTTTGAAAGATCTTTCATTTAATTCAATTTACTGATATTACTTGATTTTAGAGCTGCAGCACCTCTGACAACCACTTATAATGTTGCAAAGGTAAAACTATTTTTGTAATTACGCAAACATTTTGAGTTTTTTTATATATTTTTGCCAAGAAAAATTCTTTCTCATTAATATTTTCTCCGTTTTTGAACAGTCTCAACTGGTGTGTGCAATTTTGACTATCAATAGACCTGAAACCATGAATTTTATCAGAATGTATAAAATGTAAAATAGCAAGTAATTCATTCGTATTCAATATATTACGCAAAAGAGGTCGCGTAAAAGGTGTACAAAGTGTATATATATTCTATTCAATTATCTAAAAAAATATGTAATTTTGCAGACGATTTACAAACAAAAAATTAGTTATTATGAAAAAAGTTATTTTAATTATTTTGACTTTTCTATCAATAATGTCACAAACCAGTTTCGCTGACAATGGAGAAGCTATAGAATTGCAGTCTGGGTATAATAATCCCATTCTAGTTGGAAATGGTGTTCCGAAATCACCCAAGAAAAAAGTTACCATATATATAGATGGACACACAATCTATTTTGAGAATAATATGTTTGAAAATTACTTTTTAACTTTATTTAAAGTAGAACAAAATGGAGATACCTCACTTGTATATAGTGACTATATCCCAGCAGGTGCAACGTATTATAAAATTCCGGATGCTTTTATTGGAGAATATATTATCAAATTTTCTGATGATTCCATATATTATACTGGAGAAATAGAAATAGGTGTATGAACACTATACAACCTCTGCATTCACAATATTACATACAATACAATATAATGTTTAATTTTAAATTTAGCTATTATGATTAACGAACTTTTTGAATTAGAGGCTTTGTCTTTTGAAGACGATGATTTGGATTTCAAGGCAGTTGATTTGTTTGACAATCTAAATGGAGCGATTGAAATAAATATCTGTCCAAATACAAAAAGTTGTTCTTCGACATCAAACTCAAAATGCTGATGAAAGAAAGCTGTTATAACCTGTTTATTATAGATGGTGGAAACAAATCCATCATCTATAATACTTTGTGGAACAATGTTATTTTAATAAAGAGTAAGGATATTGGCAAATGGGGCATTAAAGATTTATACCATATAGATGTCGGTGAAATCGCAGATAAATATAAGTCTATTCTGAAAGAGAAAAAGATTATCATAGACGATGACGTTGACGAGCTTGTTTGTATAGAGGAAGAGTACAATAAGATTAAATATGATGACAGCTCTTTCAGCATATTCGTCATGCCGACACTAGGATGCAATTTTTCCTGTTGGTATTGTTATGAAAATCATAGCAGCAATGAAAAGATTTCGACACAGGGCATATTGAACATAATTGATTTTACGAGAAAGATTCTAAACCGAAATAATAAAATACAAAAAATAGAACTGAATTTTTTCGGCGGTGAGCCACTGCTATATTTCAAGGCTGTAATGCAACCTTTGATAGAAAAGATTTCTCATTTGACCAGTGATTATGGCGTAAGACTCTTAATATCCATTACCTCCAACGGATACCTATTGACTGACAGAATAATATCATTCTTAAAGGGATACGAATTGGCGTCTATACAGATAACGTTGGATGGCAACAAGGAGCGGCATAACCAGGTCAGAAACACCAGTCGCGGAGATGACACCTATAGTGTTATCGTTAGTAACGTAAGAAAATGTGTTTCTGTCGGACTGCCTGTATCGTTGAGGCTTAATATATCCGAGGAGACGGATTTAAACGTAGAGGATTTATTAGCTGATTTTTCGGATTTAGGCGAGAGCAAACCATTGCTGCGCTTCTCTGTATATAAAGTGTGGCAGGCTCCCGACACTTTAAATCCGAGGATTTTTGAGATTATAAAGAAGATAAGGAACAACGGATTTTATTGTTCCTCATATTATACGACATCATCCTCCATTAAGAATTTGTGTTATGCTGACAAGGAGAATGAGATAGTAGTAAGTCCTGACGGCAATGTTTTTAAATGCACGGCACGTGACTTTAAGGCAGGACTGGCAGACGGCAGGTTAAAGGATGGCGGAGAAATAGAATGGACGTCTAATCATAAGGAGCGGCAGGTTCTATCCCCACTTAATAATAAGGAGTGCCGCAGATGCCGCATATTGCCAATTTGTATTGGAGGATGCTCACAAAACATATTGGAGCACAATGATTCTGACACCTGCATTTTAGGCATGGACGATGAGATGAAGATGGAATATGCGAAAAGGGTATTGTATGAGCGTCTTGTCAGTGTTGAACAAAATTTGAAGCCCCAGAATAATAAGGTTAAGAAAAGCTAATAACGGTCAACGTGCACATTATAATGGATTAAGAGATAGAAAGTAGATAAGCGAATTTGATTATGAAAAAATTATTTATCCTTTTGATGTTATCCATTCCTTCATTATGCTATGGAACTCACCCTGTAAATAAGAGCGGCACAGTTAGCGGCGTGGTAAGGGATGAAGCCAGGCAGCCATTGGATTTCGCCTCCATAACCCTGATGTCGATGACCGACTCTCTCATATATTCATCGGCAGTGAGCGGCAGCGACGGCAGTTTCAGCGTCGCCTGCCCCTCAGACAGGGCTTTGCTGAGAGTGGACTACATAGGGTGCAAGAGGGTGGAGATGGAATGCTCCCGCGGCGGACACTATGAAATCCGGATGCTTCCCGACACCGTCAGCTTCGGCGAAGTGCTTGTCACCGGACATAAAAGAATTATAAAAAACACACCCGACGGTTTGTCGGTTGACGTGAAAGGAACGGTGCTTGAGAAGCTCGGCACCGCCGACGACATACTGAAGTCCTTGCCTTTTGTGAGGAAAAAGCAAGACAAATATGAGGTTGAGGGTAAAGGCACGACCCTGATATATCTGAACGGTCGCAAGATTCAAAACGTCAGTGAATTAGACCAACTGGGTTCGGAGAACATCAAGAGAGTGGAGCTGATAGAGAATCCCGGGGCAAAATACGACGCCTCCGCACGTGTTGTGATAAAGATAGTCACAGCCCGCAAGGAGGGCGAGGGCTTCGGATTTGAGAACAGGTCAAGCTTCTATGCCTCAGAAAAGCCTGACCTTACAGAACAATTTAATTTTAATTACCAGCACAAAGGAATAGATATCTTTGGGATGGCAAAACTCGATGATTACAAAGGTTATTACAAGAGTAATAACAAAACAGAGGTTATGAGCGACACTCTTTGGATTAGAAACTTAGACAACAACAATAAATGGCATACCGCTTCACTCGATTTGCAACTTGGAGCTAATTATACAACAGGCGAAAACAGTTTCGGCCTCAAATACTCCATGGGAATTCCTTTGTATAATAAGAACAACAACCATTATACGCTAACCTCGTATTGCAATGGTAGCTTTGAGGACTATTTAGAAACATCTCTTAAAAGTAATGGGAACGAAAAGGTTTCTCATGAATTCATTGCTTATTACAACGGCAAGGTTGGTAAACTTGCCATAGATTTCAATGCAGATTTCCTCTATAATGGTAATAATCCCATCATTGATTATACAGAATTTTCTTTAAATGGACTATCACGTGAAATGACTTCTATAAGAAAAGTAAGCAACATCCTCACCGCCGCGCGTCTCGACTTGTCATATCCCTTTTTGGGAGGAACATTTTCTTTTGGAACAGAAATCAATTCTATGAAAAGGAATGATGACAATTTAGGTGGAATTGATGAAATACCTATAACTTATTTCTCATTAAATGAGCTTACAACCTCTGCATATATGGAATATGCACGTAATATAAAAATATGCGATATGAAATTGGGACTAAGATATGAGTATCAGAAAAAGAAATACCACTCTAATGGTATTCTGCTTGAGGAACAGAGTGGCAACACCAACAGATTCTTTCCAAACTTGTCTCTATCCAGAAATATCGGAAAGTTTACAGCATCAGCCTCATACTCTACAAATATAAGCCGTCCGTCCTTTTCCTCTCTCGGAAGCAGTACAACCTATATGCACAGGTATCTATGGATGACTGGTAATCCTTATTTAAGACCTTCGTTATATAATAGTTGGGAGATTAATCTGTCGTATGGCGTAATTAGTTTACTCGTAGAATATTGCAAGATCAAAAATTATATAGTTACTTGGGGCGATTTAATTCATCAAACCAACGGAGTTATATTAGCTTATCCAAAACAATTGGATAAGACTCAATATTTATATGCGCATATAGCAGCTTCCCCACACTTCGGCATATTCACGACTTCGTTTGGGGTATCTATATACAAAATGTGGGCGAAAATACCACTGACAGAAGGTTATCTTAATTTAAAAAATCCTATACTGTATATGAATGCGGCATGCACAGCTACGATTTCTCCTTCATTTAATGTTAATTTGATGGTAAATTATATTAGCAGTGGAGAACAAGCCAATCAAACCCTATTAAAAGATGATTGTTTCGATGTGCAAATCAGTGCTACAAAATCATTCCTCTCAGAAAGGCTTTCATTCAAATTAGCATTCTACGATATATTCAGGCGGCAAGCATCTGATATTAAATTTTATTATGACAACATCAACACATCTTTCTTAAATGTACGCAATAAAACGAGGAAAGTGGAACTGACTATACGATACAAATTCAATTCCACTCCATCTAAATTTAAGGGGAACGGAGCTGGCAATAAGGAAAAGCAGAGGTTATAGTTGTCTCAGCGGTAATTTTCGATTTCGAACAAGGTGTAGTTATCGCCTCTTCCGTTCATTTTTATGCTCTCCAAGCGGTTGCCCATCGTGGTGATGACGAAGGAGGTGAACATCTGTTTTTGTCTTACTTTCTTCGCTGCCGGAGCGATAGTGATGACATTGCCGCTGCGAGTAACTTTCACATTGCCATTCTCGGCATCATCGATATCGCCGTTTTTGCCGGAGAAAACGCTGTCAACGACTTTCTGAAGCACAGCGAAGAGGGCTGCCACCTCGCCGCTGGCAGAGCTCTTACGCTTGCCCTTAACAATGCTGTAGGTCTTGCCCTCCATAAGCATCTTGTCATTAGGGAATATCAACGACATATTACCGCCCTTGCTGTAATTGAACTCACCATTGTCAACTTTGTCTGTCTTCAAAGCCGACTTATGAACTGTACGTTTTACAGAAGCTGTAACGTCAGCGGCAATGGCAATACCGAATGACAGTGCCATAGCAACAAATAAAGAAATAACCTTTTTCATATCAGTAAAATTTTAAATTATGTCTAACCTTATTATAACGACCCTTGCAATGGGTCTTCAAGACAAACCCGGCCCAGCCGGGACCGCTCCTATCGGAGGGATTTACTTTAGGACAAACCCGGCCCAGCCGGGACTGCTCTTAACAGAGAGTTTTTTTTCTTCAAGACAAACCCGGCCCAGCCGGGGCTGCTCTTAGCAGAGAGCTTTTATTTAAGCCGTAAGAACGGTTTTGACAGTTTCAAATGCTGTCATAGTAACCCCTTGCACGCCATGCACCATAACGTTCTGTCCTGTGAGAAACAGGTTGGGCAGTGGTGTTCTCACGGAGAGGAACGTCATCAGCGGATTATGCCAGTCCTTTCGTATTCCGAATGCCGAGCCTCTGGGAGTGAGGGTGAAGCGCTGCCAGGTGGAGGGAGTACTCACATACATAGCGGAAACCATTTCCGGGAGTTGCGGCACCACCTTAGAGGCCATTGCCATACAATACTCGGCAATATCCGTGCCAATTCCTTCCGCCGGTGTCAGGAGGTCGAGCATGGAGGCATATTCACTGCCGTCCTCCGGCACACGGCAACTAAGCATCAGCGTGCGAGCATCCTCTACGACATATTGATTCCAGTTGAAATATTTCAGCATCCCCGGCTTTAAAGCCAACGACACAGTAACCATTCCTCCGGTGTTTTCTAATCTTTCTATTCTCTTGCGATACACCCCTACATTCTGACTAATCATATCCATCGTCTGCGCCGGGTGTATGTCGCTCACAAAGGCGTCGGCAGAGAATGTGCGCCCATCTTCACAAACGGCTCTCACTGCCTTGCCGTCTGCCGTCTCTATCTCTTTCACCCGAGCCTTGGTGAATATCTCGCCGCCTAAGGCACGGATATTCTCCTCAAGGGCATCAGAGATAAGACTTCCCGGACCTTTCAGCCTCCAGGCGCTCTCTATGCATCCGCTGTTGGCATGCAGGTAAGTAAAGAGTGGCAGTGTGTCGCGATTCATCTCCCCTTTGATGCCTGTCGGCGTGAAAAGCACGGTGAGCAGCAGAGGGTCGCTGATTTTCTTGCTTAGGCACTCCCAAGCCGAAATGCTTGCTTGAACAGCCAGCGCATCGGTCGAAGGGTGTTCGACAGCGGTGGCTTTCAACATCTCCGTCACCTCGCATATCCCCTTTTTCTCTGCAGGGAAATCCTCTATGAGGGCAGCGGCGAAGTCATCGAAACCTTGTGCGAACTTGTATGTGCGTCCGCCGATATTTATTCGCTCGAAATATTTGTCCATACGAAGCCACGGCAGGCGCAGGAGGTTGAGTTCCTTGAAAGGCTCATAAAGCGACTGCCCCGGCTCTATGCCTCCGACATAGTGGAAACCAGTGTCGAAAACATTCTTCCCACGGCGATAGCTTTGCAGGCAGCCACCCGTCTGACGGCCTTGCTCGAGCACCGCCACCTTCTTGCCGGCACGTGCGAGGAGGGCGGCACATTCAAGGCCTCCCAAACCGCTTCCTATGACTGCCACATCGTATTTCATTTCTTATTGATAAGCCTGTAGATAGCCGGTTGCACGACATACGAAAGCACCACGGCTGAAACGAGTCCCACCAAGGTGGAGAATCCCACCGAGAGTATCGCAGGATGTTTGGCGAAGAGCATCGAGCCTACGGTAATGACCAGGATTACCGCGCTCAGCAATATCGCCGTCTTATGATAATGCAGCTTCTCTCCGCCTCCGCTCACAAGTCCGTTCATCACGAAGATGCTATAATCTACACCGATACCGAAGATAAAGGTGGAGATGATGATGCTGATGAGATTGAAGCCCATAGAGAATATCGCCATTGCCCCCAACACGATGAGCCAGCTGAGCACGATAGGCATAAAGCCGAGCAGGGAGTGTTTGAGGTTGAAGCGGAAACTCACGAGCAGCACCACGAAGACGAAGAGTAGCGAGAGCCACTGCAACACGTTGAAGTCGCTGTTGAGCTGCCTCAAGGTGTCGCGGGTATAGTAATAGGTGTCGAGCACCATCATATTCGGCTGGTCGGCCACGGCCATACAGATGCGGTTGTAGTCGGTGCTGTCGCCATGCACGCTGTCGTTGGCGCACCTCACGGAGGTGAAGCAGAGCCAGTCGCCGCCATAGCTCTCTTCCATAAGGGTCGAGAGGTATCCCTCAGGGATGATGCCGGCCTTATAAATGGCATCGGGCTTATAGTCGGAATTAAGATTTTCGAAGAAGGCGTCGAAAGCCTCGGCATTCAGTCCTTCAGCAGGTGCCGTCTGCCTTATCAGGGCTTTCACCTGCTCCTGTTTCTGCGGTGTCCAATAGGCTTTCCACTGCGCTATGCGCCTCTCCTGCTCCTTCAGCGGCACAAAGACCTTTCCTGTGGGGGTGTAGCTTTTCACCAGGCCCGCAGCCTTTAAGGAGTCGAGCTTTGCCGCGAGGAGGTCGAAATTGGCTATCGCCTGCTCCATCGTCTTTCCCGAGCTGGCGAAATATTTCTCTTTGTCGCCGGTGAAAGTCTTCTCCATCAGCACTTTCTCCGAGCGGGCCACCTCCGGGTCCTCATATCCGAGGTTATGCATGTCGGCGTCGAAATTCACGCCCTTGATGAAGAAAGCGATAAGACAGACTATAGTAAGCACGGCGATGACGCATAGTAATGGTTTGTTGCGGCTCGCGTCGGCCTGGCAGAGCTTTTCTATCGCTGCCGGCATCACGGAATCGGCATCAGCTCTCCCCTGCCCTGCGGCATTATAAAGGCTCTGCTTTACGGCTTTTTCCGACTGATCCCCAGTTCTCTGCTCTGACTGTTTAGAGGCTTGCTGAACCGTTTCTTGCAGAGCCTCAGTACTCTTTTCTGTTGCTATTTCCTTTTTCCCTTTACCTCCCTCCAGCATTTTCGGCAGGAATATGAGCGAGAAGAGCGTGGTGCCGAGGATGGCGAAGGCGGCGAAAAGTCCGAAGTCGCGCAGCAGGTCGGTATGTATGAACAGTATTCCGATAAACGAGCCTATTGTGGTGATACATCCGAGCATCACCGGCGTCGTCTCGTCTTTGATTACCCTCTCTGCATTCTTGGTGTAAGCATAATGAGTGATGACGTGCAAGGAATAGCTCAATGCCACTCCGAGCACCACGGAGCCGATGCCCAAGGCGAGCAGCGACAGCTCTCCCTTGATGAGATACATCACGGCGAGTCCGAAGAAGGTGCCGAAGAGCACCGGGATGAGCATATATATAATGTATGAGAATTTTCTGAAACAGAAATAGAGAAAGAGCAGCACCACTATCAATGCCCCTCCCACCATAAAAATCAGGTCGTGCTTTATCGTGGAGGCATTATAGAAACCGCTCGCCGGGGTTCCGTGGTAGGATATTTTTGCCGGCAGCGGATAAGAGCTGATCAACTTGTTAAGCACCTCGAAGAGCGCGGAGCCCTCGCCGGTGTTGGTGGCCGAGAATGCCGGGGTGAGGAAAGCGATGCACACCGTGGAGTCTTTCGTGAAGAAATGACCGTCGATAATGGTGTATCCGCCTGCCGGACTGCCTCCGGATTTTTCTGAAGCCTCATCCAGGGCTTGGTCATCGGCGTTCCCGGAGGTCGGGTCATCAGCATTCGCAGAAGCCTCATCAGGGGCTTGGTCATCGGCGTTCCCTGAGGTCTGGTCATCGGCATTTGCAGAAGCCTCTTCCGAAGCCTCATCAGATGCCTCATCAGATGCCTCATCAGATGCCTCATCAGATGTATCGCCTGCCATTGCCGGCAACATCCCCTGTGCGAGGATATTTCGCAGTCCTAAGGGGTCGGCCTCGATATATTCCGGGTATGCTTCGCCGAAATCGCCTTCCAGGTCCTCGCGGTTCTGCCTCATCACAGCCCTGAATCTCTGGGGTGTGAGCATTGTGTCGATTTTGGCATACACGGTGCTGTCGATATACGACGGTAGGTGCTCGTAGAGGTAGTCTATCAGTTCCGGCAGCAAGTCGTCGGAGATGCCGCAGAAGATGTCGCTGACCATTTTCCCCTCGGGGTCGATGGCTTTCAGACTGTCGGTGAAGGCGTCGCAGGCTGCAATAAGGCTGTCGGTGTCATCGCCCTCGAAGAGCAGATACACCTTATCCTTTATTTTCAGGTCGGCGAAGGCGAGTTTTGTCGTGCCGTCGGCATTCTTCGACGACGGCATCAGTTTGTTGAGGTCTTCCTCGAGGTGTATTCTGCTGCCAATGGCGAATACAATGAGGAAAGACAAGATAAATGCTGCCCAAAACGCTGCGTTGTGGGCTTTGAAATATCGGTAAATCTTCAGACAAAGGTTTGTCATAACATTTTTATATGTCGTTGTCTGTTGTTTCAGCAGTTTTTATGCTTACTGTTGTTTCGGCGTTTTGTATGCTTACTCTTGTTTCAGCGCATATTTATGCCTGTTGTTTCGGCACATAGATTTTCATCTGTGTCTCTGCCACGAGCTCATCGCCTACGTGCGTCTTGGCATAAACTATAGCCACGCCGTTTACCTCCACGCCTTTCTTCACTTGCGTGGTGAGTGTCTCGCCAATGCGCGGCTGGCGGTGGCATTGGAATTTCTTCACCTCGGCGAGGATGCCCTGTGGCGGCTCCTCGGCCCCCTCGAGCAGGGCTTTGTATCCTGCCATTGCCGATGCCGACTGTGCCATATTCTCCACCAAGGCGACGATGGCGAGCTCTCCGTCGGCCACGAAATAATTGTCGCGACCCACGGCAAAGGCTGTGACGGCGCTCCCCTCCTCATATTCGAGGAGACGGTCAACCATCATAAAAGGTTTCCTTTGCGGTATGAGCCGCTCAATTTTGCACGTCGCGGGGGTTAATCCCTCATTGCTCGACGCGGGCGTTAATCCCTCGTCGTTCGTCGCAGGGGTCAGAGCCTCATCGCCCGGCGCAGGGTTTAGAGTCTCATTACTCCTTGGGGAGGTGATTGTAGATGTAGTCATAAAGGTCGTTGAACGTCTTTATTTGTGGCAGGTCGGTCATGGGGATAGTCACGTTGTAGTTAAACTGCACCAATGCCACCAGGTCAACGACGCTGAGGCTGTCGATGGGCAGCACCTCGCGTATGTTTGCGTCGGGTTGGATTTCCGACTCCTCTACCTCATACTCCTCTCCGAGTATCTCATTCACTTTTGTTACGATGTCTTCTCTGTTCATAATTTAAATGTCCTTTATTATCAATGTTGAGTTTGTCCCTCCAAAACCGAAGGAGTTGGAAAGGAACGATTTTATTTTGATCTCTTTAGTCTCCGGGATGATGTTAAGCGCGGCGGTGTCGTCGTCGGGGTTCTCGAAGTTGATATTGCCGGCGATGAATCCGTTTTTCATCATCAGCATCGAGTAAATCACCTCGCTGGCTCCTGCCATCCACATCTCGTGTCCTGTCTGACTCTTTGTGGATGTCACCGGCACCTTATAGTCTCCGAAGACGCTTGCTATTGCCTGTGCCTCCCTTGCGTCGCCGATGCGTGTCGATGTGGCGTGGGCGTTCACATAGTCGATTTCCTTCACGTCGATACCGGCGTCTTTGACGCACATCTCGAGCGACTGTGCCGGTCCTTGCACGTTGGGGGTTGAGATATGGTCGCCGTTGCCCGAGAAGCCCCACCCTATCACCTCTGCGAGGATGTTGGCGCCTCTCTTCACGGCGTGGTCATAACTTTCCACGATTACCGTGGCGGCCCCTCCTCCCGGCACGAGTCCGTCGCGGTCGCGGTCAAAGGGCCTTGAGGCTTTCTCCGGCTCGCTCTCACGGATGGAGAACGACTGTATTCCGTCGAAGGAGGCGATGCCATACATATTATTCTCCTCTGCTCCGCCGCATACGATGCAGTCTTGCAGTCCGTTGCGTATCAGCAATGTCGCCAGTCCTATCGACTGCGAGCCAGAGGCGCACGCTGCCGATGCCGTAAGGTTGATGCCCTTGAGATGGAAGAGGCAGGCGAGGTTCATCGTGATGTTGGAGTTCATCGACTGGAATATCGCCCCGCTTCCGCAGGCCACGGTGCTCTTCATCATTCTGAATTTGTCCAACGCCTTCATTGTAGCCTCTGCCACGGAGTCGTTGCCGTAGATGATGCCCACGTTATTCTTTGCGAGGTAGTCATCGTCGATGCCTGCCTGCTTCAATGCCTGTGCTGTGGCGAGATAGGCGTATTGTGCCTCTTCGGGCATAAACTGCCTTTCGTTTCTTGAGAGCACTCCTTTGAGCTCTGCCTTTGGCACGTTGCCCACGAGAGCCGAGCGGAAGCCGGCGTCTTTGCGTTCCTGACTGAAAATAATGCCGCTCTTGCCATTATAGAGGGAGTCGCGAACCTCATCGAGCGTTACGCCGAGGCACGACCAAATTCCCATTCCTGTAATTACTACTCTGTTCATTATCTATTACCTAATATTTCAAATTCTGTCCTTGCGGATGTTTCCGCCATCGCCGGCAGGCTATACACGCCGGAACGGCGTTACCTCTCAATTCTCAATTCTCAATTTGAAGCCCGTTCGCCATCGTTTTTTAAGCAGAGCTAAAGCTGCTTAGTGTAGCAAACCCTCCGTTTCACCACCTCGGGCTTCATCGGCTTCCACTGGCTCAGCTCTTTTCTGTTGTCTTCGAGCTGCGGCCCTGTCTCTGCCCATTTGAATCCCATTTGATTGCATATCGGTATGAGGTCATCGAAGATGAGTGCGCTCACGCCATATCCTTGGCAGTCGGGTCTCACCGCTATCAGCAGCAGTTGGAGGGTGTCTTCCCTTTTCCATTTCAGTGCTTTCAGGAAGTGCCACCATCCTGTGGGCCACATTTTCCCCTTGCTTTTCCTTATCGCCTTGCTTAGCGAGCCCATTGTTATCGCCGCCCCCACGATTTCGTCTTTGTCGTTGAGCACCACGGGGATGAGTCTTTTGTCTATTATGCGCACATATTTATGCACATACTCGTCCACCTGTACCGTTGGCATCTCTGTGAATCCGAAGAGCGGTGCGTAGGCCTTATTGAAGAGCTCGAAGAATTTTCGGCCGTAGCCTTGGTTGATGATTTCGTCGTTGGTGAATTTCACCACTCGGAGTCCGAAATTCTCCCTGGCGTATCTTGCCACCCTGGCATACATCTTAGGGGTCTGCTCCGGTATTTGCATCCTTGTCTGCACCCACTCCGCAGCCTTGGTGTAGCCTGCCTCCTCCATATACTTGGGGTAGTAGGGCAGGTTGTATATTTCTATCATAGAGCCCATTTGGTCGAACCCTTCGGTGAGCATTCCCTCTTTGTCGAAGTCATACACCCCAAGAGGTCCGAGCACCTGGTTCATCCCCATTTTCTTTCCCTGCTGCTCCACGGTGTCGAGAAGAGCTTTCGCCACTTGCGGGTCGTCGATGAAGTCGATATACGAGAAGCGCACGGCTTTCCTCTGCCATTTCTCGTTGGCTTTTTGGTTTACAAACACCGCCACTCTTCCTGCCGGTTCTCCTTGTTTGTAAGCCACGAATCCTTGCGCTTTTTCGAGTGCCTCTTTCACGTCGCCGGGAAAATCGGGCACATAGCATTCGTTGTCTTTATATATGAACTCAGGCAGGCGGAGGAAATCTTTCATCTCCGTCTGTGTGCTCACTGCTCTTATCTCTATCTCGCTCATCAATATCCGTTGTGTATCGGGGTGCAAAGTTACGCCTTTTTTCCGATATTTCTGTGGTCTAAAAGTCTTTTATATTTGTCATTATAACGCTTGAAGCATTCTCTTTATCACTACAGAGGCCGATATTTCTCTGTTTGCCGCCTCCGGGATGACGATAGAGTGGTCGCTTTCGATAACGTCGTCGGTAACAATCAGTCCTCTTCTCACTGGCAGGCAGTGCATAAAATATCCGTTGTCTGTCCACGACATGTGCTCTGTGTCGATAGTCCAGCTCATATCCTTGCTGATAATCTTTCCGTAGTCTGCGGGGTTCGTAACGCCCGGACAGCTCCAGTTTTTGGCATACACGAAGTCGGCTCCCTCGAGGGCTTTCTTCTGGTCGTATTCTATTGTCGCCCCCTGTGTGAATTTGGGGTCGAGCTCATATCCTTCCGGGTGTGTTATCACGAGGTCCACATCAGCGGCGAGCATCCACTGTGCGAAGGAGTTGGGCACTGCCTGTGGCAAGGCCCTGCAATGGGGAGCCCAAGTGAGCACCACCTTGGGTCTTTTCTTGGTCTTATATTCCTCGATGGTGATGAGGTCGGCGAAGGCCTGCAGCGGGTGCACGGTAGCCGTCTCCATAGCGAACACGGGTTTGCCGCTGTATTTTATGAATTGGTTGAGCACTGTCTCGGCGTAGTCGTATTCACGGTCTGTGAGTCCTGCGAACGACCTTACTCCTATGAGGTCGCAGTAGCATCCCATCACGGGAATGGCCTCGAGGAGGTGTTCACTCTTATCGCCGTCCATAATCACCCCTCTCTCTGTCTCAAGTTTCCACGCTCCGGCGTTCACGTCGAGCACGATGACGTTCATGCCGAGGTTCATTGCCGCCTTTTGTGTTGAAAGGCGTGTGCGCAAAGAGTTATTGAAGAAGATCATCATCAGGGTTTTGTTCTTTCCCAATGCCTGATACTTAAACCTGTCGTTTTTTATCTCCTGAGCCTCTGCGAGGGCTTGCTGAAGGTCGCCGATGTCGGCAGCGTTAATAAAAGTTCTCATAATCGTTATTTCCTTATTTGTCCGTGGCCGTTGATAAGCCATTTGTATGTTGTTATCTCTTCCAATGCCATAGGTCCGCGCGCACCGAGCTTCTGTGTGCTTATGCCTATCTCCGCTCCCATGCCGAACTGTGCCCCGTCGGTGAAGCTGGTGGGTGCGTTGACATATACGCAAGCGGCGTCGGTCTCCATCTGGAATCTCTGTGCGTTGTCCTCGTTGTCGGTGATGATACACTCGCTGTGTCCGCTTCCATACTTGTCGATATGCTGCAGTGCGTCTTCGAAGGTGTCGGCGGTTTTCACTGCCATCTTATAGTCCATCCACTCTGTGCCGTAGCATTCCTCGTCAGCCTCTTTGAGCAGTGTGTATTTCCCTTGGAGGGCATTCATGGCGAGGGGGTCGGCATAGATTTCGACATTGCTTTTCTGTAGCGGCTCCACGAGTGCCGGGAGGTCTGCCAAACGGCTGCGGTGTATAATCAGGCAGTCGAGTGTGTTGCACACGCTTGGGCGGCGTGTCTTGGCGTTGTTTACTATCGCCTTTCCCATCTCAAGGTTGCCATACTCGTCGAAATAGGCATGTACCACTCCTGCGCCGGTCTCTATCACCGGCACTTTCGCTGTGTCTCTAACGAACTCTATGAGTTTCTTTCCGCCCCTTGGTATGCAGAGGTCGATATATCCTGTTGCGCTAAGCATCTCGGCAGTCGCCTCGTGTGTCGCCGGCAACAGTGTTACCACATCGGGGTTGATATTGTTTTGCTCGAGTATGCGGCGTATGAGAGCTACGATAGCTTTGTTGCTCTCGTCGGCGTCTTTGCCTCCTTTTAGCACGCAGGCGTTGCCACTTTTGAAACAGAGGCTGAAGACGTCGAAGCTCACGTTGGGCCTTGCCTCATACACGATGCCAATGACTCCGAAGGGCACCGACACACGCCTCAGGTGCAGTCCGTTGGGTAGTGTGCGCTCCTTGGTGATATGTCCTAAGGGTGTGGGCAGCGTTGCCACGTTGCGCATGTCGCCAGCGATGCCTTGCAACCGCTCCTCTGTGAGCTGCAAACGGTCGTAGAGGGGGTTGTGGCGGTTCATTTTCAGCAGGTCTTTTTGGTTGGCTTCCAACAGTGTCTCTTTGTTCACCGCTATGGCGTCGGCAACGGCGCAAAGCACTAAGTTCTTTGTGTCGTCGCTGAGCAGAGCCAACTGCTTCGATGCCTTTTTCACTCTTTCAAAAGTCTCTTTCAATTCCATTTTGTATGTGTGTTTGTTTCTATTCGATATACAGATAGTCGTAATGCACGAGGGGTTTCACGTCGTGCGAGCCGATGATTTTCTTTGCCTCCTTGCTGGTGTAGCAGCTCTTTCCCACGGCGATTCTCTTTCCCTCGGGGTCGCAAATGCTGATGAGGTCGCCCTCGTCGAAGTCGCCTTGTATCGCCGTCACTCCCACCATCAGGAGGCTCGACGCCTTTTCCGAGAGCAGTGCCTCGGCTGCCTTTTCGTTCACCGTGGCCTTTCCTTTCGTGAAACTTCCGCTGTGTGCGATCCATTTCTTCACTCCCGAGGCTGGCTCGGGGTTGGGTGTGAAGAGGGTGTGTGGTGTCTCCTGTGGTTTCTCGATGAGGTCTTTGATGATGTCGTTGCGCTTTCCGTTGGCGATAATCACCTTTATGCCGTCCTCTGCCACTTTCCTGGCGGTGTTGGTCTTGGTTATCATACCCCCTCTTCCGAAACCGCTTTTCCCAGCCTGTATATATTTGCTGATGTCGCTGTCGGGCTCCACGGTTTTTATTATCTTCGACACCGGGTCTTTGGGGTCGCCGTCGTAAATGCCGTCGATATTGCTGAGTATTATCAACGTGTCGGCGTCCATCATTGCGGCGATAAGTCCTGAGAGCTCATCGTTGTCGGTAAACATCAGCTCTGTGAGGCTCACGGTGTCGTTCTCATTCACCACGGGGAGCGTGTCTTGGCTGAGCATCACGTTCATACAAGCCCTTTGGTTCAGGTACGCCCTCCTTGTCGAGAAACTGTCTTTCATCGTCAGCACCTGACCCACGTGTATGCCGTATTCGCGGAAGAGGTCGTAGTAGAGCCCCATGAGCTTCACCTGGCCGATGGCACTGAAAAGCTGGCGCTGGCTCACGCTGTCGAGCTTCTTGCTCACCTTAATCTCGCCTCTGCCTGCCGCCACGCTTCCTGATGACACGAGGATTACCTCGCATCCCTGTTTGCGCAGCCACGCCACCTGGTCAACGATGGCGGAGAGCCTCGTGATGTCGAGTTTTCCGTCATCGCAGGTGAGCACATTGCTTCCTACTTTTACGACTATCCTTCTTTTCATTTCTTGTTGTCTTTCTCCCTGATTTCCACTCTTCTGATTTTTCCGGAGATGGTTTTGGGCAGTTCATCCACGAACTCTATGATACGCGGGTATTTGTATGGCGCGGTCTCTTTCTTCACATGGTTTTGAAGCTCTTTGATCAGAGCCTCGCCAGCCTTGTCCTTCCATTCTTTTCCAAGCACCACGGTGGCTTTCACCACCATGCCCCTGATGTCGTCTGGCACGCCGGTGATGGCGCATTCCACCACTGCCGGGTGTGTCATCAGAGCGCTCTCCACCTCGAACGGACCGATGCGGTATCCGCTCGACTTAATCACATCGTCGATACGTCCTTCAAACCAGTAATATCCGTCCTCGTCTCTCCATGCCATGTCGCCGGTATGATATACTCCGTCGTGCCATGCCTCGCGTGTCTTCTGCTCGTCACGGTAATAGCATTTGAAGAGTCCTATGGGTTTGCGGTCGCCCACTTTCACCACGATCTCGCCCTTCTCACCATCCTCGCACGATGTGCCGTCGGGTCTTACGAGGTCGATGTTGTATTGTGCATTGGGCATTCCCATGCTTCCTGGTTTCGGTTTCATCCAAGGCATGGTGCCGAGTGTCATTGTCGTCTCTGTCTGTCCGAAGCCCTCATAGATGGTGATGCCAGTGAGCTCTTTGAACTTGTCGAACACCGCGGGGTTCAAGGCTTCGCCGGCGGTGCAGCAGTAGCGGAGACTGCTGAGGTCGTACTTGCTGAAGTCCTCGCGTATCATAAAGCGATAGACTGTCGGTGGTGCGCAGAACGATGTGACTTTGTATTTCTCCATTTGGCGGAGGAGTTTCTCGGCGGTGAACTTCTCGTGGTCGAATACGAAGACGCAGGCTCCGGCGAACCACTGTCCGTAGAACTTGCCCCAAACAGCCTTTCCCCATCCTGTGTCGGCCACGGTGAGGTGGAGGCTGTCTTCGCTGAGGTTATGCCAGAACACTCCTGTGGTGAGGTGTCCCATGGCATAGAGGAAGTCGTGTGCCGCCATCTTCGGCTCTCCGCTGGTGCCGCTGGAGAAATATATTATCATCGTGTCGTCGTTGGTGTTCACATGTGCGGGCTTCTTAAACTCCGGCGCGTTCACTATCTCCTTGTGCCAGTCGTGGAAACCCTCCGGCACGTCGGGGCCGATGCTGATTAGCGTGTCCACGGAAGAGCATTCCGGGAGTGCTTCCTGAATCTGTGAAAGCACGTATGTCTCTCCCACGCACACGATGCCTTTTATCGAGGCACGGTTGCAGCGGTAAATGATGTCGTGCTTAGTGAGCATGTGGGTTGCGGGGATGACCACAGCTCCGAGCTTGTGGAGTGCAAGCATTGTTATCCACCACTCCAAACGCCTTTTAAGAATGAGCATCACCATATCGCCGTGACCTATTCCAAGGCTTTGGAGGTATCCTGCGGCACGGTCGCTCTCTGTTTTAAGGTCTTTGAATGTCAGCCTCTTCTCTTCGCCCTGGTCGTTTGTCCAAAGCAGTGCGAGTTTGTCTGGCTGCTCCTCTGCCCACACGTCCATCACGTCGTAGGCGAAGTTGAAATTCTCCGGGATTATGAACTCCAAGTTCTTGTTGTAATCTTCCACGGAGGTGAATGTCGTCTGTTTTAAAAATCTTTCTACCATTATTTTTTATTATTTTCTTTAAATCAAACCCGACCCAGTCGGGGCAGTTCCTTGCGGAAGGTTCATCAGGACTAACCCGGCCCAGCCGGGACTGCTCCTTGCGGAGTGCCTTTCCTGAATAACCCGACCCAGTCGGGGCAGTTCCTTGCGGAAAACTCATCAGGACTAACCCGGCCCAGCCGG
>Ga0065709_1029245_pt1 | contig 50790 bp, 47 predicted proteins | sample Hoacrofraction14_2_FD_59096 | JGI IMG/M metagenome (GOLD analysis project Ga0065709, IMG submission 59096) | Hoatzin crop microbial communities from Cojedes, Venezuela, sample from fiber fraction 14 v1 | ecosystem: Host-associated > Birds > Digestive system > Esophagus > Crop | place: Venezuela...
CCATATCTACTGCTCAAAAGCCTGGGGGCACCCCAGAATGTTACCGTTTGATGCCTTTTCCATTTTCCCATAACTACTTGACACAATCACACTTTATTCCAAAGTAGACAAGCCTCATGTTTTTTGGTAAAATAACTGGAGGGTGAGGTGTGCCCTTTTCAACATACCTTCCTGTTGTTTACTGTGTTCCGCTGTATCGTACTAATGGTCGTACTGCGGGTCATGTGTTTATAGCCCCGGGAAACAGCAAGGCGAGAAATGATCAAGAATTTTCGCCTTGTTCGGCGGAGCTATGGAAATTGTCAGTAAAAGATTATTTATCTTTGTAAATATTGAGTGTTGGGGGAATGCCGGGATGTATAAAAAGAGCCCCAAAGGGTGGGCGAAGCACTGGGACTTTATCCTTTTGGATGAAATCGCTATTGTGATTTCATTCTTTTTGGCATTTGTTATTCGTCACGGGGCCAGGAACCCGCTTGAAATTTTGATTTATCGGAACCTGTTTTTTGTTTCGTTGATTGTCAACGTCCTGGTTTCGGTTATTTTTAATACTTTTTCCGGCGTTTTGAAACGCCGGCGTTTTCGGCTGATTCTGGATACCATGAAGCATGTAATTCTGGTGATGGTGTTTAATATCACATACACTTTCGTTGTACAGTCCGGCGACGAATACAGCCGTATCATGGTTTTCCTGATGGCCGGGATTCATTTTGTACTCGGTTTGCTCGCAAAATTCTTTTATCGCAGGTTCTGGTTCAAACATCATTCCAAACGCCCAGTGTTTTTATTAACGACCAAGGATCGTGCTGAAACGATTATCCGTGATATTCAAAATAACATTCGTAGCGTTTATAATATCACGGAAGCTGCGATTGTGGACGAGGATATGGTGGGTCAGCAGATCGCGGGCGTTCATGTGGTTGCGAACAAGGATGATGTGATCAAACATTTGACCCGGAGCTGGGTGACGGAAATTTTTTATAGCGTTCCCCGGGAATTGGAACTGCATGACACCATTTTGCCGCTTCTGATGGAAATGGGCATTACGGTTCATGTGGATCTGGGGAATCTTTTTGTGGTAGAAGAGCACCGGCAGGAAGTTGAAAGAATGGGCCATACGGTGGTTCTGACAACTGCGATTAACACCGTTTCAGGATGGAAAGCGCTGTTAAAGAGAGTCATGGATATCATTGGTGGTCTGATCGGGAGTCTTGCTGCCTTGATTATTATGGCGATTGTCGCCGTTCCGATTAAGAAAGCATCCCCGGGACCTCTGCTTTATACCTCCGAGCGAATCGGATTGAACGGAAAGCATTTTCGGATGTATAAAATTCGCTCTATGTATCTGGACGCCGATGCCCGAAAAGCGGAACTGATGAGCCAGAACCGGGTGAAAGACGGTATGATGTTTAAGCTGGATTGGGATCCGAGAATCATCGGGAATCGGGAAGAAAACGGAGAAAGAAAGACCGGCATCGGCGAATTTATCCGGAAGACCAGCTTGGATGAATTCCCGCAGTTCTTCAATGTACTTAAGGGTGACATGAGTCTGGTCGGCACCCGCCCTCCGACGCCGGATGAGTGGGAAAAGTACGAGGCGCATCATCGTGCCCGGATGTCCACCAAACCGGGAATTACCGGACTTTGGCAGGTTAGCGGACGATCTGAAATCACTGATTTTGAAGAAGTGGTCAGACTGGACACGGAATATATTACCCACTGGAGCTTGGGCTTGGATGTGAAGCTTCTTTTCAAGACGATTGGGAGTGTGCTGGGTGGAAAAGGCGCGATGTAACTGATTTTATTTTGTGTGGTCAAGTTTGTATGTCAAATAATATGTCCTAATCTAAGCGCTTGATATCAAAAGGAAGATGGTGATTCGGAAGTGGATTTAGAATCGACGGTGCATATTGTATATGCATCAGATGATCGATTTGCGGAAATTCTTGGAGTATCCCTTGTTTCTTTATATGAGAACAGCGGAGATATGGAGAATATAGTTGTATACATCTTGGATTCCGGGATTTCGGATGAAAATAAAGAACGGATCGACTCTCTTTGTCACGCTTATGATCGTCAGACTCCTGTTTGGATCAAAGCAACAGATGTCAGCGAACAACTGGGCATGAATGTGTCTGTTGATCGTGGCAGCTTAAGTCAATATGCGCGCTTGTTTGTGTCATCGGATTTGCCGGACAATTTGCAACGAGTGCTTTATTTGGATTGCGATATTATTCTTCTGAAGTCTGTTCGTGAACTTTGGAATTTAGATATGAAAGGGAAAACGATTGCGGCATTGAAGGACGCGTTCAGTAAATATTACAGGTCCAATATCGGGCTTCAACAAGATGATGCAATGTTTAATTCCGGCGTGATGTTGATTGATTTAAAAAGATGGAAAGAACAAAATGTCGAAAAAAATTTACTCGAATTTATTGCCAAGAAAAAAGGTGTAATCCAGCAAGGGGATCAAGGAGCGCTGAATGCGATATTAAGCAAAGACACTTATTGTTTTGAGCCGAAATTTAATGCTGTAACAATTTTCTTTGATTTTACTTACAAAGAGTTGATTAAATATCGCAAGCCCGCGGAAGGATATTATGCGGAAAAGGAAATCGAAGCTGCAAAAAACGGCCCTTCAATTGTTCATTTTACGACGAGTTTTGCAAGCAAGAGACCGTGGGTCAAAGGTTGTGAACATTGCTTTGCATCTGAATGGTTGCATTATAGAAGCTTGAGCCCGTGGAAAGATTATCCCTTGTGGGAAGATAACAGATCCGGTGCTAAAAAGTTTATTATGAATTTGTTCAATGCGTTACCGCGAGGTGTGGCTATACCGATTGCGGGTTTCTTTCAGGCGTATGCCAGACCGTTAATTTACAAGATGAAAAATTGAATCGAGGTAAGGGCTGTGAAAGTTACAAATGAAGACTCGAAGAAAACTTTTTCTGAGGAAAAGAAATTTGCGCAAACCGTTTGCGAGTATATTGTTTCGTTGAAAAAACTTTACATTAAGTGGAATTTGGAAATCTATAAAGTTTGCTAGTGCGCGGCACTATTTGTTTTATAAAATTATTCGCCTGAAAGCATGAAAAAATAGAAAGGTGGACTGACATTATGATAACCGCAAAGGATATTGAAGCAAAAACAATGACTCCAGAAAAACGCAGTCTGGCTCATAACGACTACATCGCGTTTTATATCGGGAGAAGAATATCTTATTATCTGACGATTCCGTTTTTGTATACGAATATACGTCCGGATACGATTTCGAAGATTTCGTTTATTCCAACGATCCTCGGATTTATTGCATGCTGTATGGCGAAGACAAAATGGGGATTGCTTCTTGCTTGTTTGCTCTTTTTCCTTCAGGATATGTTGGATGGTATTGACGGGAATGTGGCACGGTACAAGGAAATTTATTCGAAATACGGCAGCGTATGGGACGCGATGAGCGGTTATTTGAAGGGGTGCCTTTCCTTCCTTGGCACGGGCGTAGCCGCGGCGCATTTTGGCGAGTGGATTAAGGTGACGGTAGAGCCTGAAATTTATATTATTTTGGGCGCGCTGACCGGGATGGCTGTCATTTTTCCAAGATTGATTATGCATAAGACGATTACAACTGTCGGGATGAGTCAGTCTGTCGAAGCGGTGAAAGAAAAGGGAAAATTCAGTTTATATAAGATTATTGCGTTGAATTTGGGGTCGTCGGAAGGTGGGGTGCAGGTCCTTCGGTTGATTGCTGTGCTTTGCGGTGCGCTGGACGTGTTTACTGTTTTCTATTTTGTTTTCTTTATGGCTATTGCGGTTGTATCAATTTGCATGATGCTAAAAGATGACTGATTTGAGGTGAACGGAATTATGACGATCGCGGTGATTATTGCCGGGGGTGCCGGACATCGGATGGGACAGGATATTCCGAAACAATTTATCAATGTATATGATAAACCGGTGCTGATTTATACATTGGAAGGATTTCAGAAACATCCTCAGATTGACGCGATTGAATTGGTTTGCATCGACGGATGGCATGATGTGGTGTGGGCCTATGCCAAACAATTCAACATCACCAAACTGAAATGGATTGTTTCCGGCGGAAGTACGGGACAGGAATCAATCCGAAACGGGGTATATCATCTTGAGGGGAAAGCGCAGCCGGATGATATTATTATCATTCACGATGGCATTCGACCGCTTGTGGATGAAACAGTACTGACTGATGTGATTGTGAAATGTAAGCAGTACGGCAATGCGGTAACTTCCATGCCTTATAATGAGCAGATTTTTGTTGTTTCGGAGGAAGAACCTACAACAACGACCCAATACATTCCCCGTGAAACGCTTCGGAGGGTTTCAACACCGCAGGCGTATCAGTTCCAATTGCTGGATGAAAAGTATCATGAAGCATATGAGAAGGAGATCGGTATTCACGGGTCCGCATATACCAACACGATGATGGTTGAGCTGGGTGTACGGTTGCATTTCGCGGCCGGGTCTGACAAGAATATCAAACTGACCACCAAAGATGATCTGGAAATGTTCAAGGCGTATTTGAAAAGCGATAAAGATAATTGGCTGAAGTAGGAGATGTCATATGATTCGCAATGAATTGTATCTGGAAGATGTGAACCTGGTTGCCAATCTTGATTTGCCCTGGGAGAAATTTCGGAACTCGAGTTTTCTGATTACGGGTGCATCGGGCCTTTTGGGGAGTTTTCTGGTGGATGTGCTGATGAAACGAAACGCGACGGGCATGAATTGCAAGGTTTATGCGATGGGGCGGAACGCGGAGAAGGCAAAATCCAAGTTTGAGGCTTATTGGGGGAACCCGCTTTTTCAATTTGTGGAGCACGATATTAATCAACCTTTAAATAGAGCAAATATGGGTGATGTGGGTTATGTGCTGCATTTGGCATCCAATACGCATCCATTGGCATATTCCACGGATCCGATCGGAACAATTACGACCAATATTCTGGGGCTGATGTATTTGCTTGATTTCGCGGTGGACCATCATGCGGTCCGGTTTGCGTTTGCCTCATCCAATGAGATTTACGGAGAAAACAGGGGCGACGTGGAACTGTTTGATGAAAACTACTGCGGATATATCAACTCCAATACCATGAGGGCCGGTTATCCTGAGAGCAAACGCTGCGGGGAAGCGATGTGCCAGGCTTATAAGAAGCAAAAGGGGTTGGATGTTGTTATTCCGAGATTTACCCGGTCCTATGGTCCGACCATGCTGAGTACGGATACAAAAGCAATATCGCAGTTCATCAAGAAGGGCGTTGCAGGTGAAGATATTGTTTTGAAATCCGCGGGAACTCAGTATTACAGTTATACATACATGGCAGATGCGATCAGCGGTTTATTGTATATTCTTCTTCTGGGCCAAAACGGAGAGGCATACAATATTGCGGATGAGTCATCAGACATTATGCTGAAAGATCTTGCGGGGCTGATTGCGGCATACCGGGGGAAAAAAGTTGTATTTGAATTGCCGGATGAAGTTGAAAAGGCGGGCTACAGTACCGCGACGAAGGCAAGACTGGACGGGAGCAAGTTGCATGGCCTCGGCTGGGAACCGGCGTATAATATCGAGACGGGCATTCAAAGAACATTGGAAATATTGGATGAAATTGGGGGCAACCAAGCATGAATACGGCGAAAAGCCTGATTCTGATGGCAACCTATAACGGAGAGAAATATCTGGACCGACAACTTCAAAGCATTGTTTCTCAATCGGATCCGGACTGGCATTTGTTGATTCGGGATGATGGTTCCAAGGATGGAACGATTGAAATCATCCGGAAATATTTGTCTGATGACAGGATTGAACTGATTGTGAATGATTCGGATCGCCATGGCGCGTACCGGAATTTTTTTTCGTTGATAGAAAACGCGAAAAAAAGAGAAGCTTATGATTATTATTTTTTCGCGGATCAGGATGATGAGTGGCTGCCGGACAAGCTGGATGTAATGACAAGCGCAATGAAGGAGTCTGAATTCGCGAATTCTCCGCTTCTGGCCTATTCGGATATGAGGGTGATCAATCAGGACGACGAAGTGATTCATGAAAGCCTGCATCAGGTCATGGGAATTGGGGACATCGGGAAGAACTCCGGATCTCCATTCGGCATATTTTATGCGCATGGCTTTTTGTGGGGATGTGATACAGCATTCAATAGGCAATTGTTTGAAAAATTAATCCCGCTGGATGACCGGAATGAGTATATCAATATCGTTTCTCATGATAATTATGTCGGGAAGTTTGCCACGGCATTCGGGCATATAGAATTTGTGGATCGTCCCTGTATGAATTATCGGAGGCATGGAGACAATACTACTGGTGCGTACAGCATGAAATTGAATCCCGTAAAAATATTAAAGCGGGGGCTGCTGCAATTGAACGATTTGGCTCGGGTTCATGCAAGGGTTTATACGCAAAGTTTGATCGCCATTGAACAGATTAAGTGTGCTGAAGATTATGCACCTGCGATTGATGATATTGAGCTTTCTTTGAAGACTGGGGGCATTAAAGGAGTTAAAATACTCCGGAAATACCATATAAAAAGGAAGCAGAAGGCCAGGACTTTCGCAATTTACTTTATCATGCTTTTCGGGCTGTATAAAAAATGGATGTGGGAAAAACAACTGGAGAAATAAGCGGGGAGACAATATGAAGGTAGCTGTTTTGCTGGCGACTTACAATGGTGAAAAGTATTTGCCGGCTTTATTGGATTCTTTGTTTTCTCAGACTTTTGGTGATTTTTGCTGCTATATTCATGACGACGGGTCGACGGATCAAACGAGGGAAATTATAGAGAGTTATCGCAATCGAGAACCGGATCGGGTTTATATCATCGAAGGAGAAGCGATGGGCGGTGCGAAAAATAATTTTTTGTTTTTACTTCAAAAGGTGGAAGCAGATTATTATTTTTTTTGCGATCAGGATGATGTCTGGTTTCCTGAGAAAATTGAGACTGAGTTGAACGCTTTGCTGGAAATGAAAAATGAGCCAAACGGAGCTTTGGTTTTTTCGGACTTGAATGTGACTGATTCATCTTTAAATATTACCGATGATTCTTTTATGAAGTTAAACAGAAGCGAGCCTGAGAATTTGGATTTTTATAAAGCGGTGATTGCCGGGAAAGCGCCGGGATGCGTAATGGCATTTGACAGGAGAGTGCGGGATCAGTCGATCGGATATCGAAACGCGGATAATATTTATATGCACGACTGGTGGATGCTGATTGTCGCTTATGGGATCGATGCGGGCGTTAAATATCTCGATATTCCGTTGATGTATTACAGACAGCATGAGGACAATACGCTGGGGGCCAAAAAATCGACGGTTAAAAGCGGTACCAAAAATCTGATCTCGCAGATATTGCATGGCAAGTTATATGAGAAAAGGGAATGGATCGAAAGACCGCGGCGGCAAGCGAATGAATTAATTTATATTGAAAATGTGGATGAAAGGTATTTGGACTTTCTGAAACAACTTGCAAATGTAAGCAAAAAGAACAAATTACAAAGAGTGGCATTTTACAGACGATATTTTAAGGAAACGCCGGGGTTATGGTACAGGATGGTTTGGGTATAATAGAAACGAAAATTGATGTATTCCGAAAAGAATGGTAGTTTATAGAATGATTGAGATAAGCAATTGATGTCAGATGGCATGAATAATAAACTCGTCGGTCAAAAATACGGATGTGAAGCTATGAAAAGAAGAATAAATAATATTGACTATGTTTTAATGATTCTAATTGTTTTGTATGCATTTTACTATTTGGAGCCATATTTTATTTGGCCAACTTTTCACAATGGGGCATTTAGAATTTTTTTGGGAAGGATACCATATAGAACAATAATGGGCTTGAGCGCGATAGCTGTTTGGCTAGCAAGTGTTATTTTTAAAAAAACATTAATTAATCAGTGGAAATTTCTTCTTGGGTTAGGCGTGCTTTTCATATCGATTTTTACAGTGGGAATGTCCGGAAATCTCATGAATTCAAATGTATTTAGTTTGGATTGGTTGCCTTATTTGGTTGTTGCGATTTTTGTGATGTTACCTGAAAAACAGCAGAATATTTCATATGAGATGTATCGTACACTTTTTGCAGCTACGCTTATAATTCCTCTTATAACATATGTGGCTGTACACATTGGAATCAAAGTGCCTTATGAAATTTTGGAGTCTTATGAGCAAATTAAAATCGCACATGGATATTTTTATAAAAAATTTCTTTTTGCTATTCAGATGTCATCTGTAGCTAATCTGTCAACGCCGGACCTTAGGTTTTTTGGAATTTATGATGAGGGTGGACGGGTTGGCACTATCTGCGCACTGATGCTTTGCGCGGAAAGGTTGCAGGTAAAGAAAGATTGGAAGAATTTTATTTTTATTGTTGCCGGTGTACTTTCTTTTTCGATGGCTTTTTATCTTCTTTTATTTATATACTATTGTTGTCGATGCTTGGAAAAAGGCGAGACAAAAAGAATTTTAGCGTTGATTTTGGTGGGTATAGTGGGAGTGGTATTATTAAATTATGATTTTGGCATCCCTGAAATTCAGAAGTTTCAAAGTAGATTTGCAATAACGAAGAGTGGGCTGGGAGGTAATAACAGAGAAAGTGCTGAATATAAGAAAGTATTGGTCGATTTTTATAATAAGTCAGATTTGTATCATTTATTGTTTGGGAATGGCATTGGTGCAATTGGCGCGATTCAGGATGCGAAAGAAATTGATGGTTCATCATATAGAAGCTTAATATATGATTATGGCTTTGTTGGTTTTGGCTTGTCGGTATTATGGATTGTTTTGTATGCTTTATTTACCGCCAAGAAACATAAGGAAGAAGCCAATCAAGCGTATACTTTAGCTATTATTTATTTGGCGAATATGTATCAACGTCCGTCTCTGTTTTATATAAGCTATTTAATAATTTTTATTGGCGGATTAACTGCGAGAAAGACTAATAAGAGAGGTATCTTGGAAGGCTTGTGATTGAGCCCAAAAGTGACTTTTTGTTATGAATGTGGGGAGCGTAATACATGGATGAGTTGGTAACTGTAGTAAGCTTGAGTTATAGAAAGTTCGAAGAGATTTTCAAGACCATTCAGTCGGTTTTGATTCAGAATTATTCGCGAATTGAATATATTATTTCTGATGATGGGTCAGAGAACTTTCCTGAGGAAGAAATCAGGCAATTTGTGCATGCAAATAAAAAAAACAATCTCGAAAATTTTTTGATCATCAAGAATAAAAAAAACATTGGAACTGTTAGAAATATTAATCATGCTTATGAAATGGCGCGAGGAGATATATTAATGCCACTTTCTGTGGGCGATGAGTTTTTTTCGCGTGATGTAGTGTCGAGAGTGGTAAAAGATTTTGACGAGAATTCGGAACGTGAAGTTTTGATGGTTCGACGAGCGGTCTTGGACGAAAATGGTTATGTTATTTCCGTTGTTCCATCAGATCATGAGGTTAAACAAATAAAAAAATGGGATACAGCCAGAAAACAATATAATGCTTATGTCACGAATCGGGCATATGGTTATTTGTCTGGCTGTACTTTATACATGAGAAAGAGCTTTTTTCTCGAATGGGGAGGATTTGACGAGAAATACAGATTGTTGGAAGATGCGCCTTTTTTTGCACAATACATGTGGAGAAAAAAAATTTACCTTGACGAGAGCATTGTCGGAATACGATATGGTGCAGGAGGTGTATCGTATGGTAAGAAAAAGCATCCTTTACTTCTTGCAGATGATGATCTCTTTAATCAGACAGATAGAGTAAGCCACATTGAGGAATTGGATGCTGTGACTAGGTCAGCGCTTTTGTTAAATTTAGAGCGAAATAAAGCAAAAGTTGAAGGTGATAATAAATACAAGAGAGTCAGGGACTATATTCGCCATCCGCTTGGAGGAATTGCATTTGTTAAATACCATTTATCTCAGAAAGGGGTATGACTTTTATGCGGGTTATAAAATATGTGTTTCAGCCTCATGGAGATGATCGCGGGCAGTTGGTGGCGTTGGAGGAATTTAAAGATATACCATTCCGAATTAAAAGAGTTTATTATATGTATGATACTGCGAATGGCGTAACAAGAGGTTATCATGCGCATAAATCCTTGCAGCAGATTTTGATATGCATCCATGGAAGCTGCAAGATTCATCTTGATAATGGACATGAAAAGAAGGAAGTGCCATTAGAAAAGCCATACGAGGGGTTATATATTTCCAATGATATGTGGCGCGAAATGTATGATTTTAGCCCGGATGCTGTTCTGCTGGTATTGGCTTCAGAGCTGTATGATGAAAGCGATTATATCAGGAATTATGATGATTTTCTTGCGCTTGTAAAAGAACGTGAAAAACGAGATAGCACGCCGAAAAAATTATTGAAGGATAAGAAGGTGTAATCATGAATGTTCCCTTTGTTAGCTTCAAACCGATGGAAAAAGAGTTGGATGCGGATCTTCGGATGGCTTTTGAGCGCGTTTTTTCTCAAAGCTGGTATATTGAGGGGAAGGAAGATGAAAACTTTGAGAAAAAATTTGCACAATATTGTGGCGGTCAATATTGCATTGGTGTAGGCAACGGACTTGATGCGCTGATGCTGTCATTGAGAGCACTGGGTATTGCAGAAGGGGATGAAGTGATTGTCCCCTCTAATACATATATTGCAACTGCGCTTGCTGTTACATATGTGGGAGCGACGCCAGTCTTTGTTGAGCCTAAGATTGAAACGTTTAATATTGATTCGGTTTTGATTGAGGAGAAGATCACAAATCGGACAAAAGTGATTATGCCTGTTCATTTGTATGGACAGGCGTGCGAAATGGATCCTATTATGGCAATTGCGCAGAGATATCAGTTGTATGTTGTTGAAGATTGTGCGCAGGCACATGGTGCAACTTATAAAGGGCGTAAGGTTGGAACATTTGGAGATGCGGCAGGATTTTCTTTTTATCCAGGGAAAAATCTTGGAGCATTGGGTGATGCGGGAGCTGTAGTAACGAATAATGAGGAAGTTGCTCGTAAGGTTAGAGCATTGAGAAACTATGGTTCGGATTACAAATATCATCATATTTACAAAGGTAATAATAGTCGCCTTGATGAAATGCAGGCAGCATTTCTTGCGGCCAAGTTACCGCATTTGGATAGAATGAATTGGGAAAGGAAAAGGATTGCGGAGCGGTACCTTTGTGAAATTAAGAATGACGGTATTATGTTGCCGCATGTTTGTAAGGAATGTGATCCTGTATGGCATATTTTTGGTGTGCGATGCAAGACAAGGGATGCTCTTGAAAAACATTTAAATGAAAAGGGAATTGGCACAAATAAACATTATCCGATTCCAATGCATTTGCAGGAATGTTATCGCGATCTGAGGATAAAAAAAGGTGAATTGCCCGTGGCAGAGGAAATCAGTGAAACTGAGTTAAGTCTTCCTATGTATTACGGAATGACAGATGAAGAAGTCTCTTATGTTATAAAGGCAATTAATGAGTTCGAGGAGAATAAATAATGAAGACCAGTCAACGGAACAGTAATATAGAATTTTTGAGAATATTATTAATGATAGGTGTGATTATTCTTCATATTAACAATCCTTCTATTGGTGGCGCAATGCTTTATGTCGCCGGCTATAAGAAATGGTTGATTTATTTCTTTGAAAGTATTTTTGTCTGTTCCGTTGACCTCTTTATTATGATTTCGGGATACTATTTGATTAATATTGACACAAGAAATGTGTGGAAACCGGTAGAACTTATTTTTCAAGTTATTTTGGTGAAAGTTGTTCTTTATTTTTTAAGAACAGTATTAGGGAATACAGATTTATCTATAGGAGGAATAATTGGAAGTTTTATACCATCAAATTATTTTGCAGTGCTTTATGCGGTGGTTTATTTGCTTTCGCCGATGGTAAATCGTTCTTTAAAAAATATGGACGCGGGCATTTTGGGTAAGGCTTTGAATGCATCTGTAGTATTGCTTTCTATATTGCCTACTTTGGTTGATTTGTTTTCTGAGGTTACATCAAAAGAATGGTTAGGATTAAGCCCCGTTGGCATGTATGGCAGCCAGTGGGGGTATTCTCTGGTTAATTTTATTTTAATGTATATTATAGGTGCGTATTTAAGGATTATTGAAGAAAATCGTGGCAAACAAAAGGAGACAGATAAAAAGAAAAAGTCGCAAACTTTCGGGTGGCTTGTTTGTTTGTTTGCATGTGGGATCGTGTTGACGGTATGGGCTTGTGTGAATGATTATACCGGATATAATACTGAAAGATCAGCATGGGAATATTGTAATCCTATTGTTGTGTATGAAGCGATATTAATTTTGAAAATCTTTAAGAGCTTTGAGATAAAATCGAAAGTAATAAACCGGTTGGCAGGGGCATGCTTTATTACATTTTTAATTCAAAATACGATCATTCAAAAGTTGCCGGTGGAACAAGTTGCTAAAGAAAATGTTATTATTATGATTTTGCTTTTTGTTTTGTTTGCTGTTGGAATTTACTTGTTATGCTGGCTTGTGTATGAAGTTTATATTCGAATTTTTGGAAAGCTGTTTAAGAAAATTGCTCCCAAGGATATATTGATGTAAGGGATTTGACTCTTTATGAATAAAGTTAAATTGTTTATTGAAAATTTCTTGGTATATGGGTTGGGAGGCATAATTAGTAAGGTTATTCCTTTGGTTATGGTTCCGGTTATAACCAGAATTATGCCGACTAGCGATTATTTTGGAATTAGTGATTTATCCAATACGGTTGTTTCCTTTGGAAGCGCAATTGCGATCATGGGCATGTATGATGCGATGTATCGCATGTTCTTTGAAAAGGATGATCTGGATTTCAAGAAAACGATTTGCTCTACCGCGTTAACCTTTACACTTTTTATGTCTGTAGCAGTTTTTTTGTTGATGATTTTCTTTAAGGAACAGATTGCTCGCTGGTTTTTCGGCGATCCCCAATATGCTTATGTTGTTTATATATCGGCTATGGCAACGTTGGTTGGCGCGACGAACAGCATTGTTTCGGCTCCAACCAGAATGCAAAACAAAAGAAAAGTTTTTTTGATTACAAATACAGTAAGTCCACTATTGTCATATTCGATTGCGATTCCTATGCTTTTGGCCGGCTATTATACAATTGCATTGCCTTTGGCGGCCGTGATTTCTGGTATTACGATGGAGATGTCATTTGCTATTTTAAATCGTGAATGGTTTGATTTGAGGAAATTTGATTGTAAAATATTGAGCCAATTATTAACAATTGCGGTTCCGTTAATGCCAAATTTCTTGGTTTATTGGGTATTTAATTCTAGTGATAAGGTTATGATAACCAATATGATTGGCATTGGAGCTGCAGGGATTTATTCTGTCGCTTCTAAATTAGGTCATGCCAGTCAGCTGATATATACTGCGTTTGCGGGTGGATGGCAGTATTTTGCTTTTTCCACGATGAGGGAAGATGATCAGGTTAAATCGAATTCCATAGTTTTTGAATATTTAGGAATTATTTCCTATGTTGCAACGGCTTTTATATGTGCATTAAGCCATTGGCTTTTTAAGATTTTGTTTACTGAACAGTATTTAAGTGGTTATATTGTGGCGCCTTATTTATTTTTAGCTCCGCTTCTCCAGATGTTGTTTCAAGTTATTGCGAATCAATTTTTGGTGATTAAGAAAACATGGCCGAATGTTTTGATATTGTTGTTGGGCGCTTTAATGAATATATTTCTTAATTGTCTGCTTATTCCTATTCTGGGTATTGAGGGAGCTTCTATTGCAACGCTGATCGGGTATTTAATATCGGATGTTGTGTGTGCGATTGTGCTTTGTAAAATGAAATTGTTGGTTGTTGAAAAGAGATTCATTTTTTCTTCTGTAATGATGATTGCTTTTATGTTACTTTGGAGAATGCTTTTTAATGAAAGTATTATGATTGGTCTGTTGGCGGCACTGTTTCTGATGTTGATTAATGTGATGTTGTATAAGAAGGATATAGATAGACTGATTGTAAAAATGGGCAAGAAAGGTGAATTACTACAATGAAACTTCGAAATTTAGAATTGAGAGATGCTTCATATATGCTAGAATGGATGCATGATCAATCTGTTGTAGAATATATGAAGGCTGACTTTGCAAATAAAACAATTCAAGATTGTGAAAATTTTATTTTGGAATCTCAAAAGGATGTAAATAATAAACATTTTGCAATTGTAGATGATATAAATGATTATATGGGAACAGTCAGTTTGAAAGATATATCAGAAAATACGGCGGAATTTGCGATTGCGATTCGCAAAAAGGCGATGGGTTTGGGATATTCCGCTTTTGGCATGCGGGAAATTATAAAATATGGCTTTGAGGAACTTAATTTGGATTCTATATTTTGGTATGTATCGCGTTTAAATATTCGCGCAATAAAATTTTATGATAAAAATGGGTATGCTCGAGAAAGCGAAACAGAGGAGTATATTAGTTATCGGGTTTATAAACAGGGTAAATGTGTAGAGAGACAAGAAAAGTTAAAATATTTGCATTAATGCGTTTTATGCTGCAACATGGCATTTAAGATAATGAAATCTTCGATTGCAAATTGATTATAAAATATATCATTATGTAGCGAGATTAGTTGAATTAATCTTTGTGTTTTTAATATAATCGATAGGTGCAATTTTAGGGAATAGGTAGCAAAGGAGTGTAAACATGAAAGAACAGGGATCCATTTGGGAGCAGGTGAAGAACCTTTTCTGGCGGTGGCTGATTGTGGCTGTATTTGCGGGGCTGGCGGTGGTGGCGGTTCATTTTGTGACTTTGCCGGAACGGAACTATGCGTATGCCACGGTGAACTATTCCTTCGATAACATCGAGCAGGGGCTGGATCCGGACGGGAACCGGTTCAGCGCGGATGAGATCAAGGATGAAGATGTGGTCCGGGCGGCGGCAGCGGCGGTCGGGATCGAGATGGATGACGCGATGGTGGAAAGCGTGCAAAGCGCTATCGTGATTACCGGGAGCGTGCCGAAGGGGACGATCAGCGAGATTACGGAGCTGAGCTCCGTGTATACCGATGATGATATCTCCACGACGACGAATGAGCGGATTACGGCGTATTATCCGACGAAGTATACCGTGCAGTTTGATTACAAGGCCGTGGGGATGGACTCCGGGACGGGGAATAAGTTCCTGACTGCGATGTTGGAGGAATACAAGAATTATTTTGCGGAGGAATACGGGTATTATACCGCGATCGATACTGCGCTGAGCGTGGAAGATTATACCGGGTACGACTACGACTATGCGCTGGACATCATGGAATATCGACTCGGGGTGCTGGACCGGTATGCGGAGGATCTGGCGGAAAAGGATCAGGGGATGTTCCGGTCCGCGACGACGGGATACAGTTTTGCGGATTTGCGGACGGAAATTTCCACCCTGAAGACGCAGGATGTGACGACGCTTCGGAGCTATGTGTCCAGCAATAAGGTGACGAAGAACTGGAAGGAACTTGCCGGAAGATATACCTATCTGGCGGAGGAAGGCACGCGGACCAAGACGGCCCTGCAGGAAGAAATTGAAGCCCTGCAGACGACGATCAACAACTATGTGAAGACTGAGGCCGTTGTGATGGGTAGCGGATCTTCCCAGAGCGGAAGCAGCACGACCGTGGATGAGGAAGGCAACACCGTGACGACGGGGAGCGGTTCCTATACCGTGACGGAAACTTCTGAGACATATAACAAAATGGTGGCGGAGTTGATTGATCTGCAGACGCAGCTCAGCGAACAGGAAGCGATGATCACCCTGTACACCAAATATGCCGAACAGGTCCAGGAGAACGCCGGCAGCGGCGATACGGAATATGTGGACGGTCAGTTGAGTGCGCTGGATGAGAAGATCCAAAAGGCGACGGCAACGTTGAAGATCGTTGCGAATGAATATTACGCGGATGAAGGGTTGGAGCAAGCGTTCCAGATTGTAAAGAATAAAGAAGGAAAATTCAACATTGTGACGCTGGCGAAGGCGGCAGCGGTGGACGGCGTGGCCGTGGAAGCGATTGTATTTGGCGTATTCCTGCTGGCCGCGGTGATCCTTGCGGCAAAGAAAAACAAGAAGAATGAGAAGACGGAAACCCGGCCGGCATCGGCTGAGACCTGAGAAAGGAGGCGGGACACATGAGTATGGATAAAGAACAGAAGATTCAGTTGACGGTTATTCAGCCTTCTGACGGAAATGATGAGCTGGAAATTGATTTGAGAAAAATATTTGAAGGGCTGCGCCGCTTCCTGGCGGTGTGGCTGGCGGTCGCGATTGCCATAGGGGCGATCGGCGCGGGTGTCGGTATTGCGCTGAGAAGCATGAATGACGGTGCGGCCACGGCCCTGATTCGTTACACTTTGGAGGAGGACGAGGACGGGAATGTGCCGACGGTGGACATCAGCAAACTGAAGGCACCGGCTATGGTGGAACCCGTGATGACGGAGCTCGGGCTGGACAATAAAGATCTGGACGAGGTTCGGAGCAATATCACGATCACCGGGGTCATGGATGATGAGACCTATGAGCAGGTGACGCTGTATAATAATTTGCTGAACAAGAATAGCGTGAACGCGGAAACCGTGAGAAATGTGATTGACATGGATGTGAGCGCGACGCGGTTTATCGTATCCTTTGATTACAAAGAGCTGGAATATGACCGGGAGACCGGAGTGCGGCTGCTCAACGGCGTGATTGAGAATTACCGGGAATATTTTGACGGGCTGTATAACGGAAATAATCTCCTGGGCAGCGCGATTGAGACCGAGCAGGCGTATGACTATGTGGAAGAACTGGAAATCCTGGAGGCAGCGCTGGATGATGTGAAAGCATATTGCGAGGAAGCGATCGGCCTGAATGAAGAAGAGAAAGAGGATGAGGAGGAAAAAGGACCCAGCGCGAAATCGCTTTTCCGCAGCCGGGAAACCGGATATACTTTTGAGGATCTGCTGGAAGAGGAAGAGCTGATCCGGACGATTGATTACGAGCGGGTCAAGAGCTTTGTGGATGTGAACAGCGTGACGAGCAAGGACGCGGAAACAGAGATCTCGCACTACCAGTACCTGATCGAAGAATTGGAGCGGCAGAGAGATGTGGCGAAGGCCAAGGTGGACAGCCTGAGCTCGGCGATCAAGAACTATGAAAAGGATCCGGTGCTGTACGCGACGGACGCGAGCGGTTCGCTGACCAAGCAGGGCACGACCACCAAGACGGAAAATGAAGAGGAATCCCTCGACGCGTACGACACCATGGTGCAAAATGAGATTGAAGCGCAAAAACAGGTGGTTGAGTACAACAGCCAGATCCGCTACTATGAGAGCGTGATTGAGAAGTTGCAGAAGAGCGACCGCGTGATTGAAGCGAATCAGGAAACCGCCAGTGAATACATGGCGGAATTGCTGGCCAAGGTGAGCGCCCTGGTGAGCAGCGTGAACGCGACCGTGAAGGAATTCAACGAAAGGGCCGTGAAGGAGAACAACCTGTGGGTGCTTGTGCCGGCAAGCGCAAAGAAGGCCGGGATTACGGACGGCGGATGGATGAAGAAGCTGCTGGTGGCTGAGGTGCTGGTGTTCCTCGGGTACTGCTGCGCGGCGCTGGTGTACGGGATCAAAGCATCCGGAAAGAGGAAGGAAGAAACGGTTGTGGTGGCGCAGGAAGAAACGGCTGCGGCGGTGAAAGAAGAACCGGCGAATATGCCGGAATAAAAGACAGAGGAAACAGATATGGGACAGATTATCGTTGAGAAGAATGTCGGGGGCATTGAGGGACTGTGTGTCATCACCCCGGCGGTGCACGGGGACCGGCGCGGGTACTTCATGGAAACCTACAGCCAGAGGGACATGGAAGAGAACGGTCTCTTCTACAATTTCGTGCAGGACAACCAGAGCGCGAGCGTGAAAGGCGTGCTGCGCGGGTTACACTTCCAGAAACAGTATCCGCAGACAAAGCTGGTGCGGGTGATCCGCGGGAGCGTGTTTGATGTGGCGGTGGACCTGAGAGGCGGAAGCGAGACCTACGGGCAGTGGTACGGGATTGAGCTGACGGATGAAAACAAGAAACAGTTCCTGATTCCCAAGGGCTTCGCGCACGGGTTCCTCGTGCTGAGCGATGAGGCGGAATTCTGCTATAAGTGCGACGATTTTTATCACCCGAACGACGAGGGCGGCATGGCGTGGAATGACCCGGAGATCGGGATCACCTGGCCGAAGATTGAAGGCGAGTACCGCGGAAACGCGGATGCCGAGGGATACACGGTGGACGGAACACCCCTGAACCTGAGCGAAAAGGACCAGAAGTGGCTGGGGATCCGCGAGACATTCCAATTCTGAAACGGAGGACGGGAAGATGACAAAATTTTTAGTGACCGGGTGCGCCGGGTTTATCGGGAGCAATTTCATTTACTACATGCTGGGGAAGTATGACGATATTCAGATTGTGAATCTGGATAAGCTGACCTACGCCGGCAATCTGGAAAACCTGAAGGGCGTCGAGGGTGACGCGCGGCATATCTTTGTGCAGGGAGATATCGGGGACAAGGAGCTGGTGGCGGGCCTGATCGCGAAATACGATCCGGATTATATCATCAACTTTGCGGCGGAGAGCCATGTGGACCGGTCCATCGCGAATCCGGAAATCTTTGTGGAAACGAATGTGCTGGGCACGGTGAATTTGCTTCAGCGGGCAAAGGAAGCCTGGTATGACGCGGCGACGAAGGAGTGGAAGCCGGGGAAGAAATACCTGCAGGTGTCCACGGATGAGGTGTACGGCGCCCTGGGCGCGGAAGGCTTCTTCATGGAGACCACCCCCCTGTGCCCTCACAGCCCCTACAGCGCGAGCAAGGCGTCCGCGGATATGTTTGTGATGGCGTTCCATGACACCTACGGTATGCCGGTGAACATTACCCGGTGCAGCAATAACTACGGTCCGTACCAGTTCCCGGAAAAGCTGATTCCCCTGATGATCAACAATGTGAAGCATCACAAGCAGCTGCCGGTATACGGTGACGGGATGCAGATTCGGGATTGGCTGTATGTGGAAGATCACTGCAAGGCGATTGACATGGTCGCCCGCGGCGGGAAGGACGGCGAGGTGTACAACATCGGTGGACACAACGAGCGGCCGAATATCTTTATCGTGAAGACAATCATTGAACAGCTGCGGGAGCGGCTGGGTGATGAGGAAATCAACGAGAGCCTGATCAAGCATGTGGAAGACCGGCTGGGGCATGACCGGAGATACGGCATTGACCCGAGCAAGATCAAGGCGGATTTGGGCTGGTATCCGGAAACGCCGTTCGAGGTCGGTATTGTGAAGACGATTGACTGGTACCTGGCGAACGAAGATTGGATGAACAATGTGACCAGCGGGAATTATCAGAAATACTACGAAGAAATGTACAAAAGCAAATAAGGTATATGAGAAAAGTAAGCGCGCGATGGATTCTGTTCCATCGCGCGCTTTGTTTTTGTCTCACAGCGCCTTTCCCAATGCACGGAGCAGAGAGCGCTCCGTGGTGTCGTAGAGGTTCCGGCCGACGGCCTCCGGCTGGGAGGCGGTTGCCGTAACGGAAATAGTAACAGGGGCAGAGACGGAGTTGACCGTCTGGGACGGGGCGGCGGAAGCCGCCGGGAGGATTTGCGAGCGGGCGGAGGTGGAGAGTTCCGACAGGAGGGAACGGAGAAGCGGAACTGCCCGCGAGTCATTGTCCGTGGGAATGACGTATTCCGGGGCTCCGCCTTCGCCGATCATGGCGAAGGTCGGTTCAGAGACCCTGCCGCCGGTCGCAAACTTGCTGACCGAGGTGGTTGCCACCGTCTTCCGGAGGGAAGAGGAGGAAGACGAAGAGGACGAAAGGGAAGAAACAGAAGACTTCAAGGAAGATGTGTCGAGGGTCGCCTTGACCGGCAGGGAAAGGGAGATGGAGGAGAGCAGGGACCGGGCGGAGGAAACCGCGGAGGAGACTGCTGTCCGGACGCCGGTCGCGTCCACCTGTACTTTGGGTTTCATTCCCTCCGCCTGTTCCCGGAAAGAAGAGAGCGCTTCGCCCGCGGCGGAAGTATCCAGGTCCACTTTCAGCGCCGGCAGGGAGAGCCCGTCCATGACGCCGGAGAGGGACGGGAATTTGAACTGGTCTGTCCAGTGAGAGCCCAGAAAGTTGTAGTCCGACATGGGCGCGGACATTTCCTTTTTGAGGCTTGCCAGGGCGCCCCTGGCCGCCGTGAAGGAGGACGCCAGGGATTCCGCCGTGTCCCGGTTTTCTTCCAGCGCCGACTGTAAGCGCCGGACCCCGTCTTCATCCACCTTGACTTTGTAGGTCGCCACAAACTCCTGCACCGGGGATCACCTTCTTTCTTTATGCCGGCAGCGTTCCGGAGGCGCAGCCGGAGGAACAAAAATAATAAATAAAAGAGAAACGAAGCGAAACCGGTCCGGAAGCGACCGGAGGGAAGAAAGCATCTTTTTCATGCCGCTTCCTCCTTAGTGGGACTCTCTCGCCCTCGCGTCATTCTCCCGCGCCACTGCCATCACCTCCAGGATGTCCAGCAGGTCGTCCAGAGTGTAGGTTCCGTCCCAGAGTTCATGCTGGCGCCAGTAGAAGGCAGAGACCGGCGCGAAGAGCATTTCATCAATGTTCGGCGCCTCCGCCGGAAGAAAGGATGCCGGGCGGGTCAGGAAGTCTGCCCGGCGTCTGGAAAAAAACCTTCCAACGTCCAAGAGAGAGTTTCCAAGGTCAATCTGAGCGCCGTGAAGGAATCATGCTCCAACGCCGGAAGCCCCCAGCCACCGTCCTGAGAGAAAACCTGAATCGGTCCTGCCGGCAGAAGCGCGGAGACATGGGAGAGGCATGTCTCCATGAGGGCGCGGGAGTCCGCGTCCGAAAGAGAGAAGAAGAAAGCGGACAGGTCAATTTCTCCTCCTTCCGGCGTATAGCCGGAGAGCAGGCGCAGAACCCGGGCGCCGGAGAAAGCATCCAGCTTCGTGATCCGGAAGGTCTGTTCCGCCCCGTCCAGCGGGAGAGTAATGGTCTTGTGAATTTCGCGCATCCTGAACCTCCTTGGTTTTACCTTTTGTTTTTGTGTACCGTCACATCCGCCTTTGCGACCCTGTTCCGGGCCTCGCCCATGAGCGGAGAGCGTACTCCAACCCGGACCGGAATACTCAGGTCCGCCCGGAATCTGTGCTGCACTTCCATTTCCTCCAGCCCCATGACCGGCGGAGCCGGGTTCGGGACCGGGTAGATGTACGCCTGCCGGAGAATCTGACGGGGCGAACCGGAACCGTCCCGGTAGAGCCGGTCCCGAACCAGAAAAGCGTTTTCCTCCGCCCCCGGACCGTAGAAGACCAAGACGAGGTTGTACGGCGTAAACCGGTACAGGACCGGAATCCGGCCTTCTTCCTTCCATTCTTCCAGCACCTGCGAAGCAGAGTCCGGCAGGAGGGAAAAGTAAGTGACATCCGTATTCACCGGGTCTGCCGGCGGGGTCGGGGTGGGGTTCACCCTCGCCAGCCGGACTTTCCCGCCGGCAGAAGAAGGAGAAAGAGAAAGGCAAACACAGATTGCCTTGTAGATTGCCAGCTGAGTGTCGGTCATTGAAGCCTCCTTGAAGTGAGTTTGAAGTCAAATTGAAGTAACTTCAACAGCAAAGCCGGGGAAAGAGGAAGCGGCTCAGCCGCCCTCGATGAGCCGGACTCCCGCCGGTCTCGGAAACAGGTCTTCCAGAGGCCATACAGCCCCTTCCAGCGTCGCCGTAACTGTTCCGTCCATATTGTCACAATATGTGTATGTACGCCCCGGAAAAGCCGCTTCCAGGACGTCCGGAATACTTCCATTCGTTCCGTCCCAGCCCATGAGCGCCGCTCTTGCCAGCAGCAATTCCCGGTAATCGTCATCCGAGGTCGTCCCGGAGGGACGGTCCAGATTCAGAAGCGCGCCGAAACACGCCAACCAGGCGCCGGAGGCGCTTGAAGGCAGGAACGGCGACGGGTCCGCGTCCGGCAGGAACGCCAAAAGGTCCGTCACCTGCGTAAGCACCGCCGAAGCCAATGCCATGAATTTCCCCCGACCCTGTTGGGACGGAGAGAATTCATTCAGGTAGTCTTCTAATGAAAGCATTTAAACCCTCCAAAACCAATTTGAACCAAATTGAAGCAAATTGAAGCAAATTGAACCAAAGTGACCCAAACCATACCAAACCGAACGATACTCTGCCATCCCATACCATAACTGCCATGCCAAGTCTTGCCCATCCAAACAATGCCATACCTAACCCCGACTGCCATGCCCAATCAAACCTAGCCTTTCCGGACCGAACCATGCCTAAACTGCCTCACCAAGCCGTCCTTTCCTGACCCAGCCAAACCATGCCGTAACTGCCATGCCCGTCCACGCCATTCCGCCCTAACCTGGCCTTGCCATAACTGCCATGTCAATTCTTGTAATTGATTCCCGACCGTTTGAGCATCGATTTCAGGACCGATCCCGCCCGGGAAGAAACGTTCTTTGTGGCGGATTTCGCCGAGGACTTCGCCTTGGACGAATTGCTTTTCGCTCTTGCCGTGGTCGTTGTGGCGGCCGGGGAGGTGGAAGCCGCCTTGGTCGCCACAATCTGAGTAAAGGTGAGCGTGCCCGTCCAGGCGTCCGTGGAGGTATCATCTTGCAGGGCGGTAAGAGAAGTGAGCAGCATATTGTTGTACACCCGGACCGGCGTGACCACCTGGCAGATGAGCCGCTTCTCCTTGATCTGCGCCATAGACCGTAAAGTCTGCGTCGCCCAGCCCGTAATCGGCACCGCCGTATCTGACGCGATGACGGAAAGCGTCACCACATCCGGCTCATTCTTCGCGTTATTCACCCAGTCGGATTCGTCCGAGGTCGATCCGTCCGTGGACACTCGGAGGGACAGCGCATGAGAGATGGACGTCACTCCGTCAAAGGTGTAGGTGTAACCTAAGGACGGAACCACGACCGACGCGGTAGATGTAGCCAAAACGCGCCCCTCCCTTATTCAACAACCGTAATATTGATGTAGCTCGCATTGAAATTAAATCTTTGCTTCCAGGTCGCTTCCAGCGTCCCCGTGGTGGCGGAGCCACCCGTGGGGGTCGCGGTCAGCGACACGACCGAGAAGGACGTGTCCGCTGAGAAGATGACCGGATACAGGGAATTCACTTCTACGCTTTCCCCGATGCCGAGACCGGAAGCCCAATCCACAATAGCTTCTTTAATTCTCGCCGGGGTCTCCGTCTCGTCAAATCCTTCTCCGGCGCGAATCTGAATATCCAATACCACCGCCGTCAGCGTACAAAGCTGGTATTTAATCGTATGCGTGGACCCGAAGGAGTCCGTCACGGTGACGGATTTCCCGCCGTATGTCCCGATCCCCGGCGCCTTGTTGTCAAAAATCGCCTTGGCAATGAGAGACGCTTTTCCGGAATATGTCACCACACAGATGGAGTGCGCCGGAATCCCGTTCTCGTCCGTCTCGTCCGTGTCATTCTCGTACACCCGGCAGGCTTTACAGGTCGGGCTGTTTGTGAGGACCGCCCCGGCGATGCCCTCACAGCTGCATGCGACCTTCGCGGAGGCCGCCTGCCGGAGCCGCGCCCGGCAGGAGGCGTCCGTTTCCCCGTTCTGGCGGGAGAGACCAAAGATGGCCATGAGGATATCCAACTGGGATGCCACGGCATAGTCCGGATTTCTCGCCACATAGTCCAGGACGATGAAGTGAGACATATCATCCAGCGCCCGGGCGAACAGGGACAGGAGCTGGTAGTCCGGGGAGGCGGCGGTGAGCGCCGCCCCTTCCCCGAAGATGGAAGAATAGTTTTCTTCCAGCTCCTCGATCCGGTCTTCGTAGGTCGGGATATGAACCCCCGTGCCGTCAATGTAGGGTTTGAAATACATGGGCTTCCTCCTTAATCAAGTTTTGACCGAACAGGTCAAAGCGCAGTCAAAATTGGTCACACAAGTTTTGACCGAATATGTCAAAGGTCGGTCAAAATCGGTCACACCGTCTCAGAAACTGAAACTTTCTCACCGTCCAGTGTCGTGACTTCCGCCGAGTAAGTCATCTTTGTCCCGGAGACCGTGACCTGGGCGCCGGAGACTGCCTGCACCGCCGGATGCGAAAGCAGGTAGTCCGTAAGCAAAGCCGTCACGGTATCCGTGTCCCCGGCGGTGAGCCGGGAAGTCGAAAGCAGGGAATATGCCGGGTTCCCGCGGGCGGGGTTTTCCCACCATTCACCCTGAAACAAATTCAAATAGTCCCGGAGGGAAACCACGGCCGCGGAGACTCCGGAAAGCAGGTCCGAGGACGAAACCACCGGCAGAATATCTCCGGAAGAGTCCACAGGGCGACAAAGCATCTGACCACCTCCAAGGTTAAGATTCTGAACTCGAAGATTCAGAAGAAGAAATCTTCAACCCCACCAAAGCAAAAGCATCTGACCAGTCATGCGACCGGACGACCGGCGGGGTCGCCGGCGATCCGGAAGAAAGAAAAGCATCCGTACAAAAATCCGCGAAGATCAGGAGACAGGGGTCTCCTTCCGACGGATCCGTTGATCCGGAGGGGAGGAGAACCGGAACGGACGCGAGCTCCGGCGCCGTGAGACCGGACGCAATGAGTCCGGGCTGAACCGTCGCCGTCTGAGTGTCCGCGTCGTAGGAAACAACGGTTCCCGGACAACAGACATGGAGGGACGCCAGGATATCCGCTTTCAGCTTTTCCGCGAAGGAAAGCAGAAAGGATTCAGAAAGTTCCATGAAAGACTCCTTTCGGAATACAGGAAAAACGCAGGGGCTTGGCGGAATGAAGGAGGTAAGAACCGCCCTGCGGAGTGAGGGGGAGAGCTCCGAGCCCCTGCGTGGGGCTGTCTAAATGATTTGTTCCAGTTCGACCATGGCCGACCAGGGGCCGGTCTCGCTGTCCGCTTCAATGAGGGAGGACAGAATCCGTCCTCTGCGCTCGATGCCGCTCCATGTGTACTTCAGTACATTCCCGACCGACCACGGGGCGACCGGGCAGCAGAGCAGGAGGTTTCCTCCTGCCCTCCGCGGAGCGGAGGTGAGGTCGTCCTCTTCCAGAACGAGGGAAGGGGTCGTGTCCGAGGACACCGAGACACCCGCGGATGAGAGGGACAGAAGCCCGGAAACGGAAGCCGCGAGGTTTTCCAGCGCCTCCGCCGCCCGTCCGAAAAACGCCTGCGGGCGGGAGATCGTGAGGTCTTCCGCCGTAAAGGAAGCGAGCGGGATATTCAGCCCGGTCGCTTCCAGCACTGCCGCCATGGACGATGAAACTGTTTCCCCGGCCGGGAGGGAGAGCGAGATCGGGGCTTCCCAGAGCGCAAGGCCGGGGGAAAAGGTCACGTCCACCACGCTTTGCCCGTCCTCCATGCGGCGGGCAAAATCCACGGCGGCGCCGGAGGCGAGGATCCGGGAGTCTGAAACCACCTGAACTTCAATTCCTGAAAACAGGGAGTACAAATCCACTTCTTCCAGTCCGAAGACCGTGAGCGTGTGCAGGTCCGGGCGGAGCCCGGAGGTCTCCTCCGCGGTCAGGCGGAGCCTGGCGCCGGGGGCGATTTCCGTCCCGGAGAAGAAAGCGTGCAGGTCCCGTGTCATTCGTCGTCGTCCTCCAGGGAAGAAATTTCGTCCGAGTCCGTCCAGAGAATATGGAACTGGGACAGGTTGTTTTCCGAGGGATTGACCGTATCAGCCTCTTCTGCTTTGGTGAAGCAGTACAGGCAGCCGAGCCCGTCGCCGGAGAAGAGGTATTGGAACGGGGCGAGCAGGTCTGTGAGCGCGCCGTACGAGCAGATGAGCGGAATTTGCCGGACATACTCTTCTCCGGTCAGGGCGTTCCCGATGGAAAAAATCCAGATGTCCGGGGCCGGCAGGTACCGGAGGGAAAACTTGCATTGAAAAGCGTGCCCGTTCGGAGAGACCGGAAAAAGGTGAATCTGGTACGGGTCTGAGGTGTACGGAAGGAGGATCGGGTCCATGTTATCCCTCCGTGATTTTGGCGGCGAGGAGGGTCCAGGTCACATTCCCGGAGGTCTGGTCATACGTCCGGTCCGGGATTTTTTGCGGGGTAACGCCCTCGCAGTAAATCGTAAATCCTCCGGCGGAATCGACAATGTTCAGGGCGGTGAGGGCGAAGATGTAGGTTTTTGCCTGGTTTTTGAGGTACTTCGCCCACTTCCTGAGGAACATGTCCGCGGCGGAGTTCTGCGGGACTTCCAGAGTGATCTGACCATTCGAGGAGCGCAGACGGTTCACGACGACATAACCGTCCGCCGTGGACGTGTGCGAGGAAAGGTCGCCGTTGTAGGTGATGCCGATCTTTCCGAGCCCCTGTTTCGAGAGGACGCACTGGCCGACGTTCTGGTGGTACATGACCGCTTTGACGTCGGCGAACGAGTAAACAGCGATGTTTGCCATATGGAAGATTCCTCCTTAAATGCTGACGTTGACGCGGATGACCAGGGTTTCGACCGCGCCGGCGAGACAGAGGGCGACATTGATCGGCATGGCTTTGCGGGCGGCGCGGTCCGCGTCACTCTGGTCGTCATACGAGTCCGCCCACATAAGATATCCGTTCTCGATCACGTCCCCGTAGGAAACGGAGCCGACATCCGCGCGCCGCCAGAGCCCGGTCGCCAAAATCCCGCGCCGCGTGTACTCCGAGAGGATCGCCGAAAAGCGGTTGATAAAGACCGCGGAGGTGTCGTCCGTCTGCGGGAGCGGGACCGTGGCGTCCGCGATGAGCGCGACGGCCGCGGAGCGGAGCTCCGAGGCGATGCGGTCAAGGTACAGCATGGTATCAAAGCGAAGGCCGGAGGCCGTCGCGCCCTGCTGGACCATGAGGTGATTCGTGCCGCGGAGGACGTACACATTGGAGTTGATGCCGGTCAGGGCGGTGATTTCCGCTTCTGTCAGAGATACTGCTTCCGTCCCCGGCAGGGCTTTGTAGCACAGGGCAAAGGACGAATCCGCCTGCGCTTCGGAGAGGCCCATCGCGGCGCCCATGAGTGCCGCGGGGGCGTATTCGTCCGCGCCGTAGAGGGAAATTGTCCGTTCCAAAGCGTTTTCGTACAACGAAACGAGCAAGCCGGAAGCGACCGCTTCCGCCGGCGTCACGCTTTCCGCGGAGACACCGCAGAAGAGCACCAAAGGCGTGGCCAGGGTTTCAATATACTTGGCGAGAGTCAGGGTGTCAGTTTCTTCCAGCCCGTAGGCGAAGACGCCGTAGAAGGATGCGGTGGAAGAGGCCGAGATCGCGGCATCCAGCGCGTCGGTCACGGACTCAGAGGAGGCGTACAGCGAGACGCGCAGGATGGACGGCGCCGGGTCCGCGGCAAAGTAGGCTTTCGCCGCGAGATAAACGGCATCCGTCTCCGTATATCCGTCCGACAACAGTTCCGAGGCCGCGGAATACGATTTCATCCGCTGGTCCTCCGTCACGGAATCCGCGGCGGCGAGGATGAGACCAACAGAAAACGCGTCCGAGGTTTCCTCCACCGCCGGCGTATCCACCAGTACAGTGACAACAGGGTCCAAAGTCAGCATGTGTCTGATCTCCTTTCTTTCAGGTCCGGGGAAAGTGCATATATACAGCATACAGAAATTGAAAAATTCATGCGGCGAAAAAAGAGGGCTTTTTTTACACTTTTTTCGGAAGCATGTCCCGGAAGGCTTGAAAAACAACCTTTTTCAGGAAATTTTTCAAGTCAAAAAAATAGACATGAAGGGGCGTTTGTGCTATGATGGACAAGGAGGAGTGTGACCGTATGGACAAGACTCGCCTGAAGGTACTCATCGTGGATGATGTGGCGATGAACCGGGAACTGCTCAGCGCCGTGCTGGGGGATGAAAGCGATGTTCGCGAGGCGGCGGACGGGCTGGAAGCATTGGAGATTTTGAAGGAAGAGCCGTTTGACCTGATGCTGCTGGACCTGAACATGCCGCGGATGGACGGGATGACCCTGCTGAAGGAAACCCGGAACATGCCGGAGCTGGCCAATATGCCGGTGATCGTGATCTCGGCGGACGACAGTCTGGAGACGCTGCACCGGGCATACGAGCTGGGCGCGGTGGACTATCTGCCCAAGAAGATGGACACCGAGGTCATCCGGCGGAAGGTGGCGGACACCGTGCTGCGGAGTGTGAAGCAGAAACAGCTGCTGAAGGTGCTCAATGACCAGGTGTACGAGCGGGAGCGGAATAACCGCCTCATGGTCATGGTGCTGAGCAATGTGGTGGAATTCCGCAACGGCGAAAGCGCCACGCATGTGCAGAATATCAATGTCCTGACAGAGGCGATTCTGCGGACTTATATCCGGAAGTACGGCGCCGGGGACCTGACGGAGGAAGACATTTCCCTCATCTGCCTCGCGAGCAGTTTCCACGACATCGGGAAGATCGCGATTGACGGAAGCATTCTCAACAAGCCCGGGCGGCTGACGGATGAGGAGTTTGAGACGATCAAGACGCATACGACGATCGGGGCGGACATGCTCAGCCGGATTGAGGGCTGGCAGGAGTACCCGGTCATGCGATACGCGTACGAGATCGCGAGATGGCATCATGAGCGGTTCGACGGCCGGGGATATCCGGATCATCTGCACGGGGACGAGATTCCTCTCAGCGCGCAGGTGGTCGCCATGGCGGACGTGTATGACGCGCTGATCAGCGAGCGGGTGTACAAGCCGGCATATTCACACGAAACGGCGCTGGAGATGATCTTTGATGGCAAGTGCGGGATGTTCAACCCGAAACTGCTGATGTGTCTGGAAGAATGTAAGGACGAAATCCGCGGGAGCGTGAATCAGCCGAAGTTCGACTTCGGCGTGCAGCGCCGCGCGAGGAATATTGTGGACAGCCTGCTGTCCTATGAAGAATGAAAGAAGGCAAAGGAACATGACGCTGGAAGAATGTATCGCGGTGGCCGGGGGAGATTATCAGGAGGTGCTGAGCCGTCTGATGATGCCCGCGCTGATTGAAAAATTCCTGTTCCGGTTCCCGGAGGACGCGACGATGAGCAATCTGGAAGCGGCGCTCGCGGCGGGGGACGCGCCGACCGCGTTCCGCGAGGCGCACACCCTGAAGGGCGTGTGCGCGAATCTGGGCCTGGCGAATCTGGAGCACTCCTCGAGCGAGCTGACGGAGGTTCTGCGGAACCAAACGAGCCTGAACGGGGTGGACTACGCGGAGAAGCTGGACCGGGTCCGGCAGGACTACCGCGTGGCGGTGGACGCCATTGAGGCAACGAGGGCGTAAAGTGAAAAAAGTTTGGCTGGCGATTCTGGACGCGGCGCTGGTGGCGCTGTCACTGCTGCTCGCGCTCCAGGTCTACTATGATATGCATGCGCCGGACGCGCATCTGATTCACGTGTGGCGGAGCGCGCCGATTCTCGCGGCGCTCACCGTGGCGAGCCTGCACGCGCTGGGGCTGTATGAGTCCAATCTGCGCTTCGCGGGCATGGATACGCTGATTCAGATTGTCGCAGGGAGCGCGATCGGGACGGTCGGGACGTACCTGATTTCCTTCGCGGTGTACAATCTGTACCGGGCGAAGAACCTCTTCCTGATGCCGCGACCGGTGTATCTGATTCAGGGGATGCTGATCATCCTGATGCTCGGCATGGTCCGGTTTTCCATCCGTCTGGCGACGCAGGCGGGGACGGTCGGGCTGTTCCACGGGAAGAAGCACCGTCACCGGATCATGGTCGTCGGCGCCGGATGGGCCGGGGCCAGCGTGATCCGGGAGATTCAGGCCGGGAGATACGGCGACAGCATGGCGGTGCTGGCGGTGGACGACGAGGCGGACCGGACGAAGACGGCGATCATGCACGTGCCGGTGCTGCCGGGGACGGACCGGGTGAAGGAATATGCGGAGCGGTACGGGATTGACGAGATCATTATCGCGATCGCGACGCCCAAGGGCGATCTGACGCCCCTGATTCAGGACTGCGCGGACACGGGATGCAAGGTCCGGGTCTATTCGAATCCCCTTGGCGGGAGTGGCGAGGTGCGCGATCTGAACATCGCGGACCTGTTGGGCCGGGCGGAAAAACAGCTGGATATGACAGAGGTGCGGCCGTTCTTTGAGGACAAGGTCGTGCTGGTGACCGGTGGCGGTGGAAGCATCGGGAGCGAACTGTGCCGGCAGATCATGACCATGACGCCCCGGAAGCTCGTGATTTTCGATATCAACGAAAATTACATGTATGACCTGCTCAGCGAGATGCGGGAGAAATACGGCGAGATCGTCAAGAATACCGTGATTCTCCGTGTGGGCAGCGTGCGGGATCCGGATACCCTGAACGAGGTGTTTGACGAGTTCCGCCCGAATATCGTGATTCACGCGGCGGCGCACAAGCATGTGCCGCTCATGGAGGACAGCCCGGAGCAGGCAGTCAAGAACAATGTGTTCGGCACCCTGAACGTGGCGAAGGTCGCCGCGGCGCACGGGGCGGAGCGCTTTGTGATGATTTCCACGGACAAGGCTGTGAACCCGACCAATGTCATGGGCGCGAGCAAGCGCATGGCGGAGATCGTGATCGAGGCCATGCAGAAGCGGAATCTCGGCACGCAGTTCACCGCGGTGCGGTTCGGAAATGTGCTGGGGAGCAACGGATCCGTGGTGCCGCTGTTTGAGCGGCAGATTCGCGCCGGAGGCCCGGTGACGCTGACGCATCCGGACATCATCCGGTACTTCATGACCATCCCGGAGGCGGCGAGCCTCGTGTTGCAGGCGGCGAGCATCGCGCAGGGCGGGGAACTGTTCATCCTGGACATGGGCGAGCCGGTGAAGATTCGCGAGCTGGCGGAGCACATGATTCAACTTTACGGGCGGGGAAAGGAAATCCCGATCGTGTACACCGGCCTCAGACCCGGGGAAAAGCTGTACGAGGAGCTTTTGCGCACGGACGAGAACTCCACCGCCACCAGCAAGGAGAAGATTTACATCGCCCGGCCGGAGCAGGTCGAGTGGCCGGAGGTTGAAAAGATGCTGTCCGAGCTGCAGACCTGTCTGGACGAGGGCGGGGATATCGTGGCGAAGATGCGGGAGTTGTTGCCTGGCTTTAAAACCCCGGAAGAAGTGAACGGGGCTGTTTAACTCGGGATGATTGAAAGAACTGTTGGGGGTTGAGAGAATTGCAGGCGGGAGTGCTATCGCTGACCGGGATCTGGGGACAGCCGCTATTGGCGGTATGCCTCGGGATTCTGTGCGCAATTCTGGCCGGAAGAGGAAAAATCGACCGGGGAGAAGAGATGACTTTCAGACGCCTGCGGGAGGAAAAGGCGTGGGGCTCGATGGTGCTGGAGGTCGGAAGGCTGACAGCGACTGCTTTGCTGATTTTTCTGCTTTTTTGGAAAATTCACGGCGGATATGCCGGAGCATCTATGACGGCGCTGGAGGTTTGTGCTTCCGTATTTTTTTCGGTTTGCTTCGGACAGGTGGAAATCGGAACGCGCGGGAGAAAAATCATCAGCGTTTTCGCTTACGCGGTATTGGTCGCATACGGCTATTCAATTCTGATTATTCACGGTTTTACCAAGTGGACGGATATGGGCGACGCGGTTGTGGCGCCGGTTGCATATTCAATATTGGAACTGGTCCGGTATGCGTTGATTGTGCTGGCGATTCTGGAAACCGTGGCGGATCCGCGGAGGGGCATTATGACCGTGGTGGCCCTGGCACTGATTTTTCCGGCGGAAGACGCATGGTTTCGGCCGTTGCTGACGGAAGTCGTGCTGATCGTCATGACTGCGAATTTGCTCGGGAAGCCGCGGACGACGGCCAAGGTGCTTCTGGTAATGCTGGCGGCTTATGTCGTCCTTCTGCAAATCGGCTGGAATATCGGCTGGACGGTCAATTTCCAGATGACATTTGAATACGGGTTGCCGTCGTGGACCTGGGGAATGGGGCATACCAACCTGGTCGCGCTGGTGCTGATGAGTATGTTGATGCTGGCTTGGTATCTGTGGACGCAAAAAAGACCGTGGATCACTCTGCTGATTTTTGAAGCCGCGGCGGTGGGTATCTGGTATTTCACTTATTGCCGGACGGCGGTGATTGTGCTTGCAATGTTCGGAGCGGCCAATCTGGTGCGCACGGGCGTGTTGAAGTTGAAATGGACCCGGCTTTTCTATGCGCTTCCGCTCTTGCCGGTGCTGATTGCGGCGGCCAGCGTGGCGGCGATGATTTATCTGCCGCAGTGGCGCGGGACGATCGGGGATGGTAATTTTACGGCTCGTTTTTCGATTCCTTGGGAAATGATGCAGCAGTTTCCGTTGGAGTGGTACCGGACAACGGGGATGGTGCAAAGCAGGCCGGTGGACAATCTGTTTTTGCATATTCTGATGTATTACGGCATTATTCCGATGGTGCTGGTGACCTTGATTCTGACATGGGTCATGTGGAGATATGTCCGAAACCGGCAGTACAGCGAGGCTTTCCTGCTTTGCATCTGGTTGGTGTACAGCATTATGGAAAACGCGATGATCCATATGCCGTTCGGGTTTGCACTGATGCTGGGTCTGCCGGACGGCATGCATGCCCGCGAAAGCCGGGTGCTCGGAAAGAGCGCGGACCGGTTGAAGAAAGCGCGGGAAATGACAACCGCGGGTGAGGCCCGATTGAAGCCGGAGAATTTGGTAGCGACCGGGATTTTGCTTTGCGCGTTGTGGGAAATTGTCCGGATGTTTGACCCGGAGCATATACTGAGCGCCGGTCACGCGGTGACTTTGCTCGGGATTGTGTTGGCGGTTATGGCGCTTGTGATGACCCGCGCGTGGCAGATAAAATGGGTGTGGGTGTTTTACTCTGTGTCGGTGATTGTTTTCCTGACGGCGGCTTTTCAGCCGGATGCCGATGCGTTGGAACAGAACAGCGCCGCGGTCCTGCGGTCCGTTCTTCCGTGGGTCGCCATGCCGGCTGTGGGTGTCCTTCTCAGCGAGCGGACGCTGAAAAGAAAATTGAAGCGGTTTTGCATCCTCTGGTCTATCCTGTTTGCGGTGATCGGCGCGCTGGGTATCTGGTGCGCCGTGACCGGTAACCGGCTGGACAATGAGGAATGGGGATGGAGTATCCGGTATATGAACCGGACGCTGAGAATTCTGGATAATTCGACCTATACCGCGATTCATCTCGGCATGTCTGTTGTGATTGCTCTGACCGGCGCGGTGATGTGCGAGCGGAAGTGGGCGCGGGCCGGTATGGTGCTGTTGACTTTGCCTATGATTTACGCGCTGTGCATCACGGATTGCGGATGGGCATATTTTGCGACCGGCGCGGGGGTCGGTGTTTTGTTCTCCGCGTTGATGATGCAGTGGATGGTGCGGAAGCGCGTGCCGAAATGGGGCCGGGCATTGGCGGCATTGGCGATGGTCGTGGTGATCGCGTTTGCCGTGACGGCGGGACTGGCCATGCTGAGCGACTCGCAGGGATTCATGAACACCGTGGACACGACGATGTTGATTTCCGATGAGACGGATGTCCGGGTGGACACCTGGAATTCGGCGATCAGTCTGGTTCGGGATGAGCCGGCGATCCGGTGGCGCGGTACATCCGTGTCTGAGGCGATGAATGTTCTGAGCGTGTATGACGAAATGATGGAAGGCCTGCCCGATTTCAGCGGAATGATTTTCCAGGCGTTGGTGGAAACCGGTGTGTGGGGAGTGATCGTGATTGCTTTGTTGCTGATTCTGATATTCCGGGCTGTGTGGAGATTGACCCTCGGGGACCCGGTGCAGCTTTGGCAGCGGGCGGTGATTGCACCGGCGATTATGCTGATGGTGGCTTGTGTGATGGAAAGCGCGGTGAGTGTTGCCGCGGTGCGTCCGCCGGTGGTGATTCTGACCCTGTTTGCCGGGGCGGCTATCGCCATGAGCGAGCGGCGGGGCCGGAGAAAAATCCGGGAGACGGCGCCGATTGTGGCACCGGTGACGCGGGGCGGGATGCCCGATGAAAACCTGAATGAAAACGCGGATTGAGCAGGAGGAAGAACATTTGCGAACGTGGCGGAAAACATCGGCAGGGAAATGGGCGATCTTTACGGTCTGCTTTTTCCTGGTGGCGGGGCTTTTGTACTGGATTGTGGCAGACGACTGGGCCCGTACATATGTGGAAACGGCAGCGGTCACGCCGGGCGAGACCGTGGGCGGGGACGGTTATGTGCTGGAGCAGACCTTCAGGATGAGCACGGACACGCTGGAGCAGATCCGACTGACCCCCGAGGTCGGCGCGGGAAGCACCGGGACGGTGCAGATGAGTCTGAACGACGGGCAGGAAACGCTGTTCAGCCGCACGCTGGAGACGGAAGGCTGGAAAAGCGGAGAGACCGTAACTGTCGATTTGGCTGATGAATTACTTGCTTCGAACGCGAGTGAATTGACACTCGGGCTGGAGATTCAGGGCGAGGGAATCCGCTTCTGGATGGGTAACAGCATGAGCACCGGCAAGATGGATGTGACGGTGCAGTCGGATTATCCCCTGATGGTCAACGGTGAAGTCAAGGACGGGCAGCTGGTTATGGTTCTGAGGGGTTCCCGGGCCATCGGCGGGAAGAAATGGTTCTGGCCGGTGGCGGGCGTTTTATGGGGGCTGAGCAGTCTTCTGATTCTGGTAACCGTGAAGCGGCGCGGGACGGCGAACCCGGGGAAAATCAACCGCGGGGTGGAGCTTTGCCGGCAATACAAGTATTTACTGAAGACCCTTGTGGTTCGTGATTTCAAGGTGCGATACAAGGCGAGCGTGCTGGGCATGCTGTGGAGTTTCCTGAATCCCCTGCTGATGACCTTTGTGTACTATTTCGTGTTCTCGACAATTTTCAAGAGCAGCATTGAGAATTTCCCGGTTTATCTGATGAGCGGTATTGTGCTGTACAACTATTTCAGCGAGGCGACCAACCTGGGCATGCAGTCCATCGTCGGGAACGCGGGGCTGATTACCAAGGTGTATATGCCCAAATATATTTTTCCGATTTCCAAGGCACTGTCCTCGGCGATCAATTTGGCTATTTCTCTGATTCCGCTGTTGATCATGATGGCGATTACGGGTGTCGGGTTCCATAAAAGCCTGTTGCTTCTGCCGCTGGTGATTTTATTCCTGGTGGTCTTTTGCATAGGTGTAAGTTTGATTTTGAGCGCGTGCATGGTGTATTTCCGGGACATTCAGTTTTTGTGGGGAATTCTGCTGACGATTTTGAATTTCTTCAGCCCGATTTTCTATCCGGAAAGCATTATTCCGGCGAAGTTTTTGAGATTGTATCATTTGAACCCGCTGTATCAGTATCTGTATTTTATGCGGACGATTATCCTTGGCGGGATCAGCCCGACGCCTGTGACCTATCTGTACTGCGCGCTGGCGAGCGGGGTGACGCTGGCGGTCGGCCTTCTGGTTTTCCGCAGGGCTCAGAGCCGCTTTGTGCTGCATCTGTAAGGGGGTGAACGGAATGGGAGAGATGATTCACGCAGATCATGTGAGTATGAATTTCCGCATGAATATGAATCACACCACCAGCATGAAGGAGTGGGTGATTGCAAAGATCAAGCGGGAGTTGAAATATCAGGACTTTTATGCGCTCAGCGATGTGTCATTCTCTGTGGAGAAGGGGGATATCGTCGGCATTGTGGGCGTAAACGGCAGTGGAAAGAGCACCCTATTGAAGGTGATTTCCGGGATTTATGTGCCGACATCCGGGACGGTGGTGACGGCCGGACGCGTGGCGCCGATGCTCGAGCTCGGAAGCGGATTTGATTTCGAGCTCAGCGGACGGGAAAATATCTTTTTGAATGGCGCGATTATGGGGTACAACGAGGATTTCCTGAGGGAAAGGTACGATGAAATCGTTGAGTTCGCAGAGCTGGGAGATTTTATTCATCAGCCGCTGAAAACATATTCTTCCGGGATGATGATGCGCCTGGCGTTTTCCGTGGCAACGCTGGTGGACCCGGAAATCCTGATCGTGGATGAAATTTTGGCGGTCGGGGATGAACGCTTTCAGAAAAAGAGCTTTGAGCGGATGATGAAATTAATGCAGGGTGGGACCACCGTGCTGATGGTGAGCCACAATCTGGATCAGATCCGAGAAATGTGTACAAGAGTGATGTGGCTGGACCACGGGCGGATCCGGATGGACGGTGAGACGCAGGAAGTATGTGATGCGTATCATGCGGCGCTCAGCGGCGCCTGATAAAGGGGAATGAAAGATGAGTGAGTTAAAACGAACGGTACTGATCATGGCCGGCGGGCACGGGGAGCGCTTCTGGCCGAGCAGCCGGGCTAAACTGCCGAAGCAGTTTTTGTGCCTGACGGACCCGGACAGGAGCATGATTCAGCTGACGGTGGACCGGGTGCGCCGGTATACGAACATTGAGAATGTGTATATCGCGACAAATCGCGACTACCGGGAGCTGGCACGGAAGCAGATTCCGGATTTGCCGGCGGAGAACATCCTATGCGAACCGGTCGGGCGGAACACCGCGCCGTGTATTGCTCTGGGCGCGGTGCATATCGCGAAAAAATACGGCGACGCGATTATGACGGTGCTTCCGTCGGATCATTTGATCAAGATGCCGGCGCTCTTCCGGGATACGCTGTCCGCCGCGGCGGAGACCGCGGAGGCGGGGCGGAACATCGTGACCATCGGGATCACGCCGGACGAGCCGGAAACCGGATACGGGTATATTCAGTTCCAGCCGGATGAGCGTCTCGGGCGGGCGTACTCGGTGGCGAGGTTTGTGGAGAAGCCGGATTTGCAGACGGCAAAGAAATATGTGGACTCCGGGGAGTACTTGTGGAACAGCGGGATGTTCACATGGAAAGTATCCACGATTCTCGATAATCTGAACCGCTTCCTGCCGGAGATGACGGAGGGGCTCGGCAAAATCCGGGACGCCGTCGGGACGGAAGACTATGAGAATGTCTTGGAAGAGGAATTCGGACGGTTCCCGTCCGTGTCCATTGACTACGGCGTGATGGAAAAGGCGGACCGGATTTACACCTTGGCGGGCACATTCGGATGGGATGATGTCGGGTCATGGCTGGCGGTCAGCCGCATCCGGAGCCGGGATGAGAACGGAAACACTCTGGATGGGAAAGTGATCGCAATTGACACGGAGAATTCCATTATTCAGGGACGGGATCGGCTGATTGCCGCGGTCGGGATCTCGGACGCAATTGTCGTGGACAGCGGGGACGCGATTCTGATTTGTGAAAAGGATCGGGCGGGGGATATTAAAAAGGTGCTTCAGGCGATCAGGGACCGGAATATGACAGATTATTTATAAGGAGAGAATCAAAATGAAAAAGGCGCTGATTACCGGGATTACGGGGCAGGACGGAAGCTATTTGGCGGAGCTTTTGCTGGAAAAGGGATACGAGGTGCACGGCGTGGCGCGAAGAGCGTCCCTGCCGAACACTGCCCGGATTGAGCATCTGATGGGCAAAATTAAGCTCCATGACGGCGACATGGCGGATTCCAGCAGTTTGCTCAAGATTATGAGTGAGGTCCGGCCGGACGAGGTGTACAACCTTGCGGCGCAGAGCCATGTGCAGGTGAGCTTTGATGTGCCGGAATATACCGGGGATGTGGACGCGATTGGGGTGTTGAGACTGCTGGAGGCGATTCATATTCTCGGCATGGAAAAGACCTGCCGGTTTTATCAGGCATCCACATCTGAGCTTTACGGCAAGGTGGAGGAAGTGCCGCAGAAGGAAACAACACCCTTCCATCCCTACAGCCCTTACGCGGTGGCAAAGCAGTATGCCTTCTGGATGGTGAAGGAATACCGGGAGGCGTACGGCATGTTCGCTTGCAACGGGATTTTGTTCAACCACGAAAGCGAGCGCCGGGGCGAGAATTTTGTGACCCGGAAAATTACGCTGGCCGCGGGCCGGATTGCTGAGGGCCTGCAGGATGTGCTGGAACTGGGCAACTTGGATAGCAAGCGTGACTGGGGATACGCGAAGGATTATGTGGAGTGCATGTGGCTGATTCTGCAGCAGGATACGCCGGATGATTTCGTGATCGCGACGGGTGAACAGCACACCGTGCGTGAATTTACCGAGCTGGCATTCAAAGCGAACGGAATCAATCTGCGCTGGGAAGGTGAGGGCCTGAACGAGACCGGCATTGACACTGCGACGGGGAAGACGCTGGTGCGCGTGAATCCCGCGTGGTATCGTCCGACGGATGTGGACAACCTTTGGGGCGATCCGACCAAGGCGAAGACGGTGCTGGGCTGGAATCCGCGGAAGACGACCTATGAGGAACTGTGCACCCTAATGGCCAAACACGACCGGGAACTGGCCCGAAAGGAAAAGGCGGCGAAATGAGCAAAGCGCTGATCACCGGCAGTGAGGGTTTTGTCGGCAAATATTTGCGGGCGGAGCTGGAAGGCGCCGGATACGAGGTGACCGGACTGGACCGGGTGAGCGGTCCCGGGTGTCGGCAGTGTGATTTGCTGGACGCGGAAGGTCTGGCAAATGTGTTGCGGGAAATCCGGCCGGACGCGATTTTCCACCTGGCCGGGCAGGCAAATGTCTGGAAAAGCTGGAAGATGCCGGCGGAAACGATGGAGATCAATGCCGTGGGCACAATCCGGCTGCTGGAAGCGGTGCGGAATGAATGCCCGGAGGCGGCGGTGCTTCTGGTCGGGTCCTCGGATCAATACGGGTTCCTCGGTGAGCGGGGCGTGAATGTGACCGAGGACATGGAAACCCGGCCCCAAAGTCCGTATGCGATTTCCAAGCGCGCGCAGGAAGAGATGGGCATGCTGTACGCGAAAAGCTACGGGATGCGGGTCATCGCGACGCGGAGCTTCAATCACGGCGGCGCTGGGCAGGGAGAAGGATTCATGATTCCGGACTTTGCCGCCGGCATCGCCAGGGTGGAAGCCGGGCAGCAGAAATGCCTTCGGGTCGGAAACCTGGAAGCGAAGCGCGATTTTACACATGTGAAGGATGTTGTGCGCGCGTACCGGCTGCTCTGCGAGAAGGGACAGGGTGGTACGGTGTACAACGTCGGTTCCGGGCAGACGCATGTGGTGCGGGATGTGTTGGAAAAGCTGATTGCCATGGCGGAGAAGCCGGTGCCGGTGGAGCAGGACCCTGCAAGAATGCGGCCGAGCGATACGCCGGAAATCAAATGCGACAATACACGATTGAAGCGGGATACCGGGTGGACGCCGGAATACAGCATGGACGATATTCTGCGGGATACATTGGAATGGTACCGGAAAAAGATCCGGGAATGAATCCGGGAAAACTGAGGAGGAAAGCGTGAAAATCAGTCGGCGCTTGAAAATTATCGGGAAGAGGGTCAAGATTTGGGCGAACCTGAGCCTTGCGAAGGTCGCGCCGCTGACCCGGATGGTGCCCGAAAAGCCGCGCAGGGTCGTGCGGGACTGGTTGATTGCGTTGACGACCCCGAAGGCGGAGCGTCCGTACCGCGCCCCGGTACAGGACGGAAAAATCCGCAATCGCCCCGGCATCAATCTGTACGGTTTTTTGCGGGCAGAAAACGGGTTGGCTCAGGGAGCCAAGCTGTATGCGAAAGCGCTGGAGGAAAGTGGAATACCGTACACGCTGGTGAACACGGATTTTCTTGAATGGCTGTCCCAAAGAGATCATAGCCTGGACGCGAAGATTTCCCGGAAGGGGAAATACGCGGTGAACCTTGTGCACATCAATCCGGACCAGTGGGAGGCGGCGTGCAGGGAATATCCGCACCGCATGTTTGACAACCATTACAATATCGGCGTGTGGCTGTGGGAATTGGAATATTTGCCGAAGGAATGGTTGGAAAAATTCGACTATGTGGATGAGCTGTGGGTGCCGTCCCAATTCATTGCGGACGCGGCTCAAAGGGAAACGGAGAAGCCCGTGACGGTGATCCGGTATGGGATTGAGACCCCGGTGGAGAAACTTGGACGGAAGGATTTCGGCCTGCCGGAGGATGCGTTTCTCGTGCTGGCCATGTATGACAGCAACAGCTACGCTACGCGGAAGAATCCGGAGGCGGCGATTCAAGCTTTTGAGAAAGCTTTTGCCGGAAAGAATGAAAACGCCGTGCTGGTGCTGAAGTTGGCCAACGGAAAGGAAGAGGAGCTGCGAAAGTTGCGCGAGCGGCTGGACGCGAGCGGAATTCGGTACTATTTTGTGACGGAGCGCTTCAGCAAACCGAAGCTGAATGCGTTGATTGCTTGCTGCGATGTATTTCTGAGCCTGCACCGGAGCGAAGGATTCGGCCTGGTGGTGGCGGAGGCAATGAGTCTCGGCGTGCCGGTGGTGGCAACCGCGTGGAGCTCGAACGCGGAATTCATGCCGGAGGAGTGTACCTGCCGTGTGGGATATACCTTGATTCCGGTCGGGGAGAATTATCAATGGGCGGATGACCGTCAGCGTTGGGCGAATCCGGATACGGATGAGGCGGCGAGGGATTTACGCCTCCTGTTCGAAAACCCGGAGAAGGCCAGGGAAATGGCGGAGAAGTCCAAGGCATATATTCAGACGGAAATGAGCCCCGAAGTCTGCGGACGACAGATGCGGGAAAGGTATGAAGAAATTATTGCGGCGCTTCGGAACACAGGCAGAATGAGCGAATAAACAGAAACAATTGTGAAGAAATAATGTAATTTTTCTTCACAGAAAGTTGACAATTCCTCAATATTGGTGTATTGTGGTGAGTGCTGGAAAAGTACTTCCGGCCGGAAAAGCGATCAGACGCTTCAGAAGCATGGGAATAAAGCGGATGGCGTGCCGGCGGTAGGGCTGGACAGCTGATTCGCGTGAAAATTCTTTGAGGAGGGTACTTGGAATGAAAAGGAAACTGGCAGTACTGTTGGCCCTGTGTCTGCTGGTGCAGTCCGTCGGTTTGGTGGCGGTTGCGGAAGAGCCTGCGGCGGAAGTGGTCGCAGAGGTGGCTGAAGTGACCGAGACGGTTGAAGAACCTGTGACGGAAGGACCTGCGGCGGAAGAACTCGCGACGGAAGAACCCGTTGTGACGGAAGAACCCGCGACGGAAGAACCCGCGACGGAAGAACCCGCGACGGAAGAGCCCGTGGTGACGGAAGAACCCGTGGTGACGGAAGAACCCGTTGTGACGGAAGAGCCCGTTGTGGCGGAAGAACCTGCGACGGAAGAGCCCGTTGCGACGGAAGAGCCCGTTGTGACGGAAGAGCCCGCGGCGACGGAAGAACCCTTGGCGGAAGAACCTGCGACGGAAGAGCCCGCGGCGACGGAAGAGCCCGTTGTGACGGAAGAGCCCGTTGTGACGGAAGAACCCGTGGTGGAGGATCAGTTTGAGGCCGCTCTGTATACTGTGAAGGCGGGCAAGAAGATTTATGCCAATCAGTACTTCGGGGATGGGAAAGAACTGGAAGCGGACGCGGTGGTGTACGCGGTCGAAGAGATCGAAGATGCCGGCGCGCTGAAGGTGAAGTATGTCCTGGACGACGAAGTGAAGACCGGCTACATCCATGAAAGTGACGCGAAGCTGACTGATAAGCCGGAAGAATATAAGACTGAAAAGGCCGACACCGTGAAGGTGGCAGACCTTTATTACCTGAGCGCTGTGACCTTCGTGATCGAAGAGACCACTGAAGAAGTGGTGGAAGAAGTCGTTGAAGAAGAGGCTGAAGAGGTCACCGAAGAAGTGGCGGAAGAAGTCGCTGAAGAAGAGGCCGAAGAGGCTGCGGAAGAAGTGACGGAAGAAGTCGCTGAAGAAGAGACCGAAGAGGCTGCGGAAGAAGTGACGGAAGAAGCAGCTGAAGAAGCGGCTGAAGAGCCTGCTGAAGAAGTGACGGAAGAAGTTGCGGAAGAAGCGGCTGAAGATGAAGTGCTGACCACTTCCTCCAATGTGAGCTCTTCCGGCTTTACCGTCAACTCCGACGGTGAAGTGATCGACTACACCGGCGGCGCAACGGTGGTCATCCCCTCGAGTGTGGGCGGTGTGACTGTGACCGGCATTTCCAATGCGGCGTTCGCCGGAAATACGACGATCACCAGCATTGACCTGAACAATCTGTCCCTGACATCTCTGCCGTCCGGTTGCTTCCTGGATTGCACCGGGCTGAAGAGCGTGAGCCTGCCGAGCAGCCTGACCGAGATTTCCGACAATTGCTTCAAGGGATGCACGAGCCTGTCTTCGATCAGCTGGCCGAGTAGCCTGGCAACAATCGGCGAGGGTGCTTTCTCCGGATGCACCGCGCTCGAGACGGTTATCCTGCCGAGCAGCGTGACGACGGTTGAAAGTTCCGCGTTTGAAAATTGTACCGGACTGACCACGCTGGTGCTTCAGGATGGTTTGACAAGCATCGGTTCCAGCGCGTTCAGCGGCTGCACGAACCTGACGGCGATCAATATCCCGGATACTGTGACGGAACTCGGCTACTCCGCGTTTGAGAACTGCTCTGCCGCGACGAAGCTGTCCCTGTCCACCGCGCTGACGAAGATCGAGTATTCTACCTTTGCCGGTTGCAGTGGTCTGACGGATGTGGAGATTTCGGAGAACATCACTTCCATCGGTAAGGATGCCTTTTCCGGCCTTGGCTCCGACGCGACGGTGACCGTGTACAGCGAAGATGTCACCTTGGCCAGCAATGCGTTGGGCACCCCCGGAAAGATTATCGGTTATCTGAAATCCACTGCGAATACCTATGCAACCAAGAACAGCATTACTTTTATTCCACTGGATGTGATGGAATATGTCGACCAGCTGTATCGGAACCTGTATAACCGTGCGGCGACCGATACCGAAAAGGCAAATTACACCGAGCAGCTGACGAACGGCAGCCTGACCGTGGGCAGTCTGGTTGGGACGATGCTGCAGAATGCCGCGTATACCAATCGCAAGCTTTCCAATGAGAACGCGGTCAAGGCTGTGTATCAGGCGATGCTGGGTCGTGAAGCGAGTTCGAGCGAAGTAACCGACATGACCAATAAGATGACGGATGGCGTGACGGTTCGCTATGTGGCAGGACAGGTTTGTGCCAGCAGCGAGATGACGACCCTGTGTACTCAGTTTGGAATGACTGCGGGCACAGTGGATCCGCTGGAAAACCGTGATCGGAAGTATGAAACGACGGCCTTCGTGGCGCGGTGCTACCGTCTGCTGCTGGGACGTGAATATGATGTGAGCGGCTTGAACGACTGGACCGGTCGTTTGCTGGATGGAAGCTCGACCGGTGCGGATATCGTGTACGGCTTTATCAACAGCACGGAATTCAAGAACTTGAACCTGTCCAATGAAGAGATCGTGGAGCGGTTCTATCAGGCGATGATGAACCGTGAATCCGATTCGGCCGGTAAGGCGGACTGGGTCAGCCAGCTGAACAACGGCGCCACGATTAACAGCGTGGCCAAGGGATTTGTTGATTCGACGGAATTCAACAACCTTTGCAAGACCTATGGCATTACGCCCGGGACCATCACGGATGTCGGTGGTGCGAAGGGGACATACGACGAAGATAAAAAGAGTCAGGTACGGGACTTTGTCGCCCGGTGCTATAATACGATGCTGAAGCGTGACTATGACGAGGCCGGTCTGGAAGATTGGACCAACAAACTCTTGAATCAGGAGATTACCGGTGCTCAAATGGTGCGAGGTTTTGTCCTGAGTCAGGAAGTGACCAATCAAAATCTGAGCAACTCTGAGCTGATTGAGCGGATGTATGAGACCATGTTTGACCGCGCGTCGGATGCGGCGGGCAAGGCGGACTGGATGAACCGGATGGCGAACGGACTGTCCAGATCCGATCTTGTCGGCGGATTCGCCGGGTCGCAGGAATTCCATAATCTGTGCGCTGAGTTTGGTATTACACCCGGAGAGTAAGGAACAAGAACTTTTGCGGCAGCACGGGAATTTCCCGTGCTGCCGTATTATCTTAGAAAAGAGAGGCAGGCCGTGACAATGAGCGAGATTAATATTGAAAAAATTATGGACGAGATTAAGGAAGAAGCCCAAACTCATTCAGGAGAGCCGTTGCCCACCTTTGCGGAATCCGTTTTACCGGAAACCGGAAAAAAGACATTTTCGACGGCACAAAAGCAATTGAATAAAAAAATCAAGAAAGAGATTGAAGTGTTGTTAATGCCGACAGATGAAAATTTTTACGGGGAAGTCGGCGGTGGGATCAAGGGTTTGATCAGAAAGGTGTCCCGGAAATTGTGCAAGGGGAGTGTTGCACCGCTTCGCGTGCATACTGCGGTGACGATGGACGAAATGCACCAGTTGATTCAAAGCATGCACTCAGAAATTGTATTGTTGAGCGCAAGCACAGAGCAGTTAAACCTTGAAATGGACAGGCTTCGTGAAGATAACCATCAAATGGCTCGGGAAATCAGCAAATTGCGAGCCACAATCAAAGATCCGGGACAAGTTGAAAAGAATGTGCAGGAGTGAGACAGATGCGAATCATTCAGGCAATGCCGGCCATTGATTACGGGGATGCAGTGAGTAATGACGCTCTTGCCATTCAACGTATTTTAAGGGAAGCAGGGTTTTCCACCGGGATTTATGCAGAAGGGCGGGGAGTGAGACTTCCTGTCGGGTCTGCCAACAGCATTCATCGTATGCCGTATTTGCATGACGATGATATCATGCTGTATCATGCATCTACGGGTAGCAAGCTGAATGGAAAAATCCGTGATTACGGCGGACAGCTGGTGGTCTGGTATCATAATATTACGCCGGCGGAATATTTCTATGCTTATTCCCGGAAGATGTATCGACTCCTGGAGACCGGATATGGAGAAATTGCCGCGTTGGCGCCGCATGCGGATTATGCCGTCGCAGACTCTGAATTCAATCGTAAAGACCTGATCCGGATGGGATATCAGTGCGATATTGATGTTATTCCGATTGCGATTCCGTGGGATGATTATGATTTGCCGGATGATCCGGAAATTCTTGAAAAATACGGAAAAGAGGAAACACGTAATATTTTGTTTGTCGGGCGGATTGTGCCAAACAAGAAACAAGAGAATCTGATTCGCGCGTTCGGCGTATACACATACAGGTATCAACCGGATGCCCGACTAATTTTGTGCGGGTCTGACATTGGATTGGACCAGTACGGGAAACATCTGAAGGAATATGCGAAGGCATTGGGGCTGGAAGATAAAGTGGTTTTTACGGGTCACATATCGTTTCAATCTATGCTGACGCTTTATAAAATGTCGGACATTTTGCTGTGCCTGAGCGAGCATGAAGGCTTTTGTGTTCCGGTGGTAGAAGCGATGCATTTCGGGCTTCCGATTGTGGCGTATGATTCTTGTGCGGTGGGCGCAACAATGGGGCAAGGAGGCGTGAGGCTGACCACTCGCGATCCGGATGTAATTGCCGCGGCGATTCATCGGGTCGTAGAGGATCACTCGCTGCGCGACTGGATCCGGGAACGGCAAAAGGAAGAGATGAAAAAGTACAGATTCCCGGTGATCCGGGATCAAATTCTGGCGACAATTCAAAAATTGATCTGACCGAAAGGCGGAACAGGAATGAAGAAAATTGCTTTTGTGATTCCATGGTATGGGGAAAATATCTCCGGCGGCGCGGAAGCGGAGTGCCGGGGCGCTGTGAAACATTTGAAGGCGGCCGGCGTGGATGTGGAAGTATTGACCACTTGTGTGAAAAGCTTTACGGATGACTGGAACACGGATTTTCATCAGCCCGGGTTGACGGAAGAGGGCGGTGTTCCCGTACGCCGATTTCCGGTGAGAAAGCGGAATACCGGGCTTTTTGATCAGGTCAACTTAAAACTGATGAATAATCGGCAGTTGACAGCGAATGAAGAGGAAATTTTTTGCCGGGAAATGGTAAACAGTTCGGCGCTGTATGAATATATCCGCGACCATGGGGATGAATATGATTTATTCTTGTTTATCCCTTATATGTTCGGGACGACCTATTACGGGTGCCAGATTTGGCCGGAAAAATCGGTGTTGATTCCTTGTCTGCATGATGAAAGCTATGCGTATATGAAAGTGTTCCGGAAGGCGTTTTCGAAGGTCAGAGGGATGATCTTCCATGCGGAACCGGAACGGGCACTGGCGGAAAAACTCTATGGTGTGAGCGGACCATTGTTTGAAAACATGGGTGAAGGTTTGAACACGGATTGGGAGTTTGATGCGGGACGATTCCGTGAGAAATATCATATTGAGGATCCTTTCGTTTTGTATGCCGGGAGAAAAGACGCCGGGAAACGGGTCGATATGTTGGTTCGTTTTTTTGCTGCGTTTAAGGAGCGTAATCCGGGGAAATTAAAGTTGGTGCTGATTGGCGGCGGGAAGATTGATATTCCGGATACCGGGGATATTATTGATCTGGGATTTGTGGATGTTCAGGATAAATATGACGCGTATGGCGCGGCAGAGTTTTTTTGTAATCCATCTGAGATGGAAAGTTTCTCCCTGGTGGTGATGGAAAGCTGGCTGGCAGGACGTCCGGTGCTGGTGAACGGGAAATGTGCCGTGACCAAGGATTTTGCGATTCAGGCCCGGGGAGGATTGTATTTTGACAATTACTGGGAGTTTGAAGCGGCGGTGAATTATTTGCTTTCTCATCCGGACATTGCCGGGGAAATGGGCGAGAATGGAAAAAGGTTTGTGATGAGTAATTTCACATGGGATGTGATTGTGGATCGGTATATCCGGTATTTCAAGAAGGCTGTTGGGATGAATAGCGATGAGGGTGTAAATCAGTAAGAAGATTTTCGGGTGAAGGCGGTCTCGAACAGAGATCGCCTTCATTTTTTAGCGCTCGGTTTGGGACAGGGGCGGCGGGAAAGGTCGGAAGAGGTGAAGATAAAATCATATAAATTGTTTAGCTGATTAGTGGAAAAGACTGATTGAAATTTGGCAAGGGGAATGCTATAATCAACGAACGGATAGTCGGATGAATATGAAACGCGCAGTAAAAATATGAAAAACATATGGAAGACGAGGGGGTTATCCGGTGAAAAAGAAATTGGCAGTATTATTGGCCCTGTGCCTGCTGGTGCAGTCCATCGGACTGGTGGCGGTGGCGGAAGAACCTGCAGCTGAAGTCGCTGCGGAAGCGGCGGAAGAGACCGGAGCGAACGGGACGGTGGACAAGCCCGCGCAGGAAGAACCTTTGGCTGAAGAGCTTGTAACAGACGAACCGGTCACTGCGGAACCCGTTGTGACGGAGGTACTCGCAGCGACGGAAGAGCTTGTTGCGACGGAGGAACCCGTAGCGACGGAGGAACCCGTGGTGACGGAAGAGCCTGTAGCGACGGAAGAACCTGTGGTGATGGAAGAACCTGTGGTGACAGAAGAATCCGTAGTGACGGAGGAGCCTGTAGCGACGGAAGAACCCGTAGCGACGGAGGAACCTGTGGTGACGGAAGAACCCGTGGTGACGGAGGAACCTGTTGCAACGGAGGAGTTCGTGGCGACAGAAGAACCCGTGACGGAAGAGCCGGCTGTCGAAGAGCCCGTGGTGGAAGAGCCCGTAGTGGAAGAGCCGGTCGTTGAAGAACCCGTGACGGAAGAGCCGGTTGTCGAAGAGCCCGTGGTTGAAGAGCCCGTGGTTGAAGAGCCCGTGGTTGAGGAGCCGGTTGTGGAAGAGCCCGTGGTTGAAGAGCCGGCTGTCGAAGAACCCTTGATGGAAGAGCCTGAAGTGGAGGAACAGGCTGCTGAAGAAGAAGTTCTGACTGAAAGCGAGAATCAGGACGAAAGTCTGTTGACCGGGTATACGGACAGATATGATTATGATGATGGTTCGTATAACATTTATGAATATGACGACAATACCGGGGATTGGATTTCGATTGATTATTATGATAAAAATGGAACCAGAAGGCACCATTACTATGAGACGGAAGATGGCTTGAATATAACTGAATACTATGACGAAAATGGGAGCTATACAAGCCGCACGATTTCCGATTATGATGAAAATGGAACTTGCGTAAGTTATACAACCGAGAATTATGATGCGGATGGAAATTTGACCGGAAAATCGGTCAGTAAAGAGAATGACGATGGTTCAAGCACATATTCAAGTTATTATGCGGATGGAACGCTTAAATATTCCAGGACATCTACCTATGATGAGAACGGAAATTTGGTAAGTTCTGCATCAAAGAGTTACGATGCGGATGGAAATTTGACAGGGAAATCTGTTGAAAAAAAGAATGACGATGGTTCAAAGACATATTTAAGTTATCGTGCGGATGAAACGCTTGAGTATTCCAGTACGTATTTTTATGATGAGAATGGGGGTTGGACGGGTTCTACAAAAAAGTATTATGATGAGAATGAAAATATAACAAGCAGCACTGATACAAAAAAGAATCAGGATGGAACGTGTACTACATCTTATTATAACGGGGATGGGGCATTGACCAATGTCGATTATTATGATGAGGATGGTAATCGAACGGGTTATGCACAATACAACTATGACGACAATGGAGAATTGACCAGTATCCGCAGGGGCCAAAGAAACGAGGATGGGTCGTATACTACTTCTTCTTACAGCGGGGATGATGTGCTTCAATCTACTGACACAGATTATTATGATGAGGACGGAAACACGGTCGAGAATGTTGTTTCCAAATATCGCAGCGATGGCACAGTAGAATTGGAGGAAGTATATTATTATAATGATGAAGGGTATCAGGACAAGGGACGCATTTATTATTATGACACAGACGGGAAATTGACTGGAATTACGGATACTGAAAAGAACAGCAAAGGGAGATGGGATGAAACCAAGTGGTCGGTTTATGATGTGGACAAATATGCGGATTCGCTCGATGTTGAAGTGGTCAATAAAGGGTTGAATATTGAAGCGGAATATGTTCAGCCCGGCGATGACCGGGATACCAAGATTGAAAAATTTGTGAACCGGATGTATAAGGTTGTGCTCGGACGGGAACCGGATGCGGAAGGAAAGAAATATTGGGTGGACAGCCTGAAGAGCGGAGAACGTGAAGCGGGAGAAATTGTACATGGTTTCTTCAATTCCCAGGAATATCTGAATTCCGGGAAGAGCAATCCGCAAATTGTAAGGGATTGCTATCGGGCCATGCTGGGTCGGGATCCTGATGAAGCCGGCAAGGAATACTGGGAGCACCGGCTGAGAATCGGCATGACGGCGCAGAGTGTGCTGTATGGTTTTGTGCGGAGTCATGAGTTCATGGCACTTTGTGATTCTTATGATATCAATTACGGAAATATTGAAATTACCAATGTCAGAGACTGGAACTATGAGCGGACTTATTTTGTATACCGGCTGTATGCGAATTGTCTGGAAAGAAGACCGGACACGGCCGGACAGGAATATTGGTGCGGTGCACTGATGAACGGGTCGACGGGATCGGATGTGGCATACGGATTTGTTTTCAGTGAAGAACAGTGGAAGAGCTATCGGGACAACGATGAGTATGTGGAGATGATGTATGAGACGCTGATGGGTCGGGCGCCTGACGCGAACGGCAAGAAGGATTGGGTGGATCAGTTGAATTACACGCGGACGCGTGAGCACATCTTCAACGGATTTCTGTTCAGTCATGAATTTGGGGAGCAGTGTGCGGCGGCTGAGATTGCTTTGGGCGATCCGATTGAGGAACCGGATGAGTCTTATGAATGGCAGTACAATGTGGAAGTGTTGAGACTGTGTAATGAGCAAAGAGAGAATAACGGGGTGGGTAAGCTGACGACACGCGAGGATTTGTGGAAGGATGTCGCGATGGTTCGCGCGGAAGAAACGGTGACATTGTTCTCTCACGATCGCCCAGATGGCAGGGATTGCTTTACGGCGACGGATGATGTGAATTTTCCAATTTCGATGGCGGGAGAAAATATTGCATGCGGATATGGCACTCCGGAAGGCGTCGTGAATGCATGGATGAATTCCCCGGGTCATCGTGCAAACATCCTGCGGGATTGGTTTGAAGGCCTGGCAACGGGATTTGTCGCGTCCGGAATCTGTGCTTGTCAGGTGTTCCTGCCGGATTGGTAAAATAAAGGTTTGAAAAGGTTTTATTTGCGAGATAGAAAAAAATATGCAGAAATTTTAGTAAATTTGCGATGCGAGGTGTTGAAAATTAGCAAATTAAAGGGTTAAAATAAAAAAAGCTAAAGAAGCTAATCAAAAGCATTTAATGAAGGGAGAAAGTGAAAATGGGTACATGGCTGAAAAGGTTTGTTTCGATGGTTTTGGCGGCTTGCATGATGATGGGCGTCTGCGCTTTCGGTGAGGAAGCGGAGATCGCGGATGCGGCTGCGGAACCGGTGGTTGTGGAACAGGCGACGGAAGAACCCGTTGCAGAGGAGCCTGTGGTCGAAGAGCCCGTGACCGAGGAACCTGTGACCGGGGAGCCGGTTGTCGAAGAGCCCGTGGTGGAAGAACCGGTCGTTGAAGAGCCCGTGGTGGAAGAGCCCGTGGTGGAAGAACCGGTCGTTGAAGAGCCCGTGGTTGAAGAGCCTGTGGTGGAAGAGCCTGTGGTTGAAGAACCGGTCGTTGAAGAACCGGTCGTTGAAGAACCCGTGACGGAAGAGCCGGTTGTGGAAGAGCCGGTGGTTGAAGAACCGGTCGTTGAAGAACCGGTCGTTGAAGAACCCGTGACGGAAGAGCCCGTGGTGGAAGAGCCGGTTGTCGAAGAGCCCGTGGTGGAAGAGCCGGTTGTCGAAGAGCCCGTGGTGGAAGAGCCGGTGGTGGAAGAGCCGGTTGTCGAAG
>Ga0065709_1029246_pt1 | contig 50705 bp, 48 predicted proteins | sample Hoacrofraction14_2_FD_59096 | JGI IMG/M metagenome (GOLD analysis project Ga0065709, IMG submission 59096) | Hoatzin crop microbial communities from Cojedes, Venezuela, sample from fiber fraction 14 v1 | ecosystem: Host-associated > Birds > Digestive system > Esophagus > Crop | place: Venezuela...
GATGCTCTTGCAGACGATGACAAACTTTTCTTTTCAGATCATGGGTTCATATGGCCTTGGAATGCATGTTCGGTAATAAATGAAAATACAGATGGTGATATAGATTGTGGTATATCGATTTCGATAGATAATAATGAAGTACACAAAGATTACCTTTATAATTCGATAAAACAATCAGTAATAAAAGGTAACCCGGCAATCCTTTGTGCATCGGGTTTGAAAACTTATAAATTTAATGTAAACCTTGATAATGCATCGATGATTTTTATATCTGAATTAGAGTTCTATAAATTTCATTACTTTACTGTCACCGGGTTGATGGAATTTAAAGGAGATAGGTATTTGAAAATTCAAACGTGGGGCGAAGTAAGGTATGTAAAATTTGATGAGTTGTTTGATTTGAATTTGGGGGATGTTTTATGAAGACAAAATTTTATCGATTGTATGCGAAAGGAACTTCGTCATTACTAATTTTATATGTTTTATTTGCTTTAGTTACGGTTTCCGGATGTATTAATACAACGAGTTTAAAATATACCGACTTGTTGTTTTATCTTAGAAAAAACTTAGATATGGATGTTTTTTTCGTGCAGGAACTTTTACGTGATGAAGAGAATAAATATATATGTTTTTCTGTTGCCGTTGATTCAGAAGATGATGTAAGACTTGACGAATTAATTGCCATAAGAGATACATTAAATGAATACTTGGCAAAAGATAAGTCGTCATATTTAAATGAAGGATGGGAGGTACAGTATAGAATTCAAAACGGGGAAAACACATATCTTGGATCTTTACCATATAAGTATTCAGCTTATTTTTCAAACAGAATTGATAAAGAATCCAGATATATAAACGAAACGGTTATTTATGGCGAATTATCGGATAAACTGGATGTTATTTGGTTTGAACTTGATGAAGAGGATATTCCTTACATTTCTAATCTATCAGATATTAGACATATTGAATTTTGTGGTAATTATGTTGATTTGGATGATGATGTGATGTACGAGACCATAGAACAAATCAGAAATCTTAATGGATTAAAATCTGTGAGTATATATACAGAATGGTATGACACGTTTCTTGACGCAGATTTGAATTGCAAAGTGTATGAAGATTTGAGTAGCAGAAACGACAGAGAGTTGTGAATTTTATTTCTGTAATTTGGGATATTGACGCACACAAGCAGAGGAGACTGTGAACAAAAAATGACTATGAGCTGAATTTTTTTCTTTGGACATTCCTCTGTCCTCCTTTTTTGTTATTACGGCTATACCGCAATAATCATTGTAAAAGGCGGCTCTGGACATCGGAATGTCTAATCAATCCGACTGGCTCCGCCACTCGGATTGGGTGGCTCTATCTATCGGATTAAATGGCTCTCAAAGAGCGGAATATTCAGGGGGAAACCTAAATATTTGAAATTTAACGATACTTTTGATGCTTTGTATATGGAGATTTTTTATGCGACACAAGAAGATAATTCGGATAATTAAAATTTTATTGCCAATTGTAGTTGTTGCGGTACTGTTATATCCGTTTTTAAGCCCGTATTTTAAGTATCTAGATATGTTCTTCTATATTAAAGATGCTACAGATATAGGTGTTATTTATGTGGATGATGGTGGCGATGGCGGTGATGAAGAAAAAAAATATATTCAAATAACAGTAGCGATTAATACCGACGAAGATGTGCGCTTAGATAAAATAATTGCATTTCGAAACGCACTTGATGAATTTTTAAAGAATAAGAAAAATTCATATTTGAATCAGGATTGGATGATTACTATAAAAATTGAAAACGGATCCGGATTGGGAACTACACTTCTTGATTACTCTGCCTATATTGCGAACTGGGCTAGTTGGGAATGCGAAAAGATAGGAGAACATCAATTTGTTTATGATGTATCAAAGGAACTGAATACGTTGTATTTTGAATTGGATGCAGAGGATATACCATATATATCTGAGCTGGATGGAATTGAACATTTAGGATTGTGTGGAAATTATGTTGATTTGGGCGATGATGTGATGTATGAGACCATAGAACAAATAAGGAAGCTTGACGGTTTGAAATCTGTGAGTGTATATACGGAATGGTATGATGCGTTTGTTGAAGCTGATTTGGATTGCAAAGTATATGAAGATTTGCGCAGCAGAAACGACAGGGAGTTGTAAATTGAATTGTAAGCTGATTTAAAGTCTTCAGTTCGATATTGATTTGATGAAAAGGCCTCGTTTGTAGCCGCGGGATTTGTCTGTGTCGAGTACGGTGAAGCCCCGGTTTTTATAGAAGTCCCGTAGGTTTTTGTTTTCGGCGGCTGAATGCAGGAGGAGGGCGGTGCAGCCTAAGGCTTTGGCTTCGCACTCGGCTTCTTCCAAAAGTTTTATGCCGATGCCCGAGGTTCTCTGGTCTCCTCTTACCGCGAATCTTGAGATGTAGCCGGCTTTTTGGATTTCCCCAAGTTCTTCGGAGGTCTTTTTCGAAAAGCTGTACTTTACGGGAGTGTCCGTGACCGAAAGGGTGATTGTGCCTATGGGTTCGGGTCCGTCCCAGAAGCACAGGCAGATGTTGTTTTTTATGCGGTCTTCGACGGTTGTTACATCCTCGCTTAAAGATTCGAGCATGTTTTGTGGAATGCCCGAATCTTTTTGGTAGGATGACATCGCGCTTCTGATGAGCGTGGAAATTTTAAATGCGTCTTTGGGTTCCGCTCTTTTGAGTTCGATCATTTAAGGCAGTTCACCAGGATTGCTTTGTGCGCGTGAAGCCTGTTCTCGGCCTCGTCGAAAACAACGCTCTGAGGGCCGTCTATTACTTCTTCGGTGACTTCGTATCCTCTGTACGCCGGCAGGCAGTGCATGAAGATTGCGTCGGGCTTTGCCACACCCATGAGTTTTGAGTTGACCTGGTAGTCTTTGAAAATTTCAACGCGCTTTGCCTTCTCTTCCTCCTGGCCCATGGACGTCCATGTGTCGGTGTATATGACGTCCGCGTTCTCGCATGCCTCGAACGGGTCGGTTGTCATGAGAACGGAAGAGCCGGTGACCGCCGCGTCCTTCTTTGCCTGGTTTACGTATTTATCCGGGCACGTGTAGTCAGCCGGAGACCCGATTGCGACATCCATTCCGGCCTTGGCACATGCCTGCAGAAGGGAGTTCGCAACATTATTTCCGTCGCCGACGTAGGCAAGCTTTAAGCCCTTGAGAGCGCCTTTGTGCTCTTTGATTGTGAGAAGATCGGCTAAGGCCTGCGTGGGGTGCTGGTCGTCGGATAAACCGTTTATTACGGGAATCGAGCCGTACTTTGCGAGATCTTCGATATCGCTGTGTTTGAAGGTTCTGATCATGATGGCGTCGACCATACCCGAGAGAACCTTGGCCGTGTCGTAGATGGTCTCACCGCGTCCGATCTGTATGTCGTTGTTCGAAAGGAAGAGGGCCTGGCCGCCTAACTGGTACATGCCGACCTCAAACGAAACACGCGTCCTTGTCGAAGATTTTGTGAAAATCATGGCCAGGGATTTGCCTTCAAGAATGTGGTGGGGAATTCCCGCCTTTGTTTTTGCTTTGAGATCCGCCGCCGTGTCCAAAAGGAAGTCCAAATCCTCAAAACTTACGTCCTCGTGAAAATCGATGTAGTGCTTCATTTTGCTTCTCCTTTGAGTTGTTTTACCTTAGAACCTGCCGCTGCCAGGAGGGACTGGTTTTCGCCGGTGATTTTTGATGTGTCTTTAAGAATCGAGTCGAGCGCTCTTATGAATTTGTCCGCCTCGGCCTTTGTGATTATGAGAGGGGGAGCGATTCTTATCGTGGAACTTCCGATTGCGCTTACAAGGAAGCCCTTGTTTCTCAAACTGTCGCGCATGCCGGCCGCCGTGATCTTGTTGTTGAACTCGATTCCGATGAGAAGCCCCATGCCGCGGATGTCTTCGATGAAGCCGCGCTTTTGCTTTATGCCGGCGAGTTTATCAATGATGTAAGATCCGACGTCCGAGGCGTTCATTACAAGATTCCCATCTTTTATGATGTCCAGAACCTCGCAGGCCGCCGCGCAGCATAACGGGTTGCCGCCGAAGGTCGACCCATGGTCGCCTACCACAAATCCTTTGGCCGCCTCGTCCGTGCAAAGCATCGCTCCGATCGGAACGCCGCCGCCCAAACCTTTTGCCAAGGTCATGATATCCGGGGCTACGCCGTAGTTCTCGTAGCAAAAGAGTGCGCCTGTTCTGCCGATGCCGGTTTGCACCTCATCGAAAATAAGAAGAATATTGTTCTTTTGGCAAAGTTGTTTTACCTGTTTGATATATTCTTTGTCCGCGGGATGTACACCTGACTCGCCCTGAATCAGTTCGAGCATTATTGCCGCCGTGTTGGGCGTGATTTGGTTCATGAGATCTTCGATGTTGTTGAACTCGGCATATTTGAAGCCGGGAACGACGGGCTTAAACGGTTCACTGAATTTAGGTTGGCCGGTGGCCGTGATGGTTCCGATGGTTCTTCCGTGAAAACTCATCTTCGCGGTTATAATCTCATATTTGTCGATTCCCCTGTGGCTGAAATAGCCCCTTGCAAGTTTGATTGCCGCCTCGTTCGCCTCGGCTCCGGAGTTGCAGAAGAAGCACTTGTCCGCAAAACTCTTTTTGCAAAGTTTGTACGCCAACTCGGACCTCTGCGGAATCAGATAGTAGTTCGAGCAGTGGATGAGCTTTTTTGCCTGATCGGAAATCGCCTTTGTCAGACGCCTGTTTCCGTGCCCGACGGAATTGACGGCGATACCGCCTATCATGTCCATGTACCGAGTGCCGTCGGTGCCGTACAGATAAACGCCTCTGCCGTGCGTAAAAGCAACCTGTTGCGGTGCGAAAACGTTTATGCAGTAGTTCTTGTCAAAATCTGAAATAAGATAAAGGTCATTTTCTATATTCATAGTTTTCCTGCCTCTCTTTGATAATCATTGTGCCGATTCCGTTCTTGGTAAAAATCTCAAGAATAATGCTGTGCGGGATTCGGCCGTCGATGATGTGAGCGCGTTTAACACCGCGTTTTACGGTGTCGAGGCACCCTTCGATTTTGGGAATCATGCCGCCGCTGATGATGCCGTCCGAGATGCACTTGGATACATCGCTTTCAGAGAGAACCGGAATAATCTCACCGCTCCCGTCGAGAACTCCGCCGACGTCGGTTAAGAACATGAGTTTGGACGCGCCCAGGGCCACAGCAATCTCGGACGCCACGGTGTCGGCGTTGATGTTGTAGCTCTGTCCGTCGTCACCCATACCGATAGGTGCTATGACGGGAACATATTCGTCGTTTGCGAGCATCGAAATAACCGCGGTGTCAATCTTCTTAATATTTCCGACATAACCGATATCGATGGGGTTGCCGTCCTTGTCCTCGGTCATCTTCTCGGCCTCAATCAGGTGTCCGTCGATGCCGCTGATACCGATGGCCTTTGCGCCCTTGCCGCAGAGAATGGAGACGATTTCCTTGTTGGTTTTGCCGACGAGAACCATCTGCGCGTACTGCATGGTTTCTTCGTCGGTGTACCTAAGGCCGTTTACAAAATGCGATTCTTTGCCGACCGCGGAGAGCATGTTGTTTATGTCAGGCCCGCCGCCGTGGACAATAATCGGGTTGATGCCGATGTATTTGAGCAGCGTGATGTCGTCCATAACAGACTGCTTCAGATCCTCATTCACCATGGCGTTCCCGCCGTACTTGATGACGATGGTCTGGCCGCGCATTTTCCTGATGTAGGGCAGAGCCTCAATCAAGATATTTGCTCTCGATACCATGTTCTGCATATCCCCGGAAATATCCGGCATCTCATTCTTTCCTGCCATGTTTGCTTTTCCTCTTTTCGAAAACTTGTCTTTATACACCCTTCACAAGGCCGCGGAGCCCGGTGCCTTCTTCTAAGCCGAACATGCAGTTGAATGCCTGTATGGCCTGGAGAGCCGCGCCTTTGCCGAGGTTGTCCTGCGCCGAGAATAACTTGATTAAGCCTGTTCTGTCGTCGTAGACGCCTGAGACGTCGATGAAATTCGATCCGGCCACCGCCTTTACGTCGGGGAGCCCGTCGAGCACGCGGACAAACTGTTCGTCCTTATAAAATTCATTATAGATTTCATTTATCTTTGCGTTTGTTACTTCTTTGAGACAATCGGAGGGCTTTGCGTAAATGCTTGCGAGCATGCCTCTCCTGAAGGGCGCCAGGTGAGGAGTGAAGGAGACAACGATATCCTTGCCGCCTGCCAGGTGAGAGCACTGTTCCTCAATCTCCGTGGTGTGACGGTGCCCCACGGCCCCGTAAGGTTTGAACGCCTCGTCGACCTCGCAGTAGGAATATGCAAGATCCGCTTTACGACCCGCGCCGGTGACGCCCGATATCGCGTCGATGATGATTGAGTCTGTGTCAATCAGGCCCGCCGAAAGAAACGGGGCCAAGGCAATCAAAGAACAGGTCGGGTAGCATCCGGGGTTTGCCACAAGCCTTGCTGTCTTAAGTTCATCTCTGTAGAACTCCGGCAGACCGTAGACGGCTTCTTCCAAAAGTTCCGGGTGAGGGTGGGTTAATTTGTAGGATGCTTCGTATGTCGCGAGATTTTTGTATCTGAAATCTCCGCTGTGGTCGATTACGCGCGCTCCGCCTTCAAGCAATACGGGCACGGTCTGTGAGGACACGCCGTGCGGCAGCGCAGTTACAACCAGATCGGATTCCGCGGCAACCTCGGCCGGGGATTTGTCCGTCAGTTCGATGTCGCAAAGCCCGCGGTAGACGGGATATATATCCGAAAACAACTTTCCGGCAAAGGTTCTGCTTGTTAAATTTACGATTTGAACCTCGGGGTGATTTATAAAACCGTGGACCAACTCGGCGCCGACGTAGCCCGTTGCTCCTATAATACTGACTTTAATCATAATAAAACTCCTTATAACAAAGATTTATGAAATATAATGCATAATTATGCAAATGTCAATCGGGCGAGAGAATTTCCTATAAACAAAAGCAAAATCGCGAAAATCGATGTAAATACGAATGAATATTTATGCAGAAAATTGCATAAATATTCGCAAGTGCGTTTAACTGTTCGGAAATTGGCCGGCAGGGTGTAAAATAAGGCAGATAGATTAGCAAAAGGGTAGATTTTATGGTCAAAAACGAAAAAATTGCGGTCAGATCGGCCGGTTTTCACTCAAAATACCCCAAAACAGTCCATTTAATGGGACTAAGTGGCGATTTTTCGAAAAAACCGCGATTTTGTTATTTACAGACGAAAAAATTCGTGATAGGATTGCACCGTAAAAATCAGTTTTCGGAAAAATGAAAATCTGAGAACAAAAACTAAAGAGCGGACATCCGCAGAAAGGAAATTACAATGAAAAAGTTTGTACATTTATCAGACTTACACATCGGAAAGACACTCAATGAATTTTTGCTTGAAGAAGACCAGACCTATATCCTCAATCAAATTGTCGATATAGCACGCCGGGAGAATGTCGACGGAGTTATCATCGCAGGAGATGTGTTTGACACTCAGTGTCCCTCCGGGACGGCGCTGAGATTGTACCGGAGGTTTTTGACCGGCTTGGTGGGATTGCGCAAGTCCGGAAATCCCGAAATGGGGATTTACATCACGAGCGGGAATCACGACCAGGCTGTAAGACTTACGGTTGACTCGGAGTTCCTGAGACCTTCCGGTATTTACATGTCGCACGAATTTGACAGCGAGCCCGTTTCAAAACATACCATAAGCGACGGGGACGGCGAGATTGATATTTATCTGCTTCCTTATATCGAACCGGCTTTCGTGAAGGATGTGTATCCGGAAGAGGCTGCCCAAATCGGTTCCGACTGCACGAAGGCTATGCAATGTGTTATTTCGCACATGGGAATAGATCCGGCAAAACGGAATATTCTTGTGGCACACCAGACCGTCTGGAATAAGGGAAACAAACCGCAGGAGAGCGGGTCCGAAAATTTGAATATCGGGGGCCTCGATTGTGTGGATGCTGAGGTTTTCGAGCCGTTTGATTATGTGGCGCTCGGGCATATTCACAGGCCGCAGAACATTGTCGAAAACAAAATCAGATACTGCGGGTCGCCGCTTAAGTATTCGGCAAAGGAAACGTCGGGCGACAAGTCCGTGACGATTGTAACGCTGACGGGTTCCGAAGTGTCGGTCAGGGAGGTACCGTTGGTTCCCTTAAGAGATGTAAAGAAGATTAAGGGGTCGTTTGAGGAATTGAATTCTCCCGAGTTTTACAACAATCCGGAGAACGTCAATTGCGAGGACTTTATCGTTGTCGAACTGACGGACGATGAGATTGTTTACAATGCCAAATCGCGGTTGCAGATCCACTATCCGAGGATGCTGCACGCACCGATACAAATGGCGGCTAAGAAAGATGTGACAACAATCGGCGGCGTGGTTATGACCGAAGGAAAAAGCGATGAGGAAATAATCAAAGAGATATTGGAAGCCGGCAGCATCGAATATACAGACGAAAGAAAAGAATGGATTAAAGGACTGATTGCAAATTCTACAAAGGAGGAAATTTAATATGAGACCTTTAAAGTTAACGATACAGGGATTTGAAAGTTACAGAGACAAAACCGAGATTGATTTTACGAAGTTCGACGAAAATGGGTTGTTCGTTATCTGCGGAAACAACGGTGCCGGAAAAACATCGATTTTCGACGCGATTACATATGCGTTGTATGGAAAACCCTCGGGAAATTCCAGAGACGCAGAAGGATTGTATTCGACCAAAATGGATGTCGGATTGATGAAGGCGGAATTGGAGTTTGAATACCGTGGGAAAATATACAGAGTCATGCACTCTTTGGAAAAGTGGTTTAAAGTGAAAGGGAAAACCAAAGGAGAAATAGGCGAGAAATCTTCTGCGGAATTGTCGATTCCCGGCTCTCCGACGGTTGTGGGTGTGGATAAAGTTAAGGAAACACTCCCGACTGTTTTCCCGGTGACCAGGAAGCAGTTTACGCAGAGTTTTATGATTCCACAGGGACAGTTTGCGGAAATTCTGACCGGTAAGACGGAAGCCCGCAAAGAAATCTTCAGCAGTATTTTCGGAACTGGAAGATACAGGAAAATTCAGGAAAATGCCAAGTCAGAATGCAATGAGGAAGAGAAAAAACTCGAAGGGATTAAAAAAGAATACAAGACCGAAGCGGCCAAACTGTCCTGGGACGAAGCCGTTGTGGGACGCCCTGTCAAGGATTTCCCGGATGCACCCGACATGGATGATGAGATTCTTGTATTCGCGCAGAAGAGCATCGATTGTGACGATGCGCTGATTGCCGCCCTTGATAAAGAGCAGGCGGAAATTAAGACCTATGTCAATGATGCGGAAAATTATATGTCCGACAAAAAGGCAATCGAGGAGTTGAACAGGGATTTCTCAAATAAGAAGGTTGATACCGAAAAGGCAAAGAATGCAGCCGATGCGGCAACGGCAAAGTCCGGCGCGGTCAAGGCTCTTCGCACGGAAATCGGAGCGCTTGTGGGGCAAAAGCCAACCTATGAGAATTTGAATGCCCTGGAAGACAAGAAGAAAGAACTTGAGGCAGAAGTTGCGACGTTCAAAAAAAATCTCAAAGCCATCGAAAATAAGAAGGTCGATAACGACAGTAAACTTGCAGAGGCAAAGAAAGAAGTTGCGAGTCTGGACGGAAGCGACAAAATTTACGATGAAGCCGTAAAGCGCCATGACCTTGTCTATGATGCGTATGACAAAATATTTAATTTTAAAGACAGCCTTGACGAATATAATGTTGCCGTAACGGTCCGTGACAATGCCCAAAGAGCACGTGATGTCGCAAAGTCCGAATACGAGGACATAAAGACGGAATCGGATGATAAGAACAAACGCTACTTTGACAATATTGCGGGGGTGTTGGCCAACGATATCAGAAGCGGCATCCTTACACATTGTCCCGTATGCGGAAACACCACTATAAATGATGAACTTCTTGCAAAGTCCATTCCGGGCAGTCCGACGGGCGCCGAACTCGAGGATTTGCAAAAAAAGGTTGAGGAAAAATCCAAAAAACTGACCGGATGCGAAAGTGCTTTGTCTGCGGCGGAAGCCGATTTGAAAAACGCACGCAATAAACTTGACGAAGCCGCGAAAAAATACGGTGACAGTGTTGACTATTCCGATCTTCCCGGATTGGAAAAAGGTCTTGATAAGTCGGGTAAGGCTGCCGTTGCCCATAAAGCCGAATGCGATAAGGAACTTGATAAGGCTCAAAAGGACCTTGACAAATATAATGCGGCAAAGGCTAAGTGCGATGCGCTCGCGAAAGCGGATGTCGGGTTGCTTGCACAGTGGAACGAGGCAAAAAATGCTTACGATACGAAGAAGGCAAGTCTTGACGGCAAAACGGATGAGATTGGAAGACTTAAAGCCGGCTTGAAATTCGGAAGCCTTGAGGAACTCGAAACTGAAATCGGAAAGAAAACGTCCGAGGCTGATGCTGTCGAAAAGGAAATAAACGATGCAAAGGAAGCATACAACAATGCGGAAACAGAACTTGCCGGAATAAAGGGCCGTATCGAAGAGGTAACAAAGCGGATTGATGCCAATCCTCTGAAGGATAAGACCGTGTCCCGTGATGAGGTGGACCAAAAGAACGCAAGGGACAAAGAAATCGCCAAAGAAATCAAGACGGTAAACGGAAGACTCAGTGTGAATAAAGCCGCATTGAACGTTATCAAAGAACTGTTCGGAAAGGCGAAGAAGTCCATTGATAAAATACAGATGATGAAGCCGGTGGTGCAGTCCCTCTGCGGTAACGACGATGATAAAACGGATTTGGAGACATACGTGTTGGCGATGTATCTGGACAAGGTAATTGATATAGCCAATGTAAAGTTTATGGAACTCACCGATTATGAATTCAGGCTGGAGCGCAAGGACAAAAAGAATAAATACGGTGGACAGAGCGGGCTTGATATAAGCATCATTGATGTGGATACCGGCAAGCCCAGGGAGTCGAAATCGGCATCGGGCGGAGAAACGTATAAGGCATCGCTTTCGCTTGCCATGGCATTGCCGGAGGCTGTGAGCGGAGTTGCCGGGGGAATGCAGTTCGATTCGATTTTCATCGATGAGGGCGTCGGTACGCTTGATGAAAATTCCGTCGCCGAATTTATTAACCTTTTGCAGGAAGTTGCGAAGGACAAACTTGTCGGGGTAATCTCGCATGTAAAGGAAGTTAACTACGCGATTCCCGATAAGATTGAGGTGACCAAGAAGGGCGGCGTCAGCTCGGTTAAAATAGTCACAAAATAAGAAAGATTTTTTTGGATAAAAGTGGTATTATCGACATATGACGGAAATTAAGGAGGATAAGATATGCCACGTCCGGTTAGAAGCAGAAGGGTTTGCTCGGAGCCGAAGTATTCGATGTTCGCTCCGGTGGGCTACAGAGACAGACCGGTGATTAAACTTACAACCGATGAGTATGAGGTTATGAGACTGGTCGATTTGGAAAAACTGACACACGGCGAATGTGCCGAGCATATGGATATTTCGAGGACGACCGTAACCGAGATTTACGAGTCTGCCAGAGAAAAGATTGCCGACTGTATCGTGAACGGGAATATCCTGGTTATAGAAGGCGGCAAGTACAGAATTTGCGAAGGCGGCCCGGATGGGTGCGGCATGTGTGTCAGGAACGCAGAAGACGAGGAGGATAACAAAAATGGCTGAAGTTAAAGTTGATTCAACGAATTTTGAGGCTGAGGTTTTAAATTCAACCGTTCCGGTGCTCGCGGATTTCTACGCCGACTGGTGCGGACCGTGCAAAGCATTGTCTCCCGCTTTGTCGCAATTGGCGGCATCCACCGATAAGTTTAAGCTTGTCAAAATCAACGTCGACGATTCAACCGATTTGGCGGTTGAGTACGGAATCGTAAGTATTCCGGCGGTCAAGCTTTTCAAAGACGGTAAAATTGCGGATGAAGTTGTCGGAAACAATTTGCCCGCGATAAGGAAGATGCTCGAAGGAATAATCTGACAGTAATCAGTGGTTCTCCGTTGCCGAGTCAAGTACATGTTGCATGTACGACTCGGCAATTTTTTCGCCGTCGGCCTCTCTTACGGGCGGGCGTTCTCTTTTCGGTTTCTGTACGGGTTGCGGTGCTTCTTCGGTTGCCTGTTTGACCTGTTTCTGCTGTTTTCGCGTTCTGAGGAATGGACGCAGGAAGAAGGTGAAGAGTATGTATCCGCAGACGGTCCCCAATGTGTTGTTTATGAGATCGTCGATGTCGAAGATGCCGAGACCCGTGAACAACTGCGTTGTCTCTATGCCGAGCGATACGACAAAACCCCAAACCGAGGTTACGGCGATGAGGCGCGCGTGTTTGAAGATTGTGGGCATCAGGTAGCCGAAGGGGACGAACAGCAGGATGTTAAGTATTATTTCCTCGAGCGATACGATTGAGGAGACGTGGACGGTGTCAAGGCCCGCGCCGATCTGCTTGTTTTTGAGGAGTCTCAAAAATCCGATGAAGCCCAGGTCGAACTCGAAGGAGTCGCGGTAGCCGGTTAAGTCTTTGACGATAACTGTCGTTGCGCTGCCGGGTTCGCGCGAAAGAAGTGTGACATACAAAAGACCCGCCACGTAGATGAGGGCGACGGGCGCCAAAAGCAATTTGCGCCACGGGTGGAATTTGGATGCGCGCAGAATTATGTGCGTGCACAAAAGCCCGGCCAGACACACGCCCGCGATAAGGATTATCACCGGCGTTAAGTTGTTGTAAATTCTTGAAGCAAGTTCAGCCATGCGTAACAATTTAACATAAACGGAATTTCGTATCAGGGAATTTTGCGGCAAGTCAGGGAGTCTTAAAATCCGGCAGAAGCGCGTTGCCGGAAGCGTCGTCTTCCTGAATAAAGGCGTTTATCTGACCCAATTGCATTAGATAGTCGCACATTTTTTCGTAGTGGTCCGGATTCAATTTTTTCTCCAAAAATCCGGGGGCGTTTCCGGGGAGGCCCTCGGGCGGGGTGTACTGGTTCATAAGACTTATGAAAACATTGTCGCCGTAGCGCGGCACAAGATATTCGAGGATATGTTTGGTGTCGAAAAGCTGCCCCGGAAGCATCAGGTGGCGGATTATCACACCTTTTTTCAGAAGGGGCATTGTGATGTCCGTCCTGTCAATTTGTAATTTTCCGGTTTGCCTTACCATCTCGTCCGTTGCCAAACAGGCGACGGAAAAATAGTCCGGCGCGCCGCAGAGTTGTTTTGAAAGTTTCGGTGAGAAGAATTTAAAATCCGTTACGTAGATATCTACAAGTCCGTCGAAAAGTTTTAATGTGTCGACTTTGTCGTACCCGGAAACGTTTGCGACGAACGGGATTTTTATGTCTTTTTGTTTTGCGATTCCGATGCTTGCGGCGACGGCGGGAGCGTAGTGCATCGGGGTTACGAGGTTGATGTTGTGGGCGCCCGTGTTTTCGAGCGATAAATAAAGATCTGCCAGGGCCTGCGGGGACATGCTTTTGCCGGCTCCGGTCAGCCCTCTTGAAATTGCGCGGTTTTGGCAGAATACGCATTTCAGGTTGCACCCTTCGAAAAACACCGTGCCGGAGCCGTGCCTGCCCGAGATTAACGGTTCCTCGCCGAAATGGAGTTTGGCAAGGTTTACAACCGGCGTTGCGGGGCTGCCGCAAAAACCGAATTTTTCTTCGGTTCTTTCTATGACGCAATTGCGCGGGCACAGGATGCAGTTTGGCATTTGAAAATCTCCTTCGGATGAAATTATACGCAAACTTCCTAAATTGTGTTGACAGAAGGCTTAAAAATACAGCATTTTTCATTCGTTCGGTAAAATGCCGAGTGGTAAAATCTACAATGTATTTTTAGTGCCTTAGGGAGATACATGTCGATGCAGGGAAGTTTGCATGAGGAGTGTGGCGTCTTCGGGATTTACGGAGCCGGCCGGGATGAGATTTCATCCCTGATGTACTACGGACTTTTTGCCCTGCAACACAGGGGCCAGGAGTCGTGCGGCATCGCGGTAAACGACGATGCAAACATCACCTGCTGTAAGGACATGGGCCTGGTAAGCGAAGTTTTCACTCCCGAAGTTTTATCCGAACTCAAAGGCACCACGGCAATAGGGCACGTCAGGTATTCGACGACCGGCGCGTCTAATGTAAGCAATGCCCAGCCTTTGGTTACGCACTACATAAAGGGCACGCTCTCGCTGGCTCATAACGGCAATCTCACAAACTGCATAACTTTGAGATCCGACCTTGAATCGCAGGGCGCGATTTTCCAGTCGACCACAGACTCCGAGGTTATCGCATATATGGTTGCCGGGGCAAGAGCACATACGCCGTCGGTCGAGGCGGCCGTTGCCGAGGTTATGGGAAAGATTGAAGGCGGTTATGCGCTGTTGGTTATGAGCCCGTCGAAGCTCATTGCATGCCGCGACCCTTACGGATTAAAGCCGTTGGTTATGGGCAAATTCGGGGATGCCTATGTGTTTGCGTCAGAGTCCTGTGCGCTGGCCGCAATCGGTGCGGAATTTGTAAGAGACGTTAAGCCCGGCGAGATAATAACCGTGTCGGACAAAGGGATAAAGACGGAGTTTGCCGGACGCAAAGTTCCGTGCGGGAAATGCGTTTTCGAGTATATATATTTTGCGCGTCCGGACAGCGTCCTCGACGGTATAAGCGTTTACGAATCGAGAATCCGCGCGGGAAAAATTCTTGCGAGAACATACCCTGTTGAGGCGGACTGCGTTATCGGCGTTCCCGAGTCGGGAATCGACTGCGCTTTGGGGTACAGCGAGGGTTCGGGAATTCCTTATGTAAAGGGCTTTGTCAAGAATAGCTATGTCGGCAGAACTTTCATCAAGCCTTCGCAGCAACTGAGGACGCAGGCGGTTAAGATTAAACTCAATCCGATAAGTCAGGCCGTCTCGGGCAAGAGGGTTGTCATGTGCGACGACTCGATTGTAAGAGGCACGACAATCGCGAATATCGTTAAGATGCTGAGGGATGCCGGCGCTTCCGAAGTGCATGTGAGAATTTCCTCGCCGCCGTTTATGCACCCGTGCTACTACGGAACGGACGTGCCTTCGTGCGACAATCTTATCGCGTGCCAACATACAATTCCTGAGATAACGAAAATAATCGGTGCTGACTCACTGGGGTATCTGCCCGCGGAAACTTTGCCCGAGATGACGGGTGAAGGACAAAGGTTTTTCTGCGACGCGTGTTTTACCGGTGAATACCCGAATGCCGACACGGGGATAGACCTTATGGCTGAGGATGCTTCGGCACTGGAGAAGTGATGGAAAAGACACATAAGAAACATGTGAAGAGAAGACCGACGCTGTTGTTCTGGCTTTTGATAGCCATGTTGGCTCTCCTGGCACTTGATTTTTTTCTTTTCGTAAACTATGCGGATCAGGAGAAGGCCAAGGTTAACACGAAGGTGACGACCGAGTGCGGGTACCCGGTGTCCCTCGATATGTTCTTTAATGCCGAGCCCGACTTCCCGGATTTGGTTTCCTGCAATCTGGATTTTGACACAATCGACACCACGGCGCCGCAGACTGTGCAGTTTACAATCCGTATCTGGAAGTATGCGGTCAGGTGCGAGCTTGAGATTACAGACACGATTGCCCCGATAGGAACGGCGGTGCCTCAGGAGATGTTTTCCGTGGACGAAATCCCGGATGCCTCTGAGGTGGTCACGGACGTGTACGACTTAAACGACGTCACGATTTCCTATGTCACGGAACCCGACATAAGCGAAGGAGGCCTGATCGAAGTTCCCGTTTCCCTTAAGGATTCTTCCGGAAACGTCACGATTATATATGTTCCCTTCGATGTCACGAAAGACGGCGTTGCCCCGGTTATTGTAGGTGCCACGGACCTGCATGTTTACATCGGCGACACGATTTCCTACAGAGCGAATATCAAGGTCAGGGATGTCTACGACCCCGACCCCACCCTCACCGTGGACACTTCCGCCGTGGATCTGACGACGGAGGGAGAGTACCCCGTTACCTACACGGCGACGGATTTTTCGGGCAACACATCCAGCCGAACCGTGACGCTCACGGTCGAGAAAAAGCCGAAGGGCTACATCGAACCCGAAGTTCTGGACGAGCTTTGCGCAAAACTTCTTGACGAGATAACCACGGACGACATGTCCGATATGGAGGTCGCGCTGCAGATAGTTTACTGGTGCCGCTACAACATCCACTACGGCACAAACTCCGTTCTGACCTCGCGCCGCGCCGCGGCATACCAGGGGCTGACCCAAAGGAGCGGGAAGTGCTACACATACGCGATGACCGTAAAGGCCCTGCTTGATTACGCAGGCATCGAAAACATGATAATCCGGAGAGAGAACTTTATTCACAGCGCTCACTTCTGGAATTACATAAAAATTGACGGGGAGTGGTACCACTGCGACGCAACCCCGCGCAAGAACTACAACTCTTATATTTTTATGTATACGACAAAAGAACTGCAGGCGTTCTTCGTGGACAACTTCAACGGCTACAATTACACCGTCGCAAATTATCCCGAAAGCGCCACTGAGTCCGTGCAGTCTATGATTGATTACTCTCATCACAAACTAAAAACGACGGACTGATATGTTATAATTTTTTTGACTTTGATTTCGGAGGGAAACGGTATGGATATCTTATATGTGGTAATGCCCGCGTACAACGAGGAAGAGAACATCGAGGATGTTGTAAAACAATGGTACCCGGTACTCGAGGGTAAAGACCCGGCATCGCGTTTGGTTATCGCCGACAGCGGCAGTGTTGACAAGACACATGAGATTCTCGAGAACTTCAAGGCAACGACGTATCCGCAACTGGAAATTCTCTCCGACACCGGCAAGCAGCACGGCCCGAAGGTTATCGCACTTTACGATTACGCAATAAAGCAGGGCGCCGATTATGTTTTCCAGACGGACTCCGACGGACAGACAAACCCTGACGAGTTTGACGCTTTCTGGCAGTTGCGCTCGGCATACAAAGGTATTTTCGGACACAGACAGGTAAGAGGGGACGGCAAGTCCAGAGCCTTCGTCGAGAAGGTTGTCTGCGCTCTCGTAAAGCACTACTTCAAGGTTAAAGTGCCGGACGCCAACGCACCTTTCAGACTCATGAACACACAGACGCTGAAGAAATATCTCTATAAACTTCCCCCGGATTACAATCTTCCGAACATCATGATGACCGCATATTTCGCACGTTACGGTGAGGAGATAACCTTCAAGGTTGTAACCTTCAAACCACGCCAGGGCGGTGTCAATTCAATCAACATCAAGAGAATCGTCAAGATCGGCTGGAACGCTTTGGCTGATTTCCGCAGGTTCAGAAAAGACATGAACAACGATCTGAAGTGATTCCATGACACATGAGGCACAAAGAAAATCAAATAAAACAAAGACCGTAATCACGGTCTTTTTATGTGTTGCCGTTGCATCCGCAATATTTTTTATCGTTCAGAGATTGCTTGTCCCCAAATACCAAAGAGGTGTCGTCGAAGGCTCTTTTGTCGAGGAATACTACGACGAGGAAGTTCCTCACGAGGTAATCTTTTTGGGCGACTGCGACGTGTACGAGAACTATTCGCCCATAGAGCTTTACCGCGGATACGGAATCTCGTCCTATATAAGGGGCACCGCCGAACAATACATGTGGCAGTCCTACTATCTTTTGGAAGACACCCTCAGGACAGAGACACCGAAGGTTGTTGTCTTAAGCGTTCACGGTCTGCAGTCGGGAGGGGATGTAAAGGAAGCCTACAACCGTATGACTCTGGACGGCATGAGGTGGTCCGGCACGAAGGCTGCGGCAATCAACGCTTCCATGACGGAAGACGAGACGTTTCTGTCTTATGTTTTCCCGATTCTGAGATACCACGACAGATGGGAATCTCTTACAGATGTTGATTTTGAGCATGTTTTTACCAAGGACAGGGTCTCGCACAACGGCTACTACATGAGATGCGATGTTATGCCGCAGGGCGAATTCCCGGCGGCAACGCCTTTGGTCGACTACACACTCGATTCGAAATCGATGGACTATATGCAAAAGATTGCCGATCTTTGCAAAGAAAAAGGCATTGAACTTGTGCTTGTAAGAGCGCCCATCGAATACCCGTACTGGTATGACGAATGGGAAGAGCAGGTTGAGGCTTTTGCCGCAGAAAACAATCTTGAGTATTTCAGTTACATCAATTACATGGATGAGATAGGCCTTGATATGTCGCAGGATACATACGATGCGGGTTTGCACCTTAATATCTACGGTGCGGAGAAGCTTTCCGACTGCATCGGGGCGTATCTGACATCGACGTATGAACTGACCGATTTCAGAGAAGATGCGGATGTGTCTACCGTGTATGAAGAGAAAATTGCTTTCTACGAAGATATGAAAGCCGATCAGCTTTCCGAAATCGCCGGGTACGGACAACTTATGTCGTATGGTGCGAATGCAACAGAATAGCCCCAAAAAAGCCGCAAAAATTGTAAATATTATATTTTGGTGCTGTGATAATATTATCTCGTTAAATTTCAAAGGGAGGTTTATTGAGCATGAGAAAGTTTAAGTTAATTGCTTGTGCTTTGGTTCTTACAATGTCATTGGCGGCGGTGGCGGCATGCTCCGGTTCCGATGAGGATGATGTTGTTGTTATATCTCAGGAAACAGAGGCTGAGCAGGCCGGTGATTCCGGTGAAACCGAGGATGCCGAAGGAGACGGACAGGCTGCAAGCGAGAGCGATGCCTACACATTCGTCTATAACGGGGCAACCGTTGTTCCCGGCGGAGACCTGAACGAAGTTCTGGAGACATTGGGTGACAATTACACATATTTCGAGGCGGCATCCTGCGCGGGATTCGGTCTTACGAAGACATACACATACAACAACGGATCTTTCGTTATCAGCACCAACAGCGAGGACGACAAGGATATCGTTACAAATATTTCGATTTACGATGACACCGTTTCCACTCCCGAGGGCGTTTACATCGGAGATTCTTCCGACAGCGTAAAGGAAGTTTACGGACAGCCCGATTCGGAGACGGAGACAACCATGACATACACAAAGGGTGATTCGGTTTTGGTTTTCGTAATCACCGACGGTACAGTTACATACATCGTATACAACTACACAGCTATTTGAATTGAATTGGTTTGTTAACGAAGGCTGTCCTTTTGAAGGACAGCCTTTTTTTATTTAACTGTAATTTTTTTGAAACTCCTGCTTCTTGCTTTATTTGTTACAGGGTTTTATATTTCTTAATATGCATTTTGGGGAGAGAACAAAATCCGATATCCCGGGACATTTGAGCACGGCAAGTGCCGCGTTTTACGCTGCCGCCTGTGTTGTTGTTTTCGCGGGGCCTTTTATGCATAAATCCTCGGTGAACGCGGACGGTATATACGAGACGATAAATGTCGGGTATGGGCACGAACTGACGGCGGAGGATTTTTTCGATGAGGTCCCTGAAGATGTTGTCTTTACCCCCGCCCTTTCCGAGATAGACACGGATTGCGTGACTGAGGCGGATGTTGAATTTTCCGTAGACGACAAGAGCTATACGTGTCATGTGAACGTTGTGGATTTGGTGTCCCCCGCTGCGACCGCGGTTCCCCAGGAATTCTATCTCGTGGGCGAGGTCCCGGCGGCGGAGGCGACGGTCACCGACATCGAGGACCTCTCGGAGGTTACCGTTGAATACAAGGACGGCGTCCCGGAGTTCGAATTCGGAGGGGAGTACGACATAGACGTGCTCCTGACCGACACCTACGGGAACACTTCTGTCGTGAGTGTCCCTTTTACCGTGAAGGACGACCACCTGGCCCCCGTAATTTACGGCGCGAAAAACAAAACCGTCAGAATAGGGGAGACCGTGTCCTACCGTGAAGGCGTTACCGTTAAAGACGATTTCGATCCAAACCCAAAACTTACGGTCGACAACAGCAAAGTGGATACCGACATCGCGGGAATGTACCCTGTCGTGTACCGCGCCGAGGACGAGTGCGGTAATTCGACCGAAGTTACCGTTTACGTGGAAGTTGTAATCGGAACAGGTGCCGGAATCACCGATGAGGATGATGCGGAAGACATCGAAAGAGCGTACGAACTGGCACGCCAGGTTGTATCGAAAATAACGGATGAGGACGACACGGATGTCGAGAAGGCAATGGCGATTTTCTACTGGGCATGGCGCAATCTGTCCTACGCGAGAGAACACAAGCAGTTCGACTCGTGGGCGGATGCGGCGGCCGACGCGCTTTCGAGGAGAGTTGCGTCCTGCTACGGAACCTGGGCCTCGTGCAAGGCGATGCTTGATGTCTGCGGCATACAGAATATCTGCATCAGAAGGTACCCGCAGTACGGCCGGGCGCACTTCTGGTGTCTTGTTTATTTAAACGGCGGGTGGTATCATTGCGACGCACAAAAATGGACGGGTTCCGGGTCTTTCGCGTTCATGATGACGGATTCGGAAATCAAGCGCTTCAGCGGCAACCATCGGTTTGATGATGAATTGTATCCGGAACGGGCGACCGAATCGGTACAGAGATATGTTACATCGTACAGAAATTATGTAAGCAGGAATTTTCCGTATAAAGATGAAACAGATTAAATTTGGGAAAAAGGCATATTCGGTTACAAAGTTTCTTCCGTTCTGCGCGGTTGCCGTTTTTGCCGCGTCCGCGACCTCGACGGCGCTCCTTGTCAGACTTAACGGACAGGATGACACGGCCGGCGTTTACCGCGAAATCAGTATCGAATACGGACAGCAAATCACTTTGTCCGCCTTCTTTGATGAGGTCCCCGAGAACGCAGCATTTGTCACGGACATTTCCCAAATAGACACTTCAAAAGTCGGCGAATATACGATTCAGATTTCAAATGACCAGGTTATCGAGGACGCCGTCGTGAATGTTCTGGATTTAACCCCGCCCACGGCGGACCCCGTGCCGCAGGAATTTTATCTTATAGACGAGATTCCATCCCCCGAAACATGTGTCGAGAATATATCCGATATTTCGGAGGTTCATGTGTTTTACACCGACGGCACGCCGACATTTGAATTCGGCGGGGAGTACGACATCGGGGTAAGCGTTGTCGACGAATACGGAAATCTTACGGAAATGACGGTTCCGTTCACGGTCAAGGACGACCATTTGGCACCTGTTATATGGAACGCAAAAGATCTGACAATTGTTATGGGGGAGCCCGTGTCCTACAAATCCGGAATTAAGGTCACCGACGACTTTGACGAGAAACCTTCTCTGGAAGTCGATGCGAGCCGGGTAAAATCCTCGGTCGCGGGAACCTATCCTCTGACATACACGGCAACCGATGAATGCGGCAACCAAAGCAGCGTTACAGTCAACGTCAACGTCATAATCAGAAGTTCCGCCGGATTCACGGATGAGGACGACGAAGAGAGCGTACAGAAAGCCTACGAGATGGCCTCGGAGGTGCTCGAACAGATTTGCGACGAGGATGACACCGACGTCGAAAAGGCAATGGCCATATACTACTGGGTCAACCATAACATGGGCTTCACAAGGCACACGAAAACATTCGATTCCTGGGCCGATGCCGCCGTGAGTGCACTGACGGTAAGATCGTGCAGCTGCTACGGATACTGGGCAACCTGCAAAGCAATGCTCGACGTGTGCGGAATCGACAACATCTGTGTGACAAGGCCCGCCTCGGCCGGCTCGGTACACTTCTGGAGTATCGTCTACTTAAACGGCGGTTGGTACCACTGCGACGCCCAGGCATGGAGCGGCTGGATCCACTCGTTCGTGTTCATGATGACCGATGAGGAACTCGAAAAATTCAGACCGGACCTGGTTTTCGAGGGCGACCTTTATCCCGAGCGTGCCACCGAATCCGTGCAGCGTTACGTCAACGCAAACGGCGGATATGTCGCCCGCAACTTCCCATACGTCGAAGAAGACGAATAAATGTCAGAAGATTGAAACCCAACACCTGCATAAAGAGTATTAAAATAACAGAATGCAAGTCCTGAATAAAACAAGGAAATTCATAGGAAGACGCATTTTGGCGGGAGGCATTGCAGTCCTGACCCTCGCGGGCATATCCGCGGCAACGGTTATGGCAAAGAGCACCCGCAATTTTGCGCTTGCGATAAAGGATGAGGTGACGGTCGATTTCGGCACCGCAATTGAGCCGTCGCTGTTTGTCGACGATGCGGACGAAGACACACAGATTCTGACGGACACTTCTGCAATCGATATCAATTCCGCCGGGGAATACAACCTGGAAATCAAGAACGGACTTGCTGTTTCAACTTCACATTTGACAATCACCGATTTAACTGCGCCCGAGGCCGATGCCGTACCGCAGATTTTGATTTACGGTCATGAGATGCCCCAAGCAGGCGATGTTGTTACAAATATAAACGACAAATCCGAGGTGACGGTCTCCTACGGGGAGTTGCCCGATATGACCGGCGGCGGGGACTTTTCGATACCTGTCATACTTAAGGATTCTTTCGGAAACGAGACCCAAATCGATGTGCCTTTCGATGTCAGGGTGGACGATACCGCCCCTCTTCTGGTGGGCCTTCGGAAATTCAGAATCACGCTCGGGGAGAGGCCCGACTACATGGAGGGCGTCGTTGTAATCGACCTTACGGAGACGACTGTTAAGGTCGACGACACCAATGTCAATTATTTTAAGACCGGGCTTTATTACGCAAAATATATCGCCACGGATGAGTTCGAAAATGTTTCCGAATACACGGTTACCGTAGTCATTATGCCCGACGGCGACGAGGAAGAGCTGGGCGGGGGCGAGCTTGAGGAAGAAGATGACGCCCCCGGCTATATCGAATACACGGCAAGTTACGAGGACGCGAGAAAAGAAGCAAAGAAAGTCCTGAAGAAAATCGTAAGTTCCGGCATGTCCGACACGTCCAAGGCACGTGCGATTTTCAACTGGGTACACAACAATGTCAAGTATTCCTACTCGGGCCCGAAGGTCCCGCAGGTTGCCTCGAGCGCACACTTCGGTTTCACCGAGAAGACAGGCGACTGCTATGTGCACTATGCCTGCTGCAAGATGATGCTCGACCTGTGCGGCATCTCCAACATGAAGGTCCGCCGCTACCCCGCCGTTCCCACGGGGCACGTATGGAACCTGGTCTACCTCGAAGGGGAGTGGTGGCACTGCGACTCCACTCCGTTCAAATCGCACCCCGATCTGTACTTCATGCTCAAGGCCGGGGACCTCGATATCTACCACCGCATCGACGAATCTCTCTACCCCGACGACGAGGAACCGGCAGAGGAGACCCCCGGGGAGGAAGATGAGGTTGAAATTCTCGAAAACACGGAAGACGACATCATAGAAGAAACCACGGAGACGTCGGAAACCGACACAACAGACGAGACTTTAATCGCGGAAGAAACTCTGCCGGAAGACGATGAATTCTACTATGTTTACGAGGATGAAACATCAACGTCCGAGACCACGGCCGCCGAAGGTTACGACATCGCCGTGAGTGAGGAAACCACCGCCGTCACAGAGACCGAAGCCACCACCACAACAACCGTTGAAACGACAGTTGAGACGACGGTCGAAACAACCGTTGAAACGACAGTTGAGACGACGGTTGAGACTACGGTCGAAACAACCGCGGAAAATACCGAAGCCGCAAACGAGATTTTGGGCGAATAACGTCGATTTTCGCCGAATTTTATAAAATTACCAAGAAAAAACTTGACATCCCGCCGAGTGGGTCGTAATATAGTCGGGCGCCTTGGGAAAAGGGCGTAATACGATTTGAATCTTATTTAAGGAGAAAGCACATGAGTACATATGTTGCAAAGCCTGATTCAATAGAGAGAAAGTGGTTGCTTATCGACGCTGAAGGTAAGACCTTGGGCCGCCTGGCAAGCGAGGTTGCGCGTCTTCTCCGCGGCAAGCACAAGCCCACATTCACTCCTTTCATGGACACAGGCGATTACGTTATCGTTATCAATGCCGACAAGATGGTTCTGACAGGTAAGAAGCTCGATCAGAAACTCTATCGTTACCACACAGGTTACGCCGGCGGTCTGAAGGAAATCGACTACAAGACTCTTATGAGCAAGAAGCCGGAAAAGGCCCTCGAGCTTGCGGTTAAGGGCATGCTCCCCAAGAATGCTCTCGGAAGACAGATGTTCAGAAAACTTCACGTTTATGCGGGTGCCGAGCACGGCCACGAAGCACAGAAGCCTGAAGTTTATACATTCGAAGGCTAATCGGGAGGACAAATAAATGGCTAAGAAATCAGCAGAGAAAGTATACTTCTACGGCACAGGCCGTCGTAAGGATGCCGTTGCCTGTGTCAGACTTATCGAAGGTTCCGGCAAGATTACAATCAACGGCAAGGACATCGACGAGTACTTCGGTCTTGAGACGTTGAAACTCATCGTTCGTCAGCCCCTCGAGGCAACCGGCACAACCGGCAAGTTCGACGTCATCGCCAAGGCGACAGGCGGCGGAATCTCCGGCCAGGCAGGTGCTATCCGTCACGGAATCGCAAGAGCTCTTGTTGAAGCAGACGAAGAGGCTTACAAGGCAACTCTGAAGTCCGCAGGATTCCTGACACGTGACGCAAGAATGAAGGAAAGAAAGAAGCCCGGTCTCAAGAAGGCACGTAAGGCATCTCAGTTCAGTAAGCGTTAATCGTCAAGATTTGATTTGCAAAGAGGACGCATTGGATTGCGTCCTCTTTTTTTGCCTGTACCCGGAAAATGCGGAGCGACAGTCACAGACTGCGTCACAATCGGGGCCGTTTGGTGACGCGATGTGTGACGAAATTTGTACTTTTTGTAGTTTTTTCGATCGGATTTTTATAAGTCAGAGGCCTCGATTGAAAAATCCGGGCAAAGAGATTATATTTTTTAAGGAAAAATTGAGAGCAGAGGTTGTTTGATGCATAAAATCATTGACGCACATTGTCATATATACCCGGAGAAGATTGCCGCGAGAGCCGTTGAGGGAATTCACGAATTCTACGATATCGAGATGCGAAGCAAGGGCACGGTCGACGATCTGATTGAGACCGGCTCTGCCCACGGATGTGTTCACTACCTTTGTCACTCGGTTGCGACAACACCGCATCAGGTTAAATCCATCTGTGAATTTATAGCCGGAGAAGTCAATAAGCATCCCGGCCTGATTACGGGCTTCGGGTCTTTGCACCCGGATTCGGAAGACATCGAAGGCGATATTGAGCATTTGATAAACCTGGGCCTTAAAGGCGTCAAGTTGCATCCGGATTTTCAGAAGTTTGAAGCAGACAGCCCCAAAGCCGTTAAAATGTTCGGTGCGATTGCCGACGCCGGCCTGCCCGTTCTGGTGCACTGCGGAGATAAAAGATACGACTATTCGAACCCGGACAGAATATCCAATCTGTTGGACAAACTGCCGAATCTGACGATGATAGGCGCGCATTTCGGCGGATGGAGTCTGTGGGAAGAGGCAACAGAGGTTTTGGCGGGAAGAGATAATTTGTATGTGGATTGCTGTTCGTCGCTCTATGCCCTGTCGCCGCAGACCGCATTGAGGCTTATCGGGAAGTACGGTGCGGACAGGGTTTTCTTCGGCACGGACTATCCGATGTGGCCGATTGAAGATGAGATTGAAAGGTTCGACAAAATCGGACTGACCGAAGAAGAGTCGGAAATGATTTTGTGGAAGAATGCCGCCGGCTTTTTGGGGATAGAGGTCTGATGAAGTTAAGTTTTGTTTCAAAATCTCCTTTGCAGACGGAGTTGTTCGGCAAATATCTTGCCTCAACCTTTAAGGGTGGCGAGGTGATTGCTTTGGACGGTGATCTGGGCGCGGGCAAGACGTGCCTTACGCGCGGGCTTGCAAAGGGCTTGAGAATCACGACGCCCGTGTTAAGCCCAACGTTCACGATTGTCAACGAGTATGAAGGGTACGGGCCAAAGATGTACCATTTCGATACGTACAGGCTGTCGGGCGAAGAGGATTTTCTGATGTCGGGGTTCGACGAATATTTTGACTACGGCGGAGTTTGCGTTATCGAGTGGGCAGAGCAGATTGACGGCTGTCTGCCGGAGAATGCGCTTAAGATTAAAATTTCCGGGAACGGGGATGAAAGACTTTTCGAGATTGAAGGAGATATTGCGACGGTTTCCGGATGCGAGATTGCCGCAAAGAGTGCGGGGTGTGAGGTTTTATGAAGATACTGGCATGTGACACATCGAATTCGACCTGCTGCGCGGGCGTGTACGAGGACGGGAAAGAACTGTCCTACGAATTGTCTTTGGAGATGAAGACGCATTCGGAGACCTTTATGCCGTTGGTTGAAAGGGTTCTCAAAAACGCAAACACGAACTGCAATGATTTGGACGCCACGGCCGTGACCGTGGGCCCGGGGTCTTTCACCGGAATTCGAATCGGGATTTCTTCGGTCCTGGGAATTGCGCTCGGCGCGAATTTGAAATGCATACCTGTATCGTCGACGGAGGCCCTGGCGAGGTCGGTTGAGAATGTCGCGGCAAGTCCCGAGGACACAATCCTTCTTCCGTGCTTTGATGCCCGGAACAAAAGGGTTTTCGCGCAGGTGCTCACAAATGATACCTATGAGACTTTGGTGCCCGAGGGTGCGTACGACGGTGTTGCTTTGGCCGAGGAGCTTTCCGGGAGAGAGGACATCCGCGGCAAAGTTCTGCTTGTGATCGGGAGCGGGGCGAAGGTCATGTCGGAGTTCCTGAAGGGAGATGATTTCTCCAAATTGCAGTACGCGGCCGGCGCGGTTATTTTGCCGAAGGGTGTGTACCACGCGTCTCAAAATATTGAGCCGGTGTCGCCTGAGGAGATTCATGCCAAATATTGCGCGGTGTCTCAGGCGGAAAGATTTTCGAAATGACGATAAGGAGAATGGAGACGGGAGATATCCCCGAAGTGCTGTCCCTCGAGGAGAAGTGCTTTGCGCATCCGTGGACAAAAGAAATCCTGGAAGGTCTCATAAACGATGAGGGCAAGATTGCACTCGTGGCTGCGGAAAATTCGGGGTTTGCCGGGTACATCTCGGCGTCGGTTGTGCTTGACGAGGCCGAGCTCGGAAACCTTGCGGTGACGGAAAAGTACAGAAGACAGGGCATCGGCGAAGCGCTGATGAAGGCGCTGACAGATGCCGCCAAAACGCGCGGAGTGAGGAAACTTTTTTTGGAAGTCGAGGACGGAAATGAAGCGGCAGCAAGGCTTTATGGGAAACTCGGATTTGAAGAATACGGCCTTCGGAAGGACTATTACGGGCCCGGAAGGCACGCGCATTTGATGGTTAGTTATTTTTAACAAAACACTCGGCCGCTCTTTGCCATTTTGGGGTAAAAAGCCGAAAATGATTTTCACATTCAATTCTTTATTGACTTAAAATACTTCAAAAAATATACTTTTCTTTGAAAAAAATACGGGGGTTACTGTAACCATGGTAGAAGAGAAAGTTGTTTTTCAGTGTGAGGATGCGTTGCAGATGAAGGCGGTTGCAATCCTTATTCAGAAAGCTTCCGCATTCAGGAGCACAATCTATCTGGTTCGCAACGGCAGAAGAGCCAATGCCAAGAGCTTGCTCGGTGTTATGTCTCTCGGAATCGAGAACGGAGCCGAGATTGACATTTCCGCAGACGGAGACGATGCCCGTGAGGCAGTTGACACCCTCGTTGCTTACCTGAAAAATCCTGCAGTTTAATATAAATTATGGCCGAAGAAAGGTCGTTTGACGCAAGACTCGACACGGTCCCCATGACTCCCGGAGTTTACCTGATGAAGGATGCTTCGGGTGAAATTATATATGTGGGAAAAGCCAAGAAACTCCGCAACCGTCTGCGCAGCTATTTCGGGGGAGGGACCATAACCAACCCGAAGGTTGCAGCGATGGTATCGCACGTTTCAGACTTCGAGTACACCGTCGTCGGAAGCGAAGAGGAGGCCCTCCTTCTCGAAAACAATTTCATCAAGAGATACACCCCCAAATACAACATTCTGCTCCGCGACGACAAAGGATACCCTTACATCTGCATCACCCGGAACGAGGAGTACCCGCGCGTGTTCAAGGCCTTCCGCGTCGACAAGAAACTGCGCGAAAAAGGCGCCCTGTACTACGGCCCTTACATGAACTCCGACCTGCAGAAGGTCTTAAAGACCATCGACGAGATTTTTCCTTTGAAGAAATGTCGAAAAGTTTTCCCGAGAGATATCGGAAAAGAGCGGCCCTGCCTTAACTACCACATCGGCAAGTGCATGGCCCCGTGTTTGGGGACCGTCACGTCCGACGAATACAGACAGATGGTCGGCAAAATCGTTTTGTTCTTCGAGGGTAAATACGACGGGCTCGAGGAAGAACTTGAAGATGAGATGCAAAGATATTCGGAGAATCTTGAATTCGAAAAAGCCGCGGTTATAAGGGACAGACTCGAGGCCCTCAAAAACATCAGATCGAATCAGAGAATTTTCCTTGAAATCGAACGCGATGTCGACGCCGTCGGCCTGTGGTCCGACGCGGGCGAAATGTGCATCAGAAAACTCGAGCTCCGCTCGGGGCGAATCGTCGGATCTTCAACCTTCTTTGTTACCGGAACGGAAGACGACAGGGACGAGATCCTCACGCGTTTCCTAATGCAGTACTACGAGTCCGCAACGACAATTCCGCCCACAATTTCCGTGCCGTTCGAACCCACTGATTCCGAGGCATGCGAGGAGTATTTAAGCGGCCTTGTCGGACACAAAGTGCACTTAAAAGTTGCGATGCGCGGCGAACTTTTGACTTTGCAAAAACTCGCCGAAGACAACGCGCGCGAGATGATGGTTCGCCGCATCTTAAGAGGCGGAAACGCCGGGGCCGACCCCAACGCTCCCGTGAATGTTTTGGAAAGTCTTATGGGTGTGCCCAAAGGCTATGTAAAACGCATCGAATCCTACGATATTTCGAACCTCGGCAACGATGACATCTGCGCCGGTATGGTGGTCTTCGAAGGCGGCAAACCGAACCGCCAAGCGTACAGACTGTTCCGTTTAAAAGAGGTCACGACGCAGGACGATTTTGCCTCCATGAGAGAGGTGCTTACGAGACGTTTTTCCCACGACGCAAAAGACGGTTTTGCTCTGCCCGATTTAATCCTGGCAGACGGCGGAATCGGGCAGGTTCACGCAATCGCGTCCGTTGTCCGCGCCTTCCCCGGAACCGAAAACATAAAGATTTTAGGTATGGTCAAGAACGACCGCCACAAAACATCCGGTCTTGTTTTCGAAGACGGAAGAGAAATAAAATTTGAGGGCCGAGACTTATCCGATGGCGAGGTGGCTGTGTTTAGGTTCCTGACAACCGTTCAGAACGAAGTGCATCGCTTCGCGATTTCATACCAGCGCAAACTGTCGGGCAAGCGCAACCTCAGATACAAACTCGAAAACATCCGCGGAATCGGTCCTTCCAAACGTAGGAAACTTCTTGCTCATTTTGGTACGATAAAAGCAATCTCGCAGGCTGACTTGGAAGCCCTAAAGGTATGCCCCGGAATTTCCGCGTCGGATGCCGAAGAGATATATCTTTATTTCAGGAAGGAGGATGTCTGATGGCACTTTTCGCTTTGTCGGATTTGCACTTATCTTTGAGCAATCCGGATAAGTCCATGGACGTTTTCGGCCCTTCCTGGAACAACTACATCGAAAGAATCCGCGACAACTGGACTTTGACCGTTGCTGAAGATGATACCGTCCTTATTGCGGGCGATATCTCCTGGGCAACCTACATCGACAAAGCCGACGAAGATTTTGCCTTCATAGACAGCCTCCCGGGCAGAAAACTCCTGTCCCGCGGTAACCACGATTTCTGGTGGACAACCATCAACAAAATGAACCTGCATTTTCAGGAACAAAACTTTAAATCGATGGAGTTTGTAAGAACCAACCTTGTCCGTGCCGAGGGGGTTGTAATCTCAGGTACCCGCGGCTGGGATTTGAAGCCACGCGACGAAGACACCAAAATATACGAACGCGAGTTGATGCGTGTGCAACTTTCAATTAATGAAATTCTGTCTGCTGACCCCGACCACAATGCCGTTCGCATCCTGATGCTTCACTATCCGCCGCTGACATCGGAAAATCAAACAACAGATTTCACGACTCTGATCGAAGATGCCAAAATCGACATCTGCGTTTACGGCCACCTGCACGGCAACGCCCATCGCTTCATCTACAAAGACGAACTTCACGGCGGCACCAAATATGTCTGTGCCGCTGCCGATTATCTTAAATTCTGCCCGGTTAAGTTGGTTTGATAAAAATGCCTGAAAGCACCGTAAAAAGAACCTGTGACAGGTTCCAATGTCGGTGGAAAACACCCGAATGAACCGTAAAAAGAACCTGTGACAGGTTCCAATGTCGGTGGAAACAGCATGAATCAACCTACATCCAAACCTATGACAGGTCGTGATGTCGGTGAAAACAGCATGAATCAACCTACATCCAAACCTATGACAGGTCGTGATGTCGGTGGAAACGGCAGGAAATAACCTATATCCAAACCTATGACAGGTCGTGATGTCGGTGAAAACAGCGTGAATCAACCTACATACAAACCTATGACAGGTCGTGATGTCGGTGAAAACAGCGTGAATCAACCTACATACAAACCTATGACAGGTCGTGATGTCGGTGGAAAATGCCCGAATTGACCGTAAAAAGAACCTGTGACAGGTTCAGATGTCGGTGGAAATGCAGTAGAAGCACACGAGTATTCCGACGATGCGTGTTACGGAGTACGAATTGTTTGATTGCACTATTGTGTCGCGTGATTTTGCGGGCAAAAATTTTTAAAATTTCTGAAAACCCTGAAAATATTGGGCTTGAAGGCAATTTTGAGGGTGGGTGCGTTTGCCATATCGCTAATAATAATATATAATAACACGACATAGAAAAGCCCGGGGCTTTGGAGATATTCCGGTCGGGGCTTTTTGTATCTTTTTGATTAAGAGGATGTTCATGGCATACAGTATGACAGGCTTCGGCCGTTCGGAAAAAATATTCGGCACCAGACGTTACAGCATAGAGATGAAGTCTGTTAACAGCCGCTACTGTGATATCAATATCAGATGCCCCAAGATTTTTAATTTTGCAGACAGTGCGATGCGTAAGGAGATTTCCGGGAAACTCATTCGCGGAAAGGTTGATGTTTTCGTGACATTTGAAGACACGTCCGGAGACATGGCAAGCGTTAAGGTTGACGAGGCTCTTGCGAAGGCTTATTCGGATGCGATTAAGACGATTGCGGAATGCACGGGTCGCGCGGATGACGCAGGGGCTGCCAGAATATCTTATTTTCAGGATGTGGTCAGCGTCGAGCAGGAGCAGGCCGATGAAGAGACGATGGGCACAGAGTTGATGGAAACATTGTCTGATGCGTGCGACATGATGCTTAAGATGCGTCTGCGCGAAGGCGAGGCTTTGAAGACGGATATCCTCTCGAAGGTTGATGAACTTGCGACAATACGCGACGAAGTTGCCGCTCACGCACCGTCCGTTGTGGATTCTTACAGAGAACGTCTGGCTGCCAGAGTCGATGAACTCCTGAGTGATGAGGCGCGTGAATTTTACGATGAGGGAAGGTTGGCCGCCGAGGTTGCGATTTTCGCGGACAAGTGTGCGATAGACGAGGAACTTACAAGACTGCAGAGTCACCTGTCGCAGGCACATAAGATTTTGGAAGGCGAAGGAGCCGTTGGCAAGCAGATGGATTTTCTTATTCAGGAAATCAACCGTGAGGTTAACACCACCGGGTCGAAAGCCAACGATATTGAGATAACGAACAACGTTCTGCGCATGAAGAATCTTGTCGAGGAGATGAGAGAACAGGTGCAGAATCTGGTTTGACGGGAGATACGGATGGGATTTATTGACATCGGATTCGGGAATATAGCATCGGCGGACAGAATTGTCTGCGTCGTATCCGCGGATTCGTCTCCGGTCAGACGCATGATTACGGATTGCAAGGACCGCGGAGCATGCGTTGACTGCTGCGCGGGCAAGAAGTGCAGAGCCGTGCTGGTGACCGACTGCGACGGAATTATTTTAAGTTCCATGGAAGTCGGACAGTTGGCGGAATTATTGGGAAAGAAGGAGGAGTGATATGTCCAAGGGTATGGTAGTTGCGATATCAGGGCCTTCCGGAGTCGGCAAAGGAACATTGCTTCGCGCCGTCGAGAACAAACTCGAGGGCACCGGGGATGTCGCTCACTCGATTTCCGTGACGACGAGACCTCCCCGCGGCGGTGAGACCGAAGGTGTGGAGTACTATTTTCGAACACGGGAAGAATTCGAGAAACTCATAGAAGAGGGCGATATCGTGGAGTACGATATCTACCTGAACAATTACTACGGGACGCCCGCGGCTCCTCTGTCGAAGATGATCGAAGAAGGCAAGGATGTGCTTTTGGACATCACCATCGAGGGAAGCCTTGCGCTGAAGAAGAAATTCGGAGAGGACGCGGTTACGGTTTTTATCGTACCACCGTCGACCGAGGAACTTGAGGACAGGCTCCGCAGGAGAGGCACCGAGGACGAGGAACTTGTGAAGAAGAGATTGGAGCAGGCCGAGGTCGAGATGGCACGTGCCGGGGAGTTCGAGTTCATCGTGCGCAACGGCGACGTTGACACTGCATCCGACGAGATCCTCGATATTTTGAACAGGCAGAAAGCAAAAAGAAATAAGTAAAAATCAAAGAAAGAAGGTATATGTAATGTTAGTTGATCCCTCTATCGAAAAACTTAAATCCAAGACAGACAGCTCTTACGACCTGGTTATGCTCGTAAGCCAGAGAGCGCGCCAGTTGGTTGACGGCGCTCAGCCCATGGTTCCCACGGACGATGTTCCGAACGCAGTGTCCATGGCATGCCGCGAAGTTGCGGCCGACAAGGTGGTTGAGGTTCCCGGCAAGCACGACGTCGAGATTCCGATTACGCGCGAAGAGAAGCTCAGAAGACTTGAAGAGGAAGAGAAGAAGAGAAAAGCGGCCGAAGAGAATGAGACATCCACTTTGGACGGCGTTCCCGCAAAGGCCGGCCTCGACGGATTGTTTGAGACAATCCAGAATGCATCCGACGAAATCGGCGATGAAATAACCGACGATGCTGTTGAGTACGACGAAGATTCCGACGATGTAGTCGACGACGAGGAGTAAGTAAATGGCAACAGAGAAGACAATGGAAAAAATAGTTTCTCTTGCCAAGGTAAGAGGCTTTGTATACCCCGGGTCCGACATCTACGGCGGTCTTGCGAACGCTTGGGATTTCGGTCCTTTGGGAGTTCAGCTCAAGAACAATGTTAAGTCCGCATGGTGGAAGAAATTCGTTCAGGAGAATCCTTATAACGTAGGTATCGACTGCGCGATTCTGATGAATCCCCAGGTTTGGGTCGCATCGGGTCACGTCGGAAGTTTTTCCGATCCTCTGATTGACTGTAAGCAGTGCAAGGCACGTCAGCGCGCCGACAACCTGATTGAGGATTTCAACAAAGAAAACGGCATCGAGGGCGTTTCCGTTGAAGGCATGAGCGACGAAGAATTGGTCGCCTACATCAAAGAGAAAAACATTCCCTGCCCTCACTGCGGCGGACATGAGTTCACCGATGTCCGTAAATTCAACCTCATGTTCAAGACATTCATGGGCGTAACCGAGGACGCGAAGAATGAGGTTTACCTTCGTCCCGAGACCGCTCAGGGAATTTTCGTTAACTTTGCGAACGTTCAGCGTTCTGCGCGAAAAAAGATTCCTTTCGGCATCTGCCAGATCGGAAAGGCTTTCCGTAACGAGATTACTCCCGGAAACTTCATCTTCAGAACCCGTGAGTTCGAGCAGATGGAACTTGAGTTCTTCTGCGAGCCCGGCACGGATTTGGAGTGGTTCGGATACTGGAAAGAGTATTGCCACAAGTGGCTCAAGGATTTGGGGCTCAAGGACGAAGAACTCCGTACCCGCGACCACGCGAAGGAGGAACTTGCGTTCTACTCCAAGGCCACAACCGACTTTGAGTTCCTGTTCCCGTTCGGATGGGGCGAGCTCTGGGGCGTTGCAGACAGAACCGACTACGACTTAAAGCAGCACATGGAATATTCCAAGCAGGACCTGAGTTACTTCGATCCCGCAAAGAACGAGAAATATGTCCCGTACGTTATCGAGCCGTCGCTGGGCGCCGACCGTGTCACGCTGGCATTCCTTTGCGCGGCATACGACGAGGAGACTTTGGAGGATGGGTCCTCGAGAACCGTTATGAGATTCCATCCTTATCTGGCACCGATTAAGATCGGTATCCTTCCTCTGTCCGCAAAACTTTCCGATAAGGCATCGGAGATTTACACACAGCTTTCGAAGAAGTATATGTGTGAATTGGACGACCGTCAGAGCATCGGAAAGAGATACAGAAGGCAGGATGAGATTGGAACGCCGTACTGCGTCGTCTACGATTTCGATTCGGAAGAGGATAAGTGCGTAACCATAAGGGAGCGTGACTCAATGGCAAACGTTGAGTACGAGCCCGGCAACATAAGATTCCCGATTGACAAACTCGATGAGTTTTTCGCAGGGAAATTTGATTTCTGATTTCAAAACGAAGCTCATTTGCAAAGGGCTCCGATTGAAATAAATAAACAACATTAAACGAAAGGTGGGCAAAGTTACATGACAAAGTATGTTTACTTGTTTTCCGAGGGCAACGGAAACATGCGTGAACTGCTGGGCGGCAAGGGCGCAAACCTCGCCGAGATGACAAACCTCGGTTTGCCGGTTCCCCAGGGCTTCACGATCACTACGGAAGCATGCACAAAGTACTACGAGGACGGCCGTTCCATCAATGATGAGATTTTCGGTCAGATTATGGAGTACATCGGCAAGTTGGAGGAGATTACCGGAAAGAAATTCGGCGATCTCGAGAATCCTCTTCTCGTATCCGTACGTTCCGGCGCGCGCGCATCAATGCCGGGTATGATGGATACCATCCTGAACCTGGGCCTGAACGAAGACGTTGTCAAGGTCTTGGCTGAGAAGTCCGGCAATCCCCGCTGGGCTTACGACTGCTACAGAAGATTCATCCAGATGTATTCCGACGTAGTTATGGAAGTCGGTAAGAAGTATTTCGAAGAGCTTATCGACAAGATGAAGGCTGACAGAGGAGTTACGCAGGACGTTGACCTCACGGCGGACGACCTGAAGGAACTTGCTGAGCAGTTCAAGGCAGAGTACAAGGCAAAAATCGGCGAGGACTTCCCGTCCGACGCAAAAGAGCAGTTGATGGGCGCCGTCAAGGCTGTTTTCCGTTCCTGGGACAACCCGAGAGCAAATGTTTACAGACGCGACAACGATATCCCTTATTCCTGGGGTACGGCCGTTAACGTTCAGTCCATGGCATTCGGTAACATGGGTGACGACTGCGGTACCGGTGTTGCTTTCACACGTGACCCCGCAACGGGCGACAAGGGCCTGTTCGGTGAGTTCCTCACAAACGCTCAGGGCGAAGACGTTGTTGCCGGCGTAAGAACGCCTATGCACATCACAGAGATGGAGCAGAAGTTCCCCGAGGCATTCGTTCAGTTCAAGAATGTTTGCGAGACACTCGAGAGCCACTACAGAGATATGCAGGACATGGAGTTCACCGTTGAGCACGGCCAGCTTTACATGCTCCAAACAAGAAACGGTAAGAGAACCGCTCAGGCTGCAATGAAGATTGCATGCGATCTGGTTGACGAAGGTATGAGAACACCCGAGGAAGCCGTTTCCATGATTGATCCGAGAAACCTCGATACACTCCTGCACCCTCAGTTCGACGCTGCCGCTTTGAAGGCTGCGACACCTATGGGCAAGGGTTTAGGTGCTTCTCCGGGAGCTGCATGCGGTAAGATCGTATTTACCGCAGAGGATGCCGTTGAATGGCACGCAAGAGGCGAAAAGGTTGTTCTCGTAAGACTCGAGACATCCCCCGAGGACATCATGGGCATGAAGTCCGCAGAGGGTATCCTCACAGTCCGCGGCGGTATGACATCCCACGCAGCGGTTGTTGCCCGCGGTATGGGTGAGTGTTGCGTTTCCGGATGCGGCGACATCGCAATGGACGAAGAGAATAAGAAGTTCACACTCGCAGGCAAGGAATTCCACGAGGGTGACATCATCTCTCTCGACGGTTCGACAGGTAACATCTACGACGGCGCAATCCCTCAGGTTGACGCAGACCCGAACAACGGTTACTTCGGCCGCATCATGGGCTGGGCCGACGAGTACAGAAGACTCAAGGTCAGAACAAACGCTGATACACCCGCTGACGCCAAGAAGGCTAAGGAGCTCGGCGCAGAGGGTATCGGACTTTGCCGTACGGAACACATGTTCTTCGGTGAAGGCAGAATCGATGCATTCCGCGAGATGATCTGCTCCGAGACAGTTGAAGAAAGAGAAGAAGCACTCAAGGTTATTCTCCCGATGCAGCAGAGCGATTTCGAGGCTCTCTACGAGGCACTCGAGGGCTATCCTGTTACAATCCGTTTCCTGGATCCCCCGCTTCACGAGTTCGTTCCCACAGAAGAAGCCGACATCAAGAAGCTTGCCGACAAGAAGGGCAAGACAGTTGAAGAAATCAAGGCAATGATTGATTCCCTCCATGAGTTCAACCCCATGATGGGTCACAGAGGCGCCCGCCTTTCCGTTACATATCCTGAAATTGCCAAGATGCAGACATCAGCTGTTATCCGTGCAGCAATCAACGTCAAGAAGGCTCATCCCGACTGGAACATCGAGCCTGAGATCATGATTCCTTTGATCGGCGAGATTAAGGAGCTTAAGTATGTCAAGGAAATCGTTGTCGAGACAGCCGACAAGGAAATCGCTGATGCAGGTTCTGACTTGAAGTACGAAGTAGGTACCATGATCGAGATTCCGCGTGCGGCTCTGACTGCCGACGAGATTGCAAAGGAAGCCGACTTCTTCTGCTTCGGTACAAACGACTTGACACAGATGACCTTCGGTTTCTCCCGTGACGACTCCGGCAAGTTCCTCCGTGCATACTACGAGGCTAAGATTTTCGAGTCCGATCCTTTTGCAAGACTCGACCAGAACGGTGTCGGAAAGTTGATGGAGATGGCAATCGATTTGGGCAAGAAGTCCAACCCGAACCTCCACATCGGCATCTGCGGCGAGCACGGCGGCGATCCGACGTCTGTCGAATTCTGCGACAAGATCGGTTTGGATTATGTATCCTGCTCACCTTTCCGTGTACCTATCGCAAGACTTGCGGCCGCTCAGGCAGCAATCGCTCACAAGGCATAAGCGATATCAATAACACAACCAAGAAACCCGGGCCTTCACGGTCCGGGTTTTATTTTTGTATGTCATCGTGTATGCAATGGGTATATCTCAGCGAGACACTTAAAAACGCTACCCAATATGCTACCTAAATCGCTTATTTAGGTAGCGTTTTTGGTAGCATTTTTATTTTGTATGCAATCCGGTATACCGCGGCATTTACAAATTGCCTGATTTTTGGGCGCGGTTATCGCAAATTGCCACAAATGATTTTGATGCTTTCGTATGGTACGATTTTTGTATAACTCTTTGACGGAGGTGGCTTATGGCAGAGACAAGACCTTATATTTCCTGGGAATTACTGGATGAATTTATGACCAAGGCATTTGTTGCCGCAGGGGTGCCCGAAGACGAGGCAAAGATTTGCTCGGACGTCCTGATGGAAAGCGACCGCCGCGGAATCGAAAGTCACGGCTGCAACCGCTTTAAGCCGATTTACATGGACAGATTTTTAAACGGTACGCTGCTTCCCAAAACTGATATCGAAGTTGTGAAGTCCACACCGACAACATTGGTTTACGACGCGCACGACGGCATGGGAATGGTCGCCAGTTACAAGATGATGAAAGAACTCATCGAGCGGGCAAAGAAGTATGGTATGGCCGGAGGAGCAATCCGCAATTCCACTCACTACGGAATTGCCGGGTACTGGACTACCATGGCATCCGATGAGGGAATGGTAGGTATCACGGGTACCAACGCAAGACCTTCCATAGCGCCGACCTTCGGCGTTGAGAACATGATGGGAACAAATCCTTTGACAATCGCGCTCCCCACAGACGAGGAGTTCCCGTTCTGCATCGATTGCGCCACATCGATTGTGCAGAGGGGAAAAATTGAATATTACGCACGAGAGGGAATGCCGACTCCGGCGGGTGCCGTTATAGGTGCGGACGGATCGGCTTTAACCGACAGCGAGGAAATTTTGAAGGACTTGGTGGCAGGCACTGCGGCCCTGGCCCCGTTGGGCGGAATCGGTGAGTCTTTGGCCGGTTACAAGGGCTACGGCTATGCGGCGGCGATTGAGATTTTGTCCGCGGCGCTGGCCGGAGGGCAGTTCATGAAAGCACTGTCCGGAAGGGATGCCGACGGCAATCCTTCGATGTACCACTTAGGACACTTCTTCTTCGTCATAGACCCTGACGCGTTTGTCGGCCGCGAGGAATTTAAGAAGATTGCGGGAGACATCTGCCGCGCGTTGAGGGCATCGAAAAAGGCCCCGGGGCAGTCCCGCATATATACCGCGGGAGAGAAGGAATATCTGGTGTGGCTCGACCGTAAAGACAAAGGAGTCCCGCTGAACAAGTCGGTTCAGCGAGACTTCGTTGAGGTAAGAGACCGTTACAGTCTCGATATTAAATTCCCGTTCGAGGATTAAACCTCGGAGTAACTGCCGAGGAAAACGAATTCCGTCGGCTGGGCATCGAGTTCGGATAACATCGCAATGACGCTGTCCGAATAAACAGATGCTTCAACATCCAAATAGAACATGAACTCGAAGTCGCGTCCGGAAATCGGGCGCGATTCCAGTTTTGTAAGGTTGAGGCCCAGAGACGAGAACTTGACTAAGGTATCCGACAAAGATCCGGGGGTGTGGCCCAAAGCGAGCATCATGGAGATTTTCGACGCGCCGGGGAATATCAGCATATCCTTGGAAATGCAGATGAATCTTGTGTAGTTGTGGTCTGTGTTCTGGATGTCGTCACGCACGATTTTAAGTCCGTAGAGTGTGGAGCAGTCGGGAGAGGAGATGGCCGCGACATCGTTTCTGTCGGAGTCGGCGACCATCTTTGCGGCGATTGCGGTGTTCTCGACCACGGTGACCTTGATGTCGGCGTACTCGCGCAGGAAGTTGCTGCACTGGCCGACGGCCTGCTCGTGTGAGTAGATTTCAGTGATGTCTTCGAACTTCGTTCCGGGCTTTGTCAGGAGTCTGTGGTTAATCTGAAGCTTGATACCGCGGACAATCGAAAAACTGTGGTTTTTCATGAGATCGTAAACCGAGGTTACCGAGCCGTACGAACTGTTCTCGATAGGCAGGACCCCGAACTTGCAAAGTCCGCTTTCGACGGCCTGGAAGACACCCTCGAAGGTTCTGAAATACATGATGTTTGCGTTTTTGAATAATTTGTCTGTCGCAATCTGGGAGTTTGCGCCCTCGATTCCCTGGCAGGCGACCATAGCGCTTTCGGGGAACTGCTTCGGGGTGTTCTCGAGAGCAGCTTTGATTTTGTCGGCCAAATCTGTCTTTGCGCCGTAGTCGGTCATTTTGTAGGAGTGCGAAAGATTAAAGAGAGTGGAGAAGAGGACTCTTTCGTAGCCGTCGTATTCGCCGGAGTTCCCGGCAAGGTTCAGCAGAAACTCACGCTCGTATCTGCGGCACTTGAGGGCAATCTCGCTCTTGCTCAAATTCTCGTCGGCCTTCTTCGATGCCTCCATGCGCTGCGCGAAAAGATCCGATATTTCCTTATCGATCTCTTCGATTTTTCTTTCGTTGTCAGACATAAAAACCTCCTTGATAAAAAATCCCCGCATCACTGCGGGGCATTAATATTGCTTGCTCTTTTTGCCGCAGTGACTTCAATCGCGCTCCGTAAAGGCGAAACCGTAAAAGAAATCAAAAGCTGCAAAAGAAAATGTCTTCATGCACCGAATTATATACTTCAATTTTGCGGGTGTAAACCGTTTTTTCATCGTATAATTTCTACATGAGTTTCATTGCGGAAATTTTAATATGCGCGCTGGCGGCGATTGTCGCCGGCATCGGAACGGGTTTGGCCGGCCTTTCTGCCGCGACCGTTATGGTTCCCGTCATGGTTGTCCTCTGCCCTTCGTTTGCCGGAGAGGCGGGGGCCTATCAGGCAACGGCGATTGCTCTGGCATCCGATATCCTGGGATCGGCTGTAACCACCGGAACATATATTAAACACGGCAATATCGATTTGAAGCGCGGCAAGGTTATGCTTATCTGCATAGTCGCGATGTGCACCGTGGGTTCGTACGTTGCCTGGCTTGCCGGGCGGCAGGTGCTGTCCGGATTTACGCTGTTTCTTACTTTTTGCATCGGTATCAGATTTTTGGTTAAGCCCGATTCGTCAGGTTCTTCAGCTCTTAAGAAATTTAAAATTCCGGATTTGGCGGTGTCTTTGTTTTTCGGCCTGGCCATTGGCTTCGGCACCGGGTTTGTCGGTACCGGCGGAGGGATGATGATGCTCGTGGTGTTCACGATGTTCCTGGGAATGGAACTTAAGACGGCCGTGGGGACATCGACGTTCATCATGACGTTCACGGCCCTGATTGCGTCGGTCAGCCACATTCTCATAAATCCCGCGATTGTGACAGACCGCCTTGTGATTCTGATTGTCTGCGTCGTCGCGGAAACTGCGGCGTCCCTTATCTCCGCAAGGTTTGCAAATAAGGCGCCGGCGAAAACCGTGGGGCTTGTCACAGGTTGTGTTCTGACAATCCTCGGTGCGGCGATGATATTTTTCAATTACAGGGAGACGATTCTGTCGTGGGACTGGATTTACGATGTGCTTCCCGCATTCGGCAAATACCTGATTTTTATAGTTCCGTTTGCATGCGTTCTTCTGCTTATACATAAGATTTTTAATGTGCCGCGTTACATTTTTCGAAAACTGCTGCATATTGCGGCGATTATGTCCGCGCCGGTGATTGTGTATACGTCCGCTTTCTGGCAGAGTGCGACAGCGGTGTTTTTGCTTTTTGCGATTGTGGTATATCCGGTGCTTGCATTCTTTGAGAGATTCTCTTTTTATTCGAAACTCTTTGTGCAGAAAAGGCCCGGCGAAATAAAACTGTCGCTGGTGTTGCTTTTCGGGATGGCGGGGTTGTTGTGCGCGCTTACCTGGGGAGCTTTCGGCATGCGGTATCTTTTGCCTGCTGCGGTAATGATCTGGGGTTACGGTGACGCGGCGGCGGCTATAGTGGGAATAACTTTCGGAAAGCACAAAATAAATTGGATTCTTGCGGATAAAGGCAAGAGTTTTGAAGGGACGGTTGCATGCTTTGTCTTCGGGTTTGTCGCAGGTGTTGTCATTATGCTTTTGGCGACGGATAAGAGTGTAGCGTATATTTTGGTTGTCTGTTTTGTTGCGGCCGCGGCAAGCGCCTTGGGGGAGCTTATGTCACGCAAAGGGTACGACACGGTGGTGTGCCCGACGGTTGCGATTGCGGTTTTGTCTCTTTTCGAATTTCTCACCAACTTTTGATGAAATTGTGGTAACTTAAGGAAGGATTAAACGGGAGGTTTTTATGGAACATTTCGAGTATTCACCGAGACTTGTATGCTCGCAGAGAATAGAGTTTGACATGGACGATGACACGTCCGTCCACAATATTGTTTTTTACGGCGGGTGCCCCGGCAATTTGAAGGCCGTCGGCAAACTGTGTGAAGGCATGACTGCGGTTGAGATTTCCGACAAACTTGCGGGGAATCTTTGCGGCGGCAAGGGTACATCCTGTGCCGACCAGCTTTCAATTGCCGTGACAGAGGCTTCCAAACATATGACAGGTAGCGCAAATGGCTGACACGATTAAGTGCCCGAACTGCGGCGGAAATTTAGCGTTTAACCCTGCGTCCCAGAAACTCGAGTGTCCCTATTGCGGCGGCGCTTTTCTGCCGTCTGAGATAAAGTCGGAAGCGGATGAACTTGCGGGCAGCACGACTGTGGCTGCCGCAGAATCTTCAATTCCCGCAGAGGACGTGGTAAATGATGTCTCGGAGGCAATTTCGGATGAGGCCGCAAAAGGCGATTCCATGGAATTTATCTGCAACGCGTGCGGCGCGAAGGTGGTAACGGACGTTAACACCGCGGCGACGTTCTGCGCGTTCTGCGGCTCGCCGGCCCTGGTGGGGCAGAGGCTTACCGAGGATTTTAAGCCCAAATATCTGATTCCGTTCAAGACGACAAAGGACGATGCAAAGAATGCGTTCCTTAAGTGGTGCAAGGGCGGAAGATGGACGCCGATGAATTTTGTGTCCGAGGAGAATATTAATAAGATAACGGGTCTGTATGTCCCGTTCTGGCTTTTCGACTTTGACTGCATGGCAGACCTTTCCGGTGAGGCCGAGGAGTCTTCGCAGGTGGGTAATACGATTACAACAAAGTATTATTCGTTTGCCAGAAGAGGCCGCATTAAGTGGGAGAAGATTCCGTTCGACGGTGAGACGCGTATCGACGACGATCTGATGGAGTCGATCGAGCCGTTTCAGTTTGAGGAAATGGTTGATTACGACTATAAGTATCTGCCGGGATTTTTTGCCGACAGGTACGATTTGGATCCGACGCAGTTGATGGACAGGGCGGTTACGAGGGCCGACGGGTTCCTTAACAAGTGGGTTGCGGATTCTCTGGGCGCGTATGATAAGTTCAAGATTACGGTCAACAACAGCAAGTACAGAAGAATCGGCGCGGACTACGCGCTTTTGCCGGTTTGGTTTATGTCCTACAAGTATTTGGGAAAGAATTATTATTTCGCGATGAACGGACAGACCGGCAAGGTCGCAGGAATCCTGCCTATCAGCACGGTTAAGCGCATTGTCGCATTCTTTGTCGGACTTGCGATTTTGGCGGTTGTCACGAGGATTATCATGGGATTTATCATAGGGGGATTTGCGGGATGAGTAAGAAGCGGGATCGAGTATCTCTTTTCGGGGAACTTTCGACAATGTCGGTTGTCGCGATTGTCCTTGTTGGCGTAATTGTTGTCGCCTGCATCGGGATATATATTTTCATGTCGATATCGCCTGCAAAGAAGGTTATCGTCGATGACTCCGCAGAGATTTTTACCGAAGAGGACGAAGCATATATCGAGCAGTTGTGTTCTTCTCTTTCGAAGGATAAGGATATCAATGTTTTGGTTGTCACAACGCGCGACAAGGGTACGGGGTATTCCAATTCCGATGAGGACTGCGCGCGTTTTGCGGGCGACTATTACGCCGAGCACGCGATAAGTACGAGGTTCCAAAACAATTCGGGAGTCTGCATTCTGATAGATTTGACGCTGGATTACTCGGGCGGCAGATTCTTCTGGCTTTACACCTACGGCACGGCTTATTACGCGATTGATAACAACGAGGCATATAACATTTTTTATAACTACAAAGATATGCTTTCCGTGGGTGATTACACTGACGCGGTGTGCGGAATTCTGACCACCCTGACCCAATACGACTATCAGTCTGTCGGAATCGTCACGTTCTTCACGGTTATTCTTCCCGCGGGAATTTCGGCGCTGTTTGCCAAATTCGGAATCCGCAAGGGCAAGCTCAAAAAGACCGTCACCTCAAGAAACTTCCTTACGATGCAGGAGTCAGATCCCACCGATACGTTTGTCCGCAAGAGCGTCCGAGTTGTCTCAAGCGGCGGCAGCGGCGGAGGCGGAGGCGGCTTTGGCGGCGGAGGCGGCGGAGGCGGCCACTCCGGCGGAGGCGGCGGACGTTTCTGATTTGTGGTAGAATTATGCCCGCAATAAATTTACGGGAGATACAATGTTCAGTTTGGTAGTTCCCGCTTTCAATGAAGGCGAACACATTTACGATAACCTGAAGGTGATGTCGGACACACTGTCCGGCTTTGCGGGCGACTTTGAAATCCTCGCCGTAAACGACGGATCGCGCGACAACACCGCATCAGAAATTTCACGTGCTTCAAAAGAAATCAAAGGAGTCCGCGCCTGCGGATACGAAATAAACCGAGGCAAGGGCGGAGCCATCGTCGAGGGCGTCTGCCAAAGCCTGGGAGATACCGTGGGGTTTCTCGACGCGGACTTAGACCTGATGCCGGACATGTTTGAGTCCTACCTAAAGGAGATGAAGAGTACCGGGTGCGAGGTTGTCATCGGTTCGAAAATGCATAAGGACTCACACATAGATTATCCCCCCGCCCGAAAACTTTTCTCGTTCTGCTACTACATAATGCTCAAGGTTTTATTCGGCCTCAAGTGCCACGACACACAGACGGGAATCAAGCTCTTCAAAGGAGACCTAATCCGAAAGGTTGCGGGACTGCAGAGAATCAAGGGCTATGCTTTTGACATTGAGATTCTGGCGCTTTGCGCTCGCACGGGTGCTTCGATTCGGGAGATGCCCGTGACTTTGCACTACACAAGAGAAGCGTCCTTCAGCCGTATACGTTTCAAGGATGTATGGAAGATGTTCACTGACACCTGGAAGGTTTGGTGGAACTTAAGGGTTTTGAAAAATTATGACGGTTTAAACTGATTGCCACATTTATACACCTTTTGCGGGTGTAAAATAGAAGAGACAGGCACGGCCTTTTTGAAATATTTGGAGATTGATTAATTGAAGAAAGATAAAAAGATTACAGAGTATACGCTTGCGAAGGATTTGTTTATCCGCGGAAGGGACATTATTTTGGACCCGCGTGCGCAGGAGATGAAGAAGTTCACGCAGCACGGTACGACGAGCGTTTTTGAGCACTGCGTATCCGTTGCGAAGTTCTCGCTCCTGATGGCATATTTCCTTGAAAGAAATCTGCATATTAAAGTCGACAAGACGAGCCTTGTCAGGGGCGCTTTATTGCACGACTATTTCCTTTACGACTGGCATGTTGCCGACGCATCCCACAGACTTCACGGTTTTACGCACGCAAAGGCTGCGTGGCGCAATGCGTGCCGCGACTTTAATCTCAACGAGCGTGAGAAGGACATTATCGTAAAGCACATGTTCCCTTTGACGATTGTTCCGCCGAAGTACCGCGAGAGCATTATTGTCACGTGCGCCGACAAGTGGTGCGCGCTTTGCGAGACTTTCAAAATCGATGTTTCGTCCTATCTCATTTACAGAGTTAATCTGGGCATTGCCATCAACGACGGCAGCCTGGAGGTTACGGAAAATATCTGATGGAACTTACCACGCTGATTTACATCACCTGTGAAGACCACTGTCTTTTCATACGCAAAACTAAGCCCGGAGACATAAACTGCGACAAGTGGCTCGGCATCGGCGGACATTTCGAGAACACGGAGTCTCCCGAAGAGTGCGTTATGCGTGAACTCAAAGAAGAGACGGGTTTTACCGCAAAAGATATTTTTGATTTCAGGTTCCGCGGACTTGTGACTTTTGTTTCCGACGGCGAATATACCGAATATATGCACGTGTTCACGGCCCGTGCGAAAACTCTTTATCTGCCGCAGATTCACTGCGATGAGGGAGACCTCGTTTGGGTCGACATGAAGGACATAAGAAACCTTCCGGTGTGGGCAGGGGATTTGAGAATGTTCGATTTGCTTTTCGCAAATCCCGAGGATACTTTCTTCTCTTTGAAACTGGAGTATCGCGGAGATATGCTGACCTCCACGGATGTCAACGAATATTCTTTCAAATGAAAATCATATAACTTCATTTGAACCGCATTTTTGCGGAATTTTCCAAATTGTTTAAAATTTTCATCCCTTTTGCCGCTTTTGACGTGTTTACATATTGGGGAGGGCAGTTCATACTTTACCTGTAAATCAGTAAAGGGGTTATCGATATGAATAATACTGATATTTCAAGAGCAACTCTGGGGCGTCTGCCCGTGTATCTTGAGTATTTGAAGAGCACCCCTTCCTCGGTCGAGAATATTTCGGCCCCTTCCATCGCAAAACAATTGAATTTAGGTGAAGTCCAGGTAAGGAAGGATTTGTCCGCCGTCTGCGGTCTGGGCAAGCCGCGCGTGGGGTACCGCAAGTCCGACCTCATAACCGCAATCGAACGATATATCGGGTGCACGACACCCCAGTCGGTGATTGTGGTCGGTGCAGGTAAACTCGGCAAGGCTATCTTAGAGCACGACGGGTTCTCCGATTACGGGCTGGAGATAACGGCGGCCTTCGATGTCGACCCCAAAACTTTTCGCGCGGGGAAGAGCGGCAAGGATATTTATGCTCTCTCCGAATTACAGTCCTATTGTGCGCGACAGGGCGTGGCCATAGCGATTCTGACGGTTCCGCCTTCGCAGTGCCAGAGCGCTTGCGACGCGATTGTGGCTGCGGGAATCAAGAGGATTTTGAACTTTTCGCAGGTAAAGCCAAGGGTTCCTTCGGGAGTGATAGTCGAGCAGGTAAACCTTGCTCTTGCCCTCGCGCACTTGAAATACGCATAAAACAAATACTTTAACGGGAGGTATTTTATGGATAACAAAAAGTACGAGACGATCGACTCGACAGAGAAATTCTCTTCTCTGCTGAAGCGTGTCAGAAAGGCACAGGAAAAGTTCTCGCATTACACACAGGAAGAGGTCGATAAAATCTTCCTTGCCGCGGCAACGGCGGCGAACCGCGCGAGAATCCCTCTTGCGAAGATGGCGGTCGAGGAGACCGGCATGGGTGTTGTCGAAGACAAGATTATGAAGAATCACTACGCTTCCGAATATATCTACAACAAATACCGCGACACCAAAACCTGCGGCGTCATCTATGAGAACAAGGAGTACGGCTTTAAGCAATTGGCTGAGCCTTTGGGTGTCGTAGGCGCCGTAATCCCCACGACAAACCCTACGTCGACTGCAATCTTCAAGGCTTTGATTTGCCTGAAGACCCGCAACGGCATAATCATCAGCCCTCACCCCCGCGCGAAAAAATCCACAATCGAGGCGGCGAGAATCGTTCTCGAAGCGGCGGTCGAAGCCGGCGCTCCCGAGGACATCATCGGCTGGATTGATGTCCCGAGCCTCGAACTTACCCAAATGCTCATGCGCGAGTCCGATATAATTCTCGCAACGGGCGGCCCGGGCATGGTTCACGCGGCATACTCATCCGGCAAGCCCGCTTTGGGCGTCGGTGCAGGCAACACTCCGGCAATCATTGACGAGACAGCCGATATCCTGCTGGCCGTTAACTCGATAATTCACTCCAAGACTTTTGATAACGGTATGATCTGCGCATCCGAGCAGTCGGTTATCGTACATCAGAAAATATACGATACGGTCAAGGAAGAGTTCGCGAAGAGAGGCTGCTATTTCCTCAAAGACAGCGAGCTGACAAAGATGCGCAAGACCATCCTTGTCAACGGTTCCATCAACGCGAAAATCGTAGGACAGAAGGCTTATAAGATTGCGGAACTCGCCGGAATCACAGTGCCCGAGGGTACAAAGGTTCTGATCGGTGAAGTTTCCCGCGTTGACATCTCCGAGCCTTTCGCTCACGAGAAACTGTCCCCCGTGCTTGCGATGTATAAGGCCGACGACATCGAGGATGCGTTCAAAAAGGCCGAGCGCCTGATTGCCGACGGCGGCTACGGACACACGTCTTCGATTTATCTGAACGTTGTGACCGAACAGGCAAAAATCGATGAATTCCAGGAGAGAATGAAGACCTGCAGAATTCTTGTGAACACACCTTCTTCGCAGGGCGGTATCGGTGACATGTATAACTTCATGCTGCCTCCTTCGCTGACTCTGGGGTGCGGCTCATGGGGCGGAAACTCCGTTTCCGAGAACGTGGGTGTCAAGCACCTTCTTAACATCAAATCAGTCGCCGAGAGGAGAAACAATATGCTGTGGTTCAGAACACCCGAGAAAGTTTATATTAAGCGCGGATGCACTCCCGTTGCCCTCGAGGAACTCAAGGATATGGGTAAGAAGAGATGCTTCATCGTAACCGACGAGTTCCTTTACACACACGATTACACAAAGCCGATTTCCGACAAACTCGACGAACTCGGAATTACCCACACAACATTCTTTGATGTCCAGCCCGACCCGACTCTGGCTTCGGCAAAAGCCGGCGCGCTGCAGATGACATCGTTCAAGCCCGACTGCATCATCGCCGTCGGCGGCGGCTCTGCGATGGACGCCGCAAAGATTATGTGGGTTTTGTACGAGCACCCCGAGGCGGATTTTGCCGACATGGCGATGAGATTCTGCGACATCAGAAAGAGAATTTACAAGTTCCCGAAGATGGGGCAAAAAGCATACTTTGTATGTGTTCCGACATCCGCCGGAACGGGCTCGGAAGTTACTCCTTTCGCGGTTATCACCGACGAGAAGACGGGAATCAAGTATCCTCTGGCGGACTACGAGCTGATGCCCAACATGGCAATCGTCGACTGCGACTTCCAGATGACAGGTCCTAAGGGGTTAACCTGCGCTTCCGGTATCGATGCGGTGTCCCACGACCTGGAGGCTTTGGTTTCCACAATGGCTACGGACTACACCGACTCCCTTGCGCTGCAGTCGCTGAAAATTATTTTCGAGTATTTGCCGCGTGCATACAAGAACGGTGCGAACGACCCGGAGGCGAGAGAGAAGATGGCCAACGCCGCGACCATGGCGGGTATGGCTTTCGCGAACGCTTTCCTCGGAATCAGTCACTCTTTGGCGCATAAACTGGGTGCGTACCACCATGTCGCGCACGGCATCGCCAATGCTCTGGTTTTGGACGAGGTCATCCGCTACAACTCCTGTGAGGTCCCCGAGAAGATGGGTACCTTCCCGCAGTACGACCACCCGAAGACCATGCACAAGTACGCGATGGCCGCAGATGCCTTAGGACTCGGAGGAAGGACCGATGAAGAGAAAGTTAAGCGTCTCATCAAGGCCATAGATGACCTCAAGACAGAGATTGAGATTAAGCCTACAATCCGCGACTATGTGCCGGATGAGGAAAAGTTCCTCGCCACCCTCGACGAGATGACCGAGATGGCCTTCGACGATCAGTGCACGGGCGCCAACCCGAGATATCCTCTTATGGAAGACCTGAAGCAGATTTACTTAAACTGCTACTACGGAGACAAGACCTTTGCCGAGAAAGCAAAGCCCGGTCTTGCGGATATCAAACCCAAGGCATCGAAAACCAAAGCCTCGGCAAAGAAAACAGCCGCAAAGAAAAAATAACAGGAGGATACATATATGAATCTGGACAATACAATCGCAAAACGTAAGCATAAGAAAATTTACCGTGACGGCGACAAGTGCATAAAGATGTTCGACGAAAGTTTTTCCAAGGTTGATATCTTAAACGAAGCACACAATTTGGCCAAAGTCGAAAGCCTCAATATCCGCACGCCGGAACTTCTTGAGGTCACCATGATCGACGGCAGGTGGGCGATCGTCACCGATTTTATCGAAGGGCAGACTTTGCAGTCAATCGCAAAGAACGACATGGGCAAGTTGGACGAATACATGGATCAGTTCGTCGACCTTCAGATTCGCGTTCACAACGAACGTTGCCCGATGCTCACAAATCTGTCGGACAAGATGAACCGCAAAATTTCCCAGACGGATTTTGACGCAACGACAAGATACGATTTGCACACGCGTCTGGCCGGCATGGAGCGCCACGACCAGGTTTGCCACGGCGACTTCAATCCTTCCAACGTTATCGTTATGCCCGACGGCGACTTCGCGGTAATCGACTGGTCTCACGTAACGCAGGGCGATGCGGCGGCAGATGTCGCAAGAACATACCTGCTCTTCAGTCTGCGCGGCACCGAGGAAATCGCCGAGAAATACTTAGATACTTTCTGCGAGAAAACGGACACCGCAAAGCAGTACGTGCAGAAGTGGATGCCCATCGTCGCGGCGTCCCAGTCGGTCAAGGCAATCGAGGACGAACGCGAGTTCCTGAAGTCCTGGGTCAATGTTGTCGATTATGTATAATATTCATTAATAACAAGTCGCAAAAAACGGGTGCCTCCGGCGCCCGTTTTTTGCCTTAAAAATTTTTTTGAAATCAGCAAAAAAAGTCCTTGACATAAAACGGGTAGGGAAGTATTATTAACAAGCACTTTGCGAGAAGGCATGAATACATGCGGCCGCAAAGGGGCGCGGATCTTGAAAATTGAATAGAATGCAGAACTTAGAAAAACGGACCTAATCAATTCTATGAATTGAGTTTAAAAAGAGTATAAGAGCCAAAAGGCTCTCAAAGATTTTTTTGAGAGTTTGATCCTGGCTCAGGATGAACGCTGGCGGCGTGCTTAACACATGCAAGTCGAACGGGGTTACTTACGAAAGCTTGCTTTTGTTTTTAACCTAGTGGCGGACGGGTGAGTAACGCGTGAGGAACCTGCCCTTGAGTGGGGAATAACAACGAGAAATCGTTGCTAATACCGCATAATGTCTTTGAACCGCATGATTCGAAGACCAAAGGATTTATTCGCTGAAGGATGGCCTCGCGTCCGATTAGGCAGTTGGTGAGGTAACGGCTCACCAAACCAACGATCGGTAGCCGAACTGAGAGGTTGATCGGCCACATTGGGACTGAGACACGGCCCAGACTCCTACGGGAGGCAGCAGTGGGGAATATT
>Ga0065709_1005909_pt1 | contig 50656 bp, 43 predicted proteins | sample Hoacrofraction14_2_FD_59096 | JGI IMG/M metagenome (GOLD analysis project Ga0065709, IMG submission 59096) | Hoatzin crop microbial communities from Cojedes, Venezuela, sample from fiber fraction 14 v1 | ecosystem: Host-associated > Birds > Digestive system > Esophagus > Crop | place: Venezuela...
CTCCTGCTGCCTCAGGCCAGCAGCTCCCTGACCGCCGCGCAGACCTTCTCCTCGTCCGGCAGCGCGCCTTTTTCGAGCACCGCCGAGAAGGGCACGGGCGTGTCCTCCGCCGCGAGGCGCTTTATCGGCGCGTCGAGGTAGTAGAAGGCGTCCGATTCCGCGACCGAGGCCGCTATCTCGCCGCCGAGCCCGCCGGTCTTGACCGCCTCATGGACTATGAGCAGGTGCTTAGTCTTCTTCACCGACTCGTAGATGCAGGGCTTGTCCATGGGAAGCAGGGTCCGAAGGTCCACCACCTCGCAGGAAATGCCCTCCGAGAAGAGCGCGTCGGCCGCCGCAAGGCACATCGGGACCATCCTCCCGTAGGTGACGATCGTGACGTCCTTGCCCGTCCGCTTCACGTCCGCCTGCCCGAGCGGCAGGACGTATTCATTTTCAGGGACGATGCCCTTGGTCCTATAGAGGGTCTTTTCTTCAAGGAAGACCACGGGGTTCGGGTCGCGTATGGCCGCCTTCAAGAGCCCCTTGGCGTCGTAGGGCGTCGAGGGCGCGACCACCTTAAGCCCGGGGATGTGGCAGAGCATCGCTTCGAGCGACTGCGAGTGCTGCGCCGCGGCGCCCGTGCCGCAGCCCGCCGCGGTCCTTACCGTGAGCGGGACGCTGAGCTGGCCTCCGAACATGAAATGCATCTTCGGAGCCTGGTTCAGGAGCATGTCCCAGCACACGCTCACGAAGTCGGAGAACATTATCTCGACTATCGGCCGCATGCCCGACATCGCCGCGCCTATCCCCGCGCCGACGAAGCCCGCCTCGGATATCGGGGTGTCGAGCACCCTTCCCGGGAATTCCTTGTACATCTCCTGCGTGACGCCGAACGCGCCCCTGTAGACGCCTATGTCCTCGCCCATGAGGAAGACTGACGGGTCGCGCCGCATCTCCTCGCACATCGCCTCGCGGACCGCTTCCGCGAAGGTGCGCTCTTTCTTGTCGTTCATCCTCAAATCCCCTGTCTTAGGACCTGCCCTAAAGTTCTTCCGTCCCGATTCCCGTTCCCGCGGGAAAATGCCCCGCGATGCGGCGGCGCTGCCCGCCGTCCTCAATTCCGCTTACGGCCTTCACTGCCGCCATGCCGCGGAGCCTTGCCGCTTTAGGCGCTTCCGCCTCCTTTGGCGCTCCGTTCCGCTTTAAGCCGGCGCCGCCGGCGCGCCGCGGAGCCTTGCCGCTTTAGACGCTTCGTCCTGTGCCGCCGGACCGGCAAAAGCAGCTTTTTATTCCGCTGCGTAGACGTCCTCGTAGAGGTCGGCCGCCTCGGGGTATTCCCCGGCCGAGGCAAAGTCCACGGCCCTTTTTATTTCCTCTTCGGCCCTGCGTTCGAGCTCGGCGGCCTCCTCGGCGGTGAGCAGCCCTTCACTTATGCATTTTTCGGAAAATGCCTTGATCGGGTCTTTCTCTTTCCACGCTTTGATCTCTTCCTTCGTCCGGTAGAGGTTGCCGTCGGACTTGCTGTGCCCGCATATGCGGTAGGTGTCCTCGACTATGAAGCGCGGGAAGGGATCTTCGAGGATTTCCTCCTTTGCCTTCTTGACCGCCTCATACACCGCCTCTGCGTCGTTGCCGTCCACCCTTACAGCGGGGATGCCGTAGGGCACGGCGCGCTTCAAGAGGTCGGTGTCGTGCATGGTCCGCGAGATGTGCGTGCTCATGCCGTAGGTGTTGTTGACGCACACGAAGATGACGGGCAGCTTCCACAGGGCCGCCAGGTTCATCGTCTCGTGGAACACTCCCTCGTTGGTCGCGCCGTCGCCGAAAAACGCGAGCGCGACGCGCTTTTCGCCGCGCATCTTTATCGCGAGGGCCGAGCCCGCCGCGAGCGCCATCGAAGGGCCGACGACTCCGTTCGTGCCCATCGCGCCGACTTTCGGGCAGGCTATGTGCATAGAGCCGCCCCTGCCCTTGCAGATGCCGTTCTCGCGGCCGAACATTTCCGCCATCATCCTGTCGGCGGGGACGCCCTTCGCCAGAGAAGGTCCGTGGCCGCGGTGCGTCGCGTACATATAGTCTTCATCGGAGAGCGCGGCGCAGCTTCCCGCCGCGGCGGCCTCCTCCCCTATGCCGAGGTGCGCGGTCCCGTGGATCATCCCGAGCGAAAAATAGTACTGGACGCTTTCCTCGAAGCGCCTTATCCGCATCATCCCGTAGAGGAGTTTTTCGGCAGCAGCCTTGTCCATGCTTGCCTCCTGTAAATATAGGCGGACGCGTCCGCCCTTCCCCGCCTTCTTCAGGGCTTTCAGCCGAGGCCGAAGCCGTACTTTTCGGCGTTGTGCGCGTCAATTTCCTCGCGGATCGCGAAGATTTCATCGACGTCGGGATCGTCGATCCAGGAATGCCGCGCCATTTCATATTCAATGATGTCGTAAATCTCGAGGAAGGAGATCCCGCCCTTCCTGAACACCGCGTTCGCCCACTCGTTCGCCGCGTTGAACACGACCGGCATGGAGCCGCCCTTTTCGATGGCTTTCCTTGCGAGCGGTATGCCGCGGAAGGTCTCGGTGTCGGGCTGCTCGAGGACGAGCGAGGATATCTTCGAAAAGTCGAGCGGCTCGGCCGGGGACTTTATGTGCTCCGGCCAGGTCAGCGCGAGCTGTATGGGGATCCGCATGTCGGCGGGGCCGATCTGCGCGATTATGCTCCCGTCCTCGTACTCTACCGCAGAATGTATGAGGCTCTGCGGCTGGATGAGGACTTCTATCCTGTCGGCGGGCGTGTCGAAGAGCCACCTCGCCTCGATGAGTTCGAGCCCCTTGTTGACCATGGTCGCCGAGTCGATCGTGACCTTCGGCCCCATGCTCCAGGTCGGGTGGGCGAGCGCCTCTTTGGCGGTTACGCCAAGAAGTTCGCCGCGCGTCTTGCCCCTGAAAGGACCGCCCGACGCCGTAAGGAGGATCCGCCTGACGCGGCGGTCCGTGTCGCCGTCGAGCGACTGGAATATCGCCGAGTGCTCGGAGTCGACGGGCAGGATCTTCCTGCCGAGCTTCCTTGCGAGCGGCATGATTATGTGGCCGGCCGCGACTAGCGTCTCCTTGTTGGCGAGGGCGATGTCCTTGCCCGCGCAAAGAGCCGCTATCGTCGGCTTTATTCCGATCATGCCGACGATGCCCGTGACTACGAGCTCCGCGTCCTTGTGGGTGCATACCTCTAAAAGGCCCTCTTCGCCCGAGAGCACCTTAACGCCCGTATCTGCAACTGCGGCGGCGAGCCCGACGGCCGCCGCCTCATCGTATACCGCAGCCACGTCGGGCTCAAATTCCCTTATCTGCTGCTCCGCGAGCCTTATGTCCGACCTGCAGGCCAGGGCGCGCACGCGGAACATGTCGGGGTGCAGGCGGACGACGTCGAGCGTCTGCGTCCCGATAGACCCGGTCGATCCGAGAACCGCAATATTTTTCAATTCAATCCCTCCGAAGGCGCGCGCCGAATCCTTTAGACGGTCATAAGCTCCTTGACCTTCGCCTCGATCGCGGCGTCGATCTTCTTGCCGTACTCGTCGGTCGTCTTCTGAAGGTCGTCCTCCGCGTCGGCGATCTCGTCCTCGGACACGTCCGCGTCCTTCTTCAGCTTCTTGAAGGCGTCGTTGCCGTCGCGGCGGATGTTGCGGATGGCGACCTTCGCCTGCTCGCCCATCTTGCGCACGTCCTTGGAGAGCTGCTTCCTGCGCTCCTCGGTGAGCTCTGGGAACACGAGCCTGATCACGCGGCCGTCGTCGGACGGGTTGATGCCGATGTCGGACTTCTGTATTTCCTTGACGATCGCCTTGACCATCTTCGGCTCCCACGGCGCGATCTGGATCATGCGCGCCTCGGGCACCGACACGTTCGCCACCTGGCTGATCGAAGTCGGCGAGCCGTAATAGTCGACGGTGATCTTGTCGAGCACGTGCGGGTTCGCGCGGCCCGCCCTGACCGCCATCAGCTCGTTCTCAAGGTTCTTGATGGTCTTCTGCATCTTTGCCTCATAGGGCGCGACTCTCTCGTTCATACTTCCTCCCGTGTGTCTGCTTTATCCTGCATTCCCTCCGAAGCCCCTGCGGCCCCGGCATTTTTTGAAAATGAATTCCTTACGCGCTTACAAAGGTGCCGTCGATTTCCCCTGCCACGGCCCTTAGGATGCTGTTCTCTTCAAGCAGCGAGAACACCAGCATCGGCATATGGTTCTCGCGGGCTATCGCGGCGGCGGCTCCGTCCACGACCTTTAAGCCCTTCTCAAGGACCTCGGCTATCGTGACCTCTTTGTACTTCTTTGCGTCGGGGAAGTCCTTCGGATCCTTGTCATAGACCCCGTCCACCGACTTCGCGAGAAGGATCTTCTCGGCGCCGATCTCCACCGCGCGGAGGACCGTTGCGGTGTCCGTCGAAAAGTAGGGATGCCCCGTGCCGCCCGCGAAGAATACCGCCTTGCCGGCCTGAAGGGCTTCCTCTGCCTCGTAGCGCCCGTAGAGCTTCGAGAACGAGCCGCACACGAACGGCGTAAAGACCTCAGTGTCCATCCCTTCCGAGCGGAAGATTTCCGACACGTAGATGCAGTTCATCACGGTCGCGAGCATTCCGATCTGGTCCGCCCTTGAGCGGTCGATCGCCTCGGACGACCTCCCGCGCCAGAAGTTCCCGCCTCCGATCACGATCCCGACCTGGCAGCCGCTCTTTAAGACCTCGGAAACCTGCTTCGCGACTCCTCTGACAGTGGCTTCGTCGAAGCCCGTCCCCTTGCCGCCGGCAAGAGCCTCGCCGCTCAGCTTAAGAAGCACCCTTTTCATGTATCCTCCTTCGCCGCCCCCTTTGCGCCCCGCTCTTCTTAACACGCGGACGGCGCTTCCGCCGGGGAGCGGTCTTTCGCGGCCTTTTGCGCCGCCTGTGCCATTTCAAGCATTATAACATAGAATGCCCCCTGTCCACCGTAAAAGTCGCAGGCGGCTTGATTGGAACAAGAATGAATCCTCTCCGGCTGCCTAAGGCCGCAAAACGCTCCGTCAACGCCTGGCCTTTCGCCCGCCCAAGGCGGCTGCCGCCCCCGCACAAGGCCTTTTTATCCAGCTGTGCCGAGCCTTAATCCGTCCATTCACGCGCAGGGCATCGCCGCTGATTCGCCGGCCTCCCCGACGCCGGCCATGCCTTTTCGCGCCGCCCGGGAATCAGGAAACCGCCCGTGCGGCGCTTCGGCTGCATAACGCCCGCCCACAGCAAAAGGGCGGCCGCCCGGCCGCCCCTTGCTTTCTTCAAACGCCTCACTCGCTTTCCGAGAGCTTGCGTATCTCTTCTATGAACGTGTTGACGTCGTTGAATTCGCGGTAGACGCTCGCGAACCTGACGTAGCCGACCTCGTCGAGCGACTTAAGCTCGGCAAGTACCTGCTCGCCGATGACGGAGCTTGCGACCTCGCGCATCCCGCTGTCGCCCATGCGCTGCTCTATGCCGCTGACGACTCCCTCGATCTGCGCCGCCGTGACCGGCCTCTTGTGGCAGGCCTGCATGATGCTCCTCGTGAGCTTGCCCCTGTCGAAGGGCTCACGCGTGTCATCCTTCTTGATGACCATGATCGGAACCACCTCCGCCCTCTCGTAAGAGGTGAAGCGCCTCCTGCAGTCGTCGCAGACCCTGCGCCGCCTGATCGAAGTGTTGTCATCGACCGGCCGCGAGTCGACGACCCGCGTGTTGTCTCTACCGCAAAATGGACATTTCATCGCATTACTTCCTGTTCATGAGAAAATCCGGGATCTTTATGTCGCGCTGCTGCACGGACGGCTGGACCGACTGCTGGAGCTTGAGGCTCGCCTGCTCGGCCTGCCTGCGCGGCTCCACGACGTTCGCCCTGTTCACCGTCGAACCGCCCCTCTGGAGAAAGGACTGGTTCTTCTTCGGCTCCGGCTTCTTCTCCTCGGCCTGCGCGCGGTTGCTGTCCACCAGGCCCGTCGCGATGACGGTTATGCGGCAGGAGTCGACCTCGGAGTCGTCGTACATGGCGCCGAAGATGATATTCGCCTCGTCGCCGACGATCTCCTGCACGTAGCTGGCCGCGTCGTTGGCGTCCATGAGAGAGATGTCGCCGCGGATGTTGATGATGACGTTCGCCGCGCCCTGGATGGAAGTCTCAAGGAGCGGGCTCTGTACCGCCTGCTGCACCGCCTCAAGGGCCTTGTCGTCGCCCTTTGCGGCGCCGATGCCGATGTGCGCGATGCCGCCGTTGGTCATTACCGTCTGGACGTCCGCGAAGTCGAGGTTGATGAGGGCCGGCTGGTTGATGAGGTCCGTGATGCCCTGGACGGCCTGCTGAAGGACTTCGTCCGCCTTCTTGAGGGCTTCCGGCATCGTCGTGCGGCGGTCTACGATTTCAAGGAGCTTGTCGTTCGGGATGACGATGAGCGTGTCGACGTTCTCTTTGAGCTTCTCGATTCCGCCCAGAGCGTTCTCCATGCGCTTCTTCGCCTCGAAGCGGAACGGCTTCGTCACGACGCCGACCGTGAGGCAGCCCATCTCCTTGGCGACTCCCGCGACCACCGGCGCTCCGCCGGTGCCCGTGCCGCCGCCCATGCCGCAGGTTATGAAAACCATATCCGCGCCCTGGAGGACCTGCTTGATCTCTTCTATGCTTTCAGATGCGGCCTGCTCGCCGACTTCGGGCTTCGCGCCCGCGCCGAGCCCCTTCGTGACCTTCTCGCCGATCTGCACGATCGTCGGGGCCTTGCAGAAGGCAAGCGCCTGCTTATCAGTGTTGATTCCTACGAACTCTACGCCGCCGATCGTCTCTTCGACCATGCGGTTGACCGCGTTGTTGCCTGCTCCGCCAACGCCGACGACTATGATGCGGGCGGCTGCTTCCGCCTCATTCGTGGTAATTTCTAACAATTTGCTCCTCCTTTGCCGCAGCTTTCCTAGCCTTACGCGTTACTCCCCTTACTCCCTGTAACGGGCTTTTGCCCGGATGCTTTTTTTGCTTTTCCAGACCTCCCTCTATCATAATTAAATTAAAACCATTGTGCAAGCTACTTTGAATTTTTGTTATTTCGCTAAAGGCGGCCTTTGTCATGCCGTTGGAAGCTCTCCTCTCGCCTCAAGCGCCGCCAGCGCCTCATTCAGCGCTTCGTTCCCCTCGAAAATGATCCTCTTCTGCGTCCCGTCGAAGTTCTCCAGGTGCAGCGTCCCGCTCTTCCCCTCAAGGTTCGGCAAGATCGCCTCCATCTCCCCGAGCCGCAGCTCAAGGTTCTCTCCGCTTCCCAGGTTTATCCTCAAATCGCCGTCAACGAGGACGATTTCGCCGTTCCCCGCGGCCTCGATGCAGTCGGCCGTCCAGCCGGAGGCGTCCATGTAGCTTTTAATGTACGCCAGCGCCGAAAATAAGCTCTGGCTCCCCGGCAGGCTTTCCCCGACCGCGGCGCCTTCGGCGTCGATGCCCTTCACCTCTATGAGCGCGTTGCCCTCCGCCTCCGCGGTTTCCTCACCTTCAGGCACGGAGGTCCGCACCTTTCCTTTGCTGTCGAAGTACCAGCGCGCGCCGCTGCCGACGGCATAGCCCGAAAGCGTCTTCTCCGTGACCGCCGCCTCGACCCTCCATGGGGTTTTAAGGCGGATGTCGATCCTCTCGACGAAGCTGTCCTCGTCCGCGTGGCTCCTGCTCTCAAGCAGCTTGAAAATGAGCGAGATGTCGCGCAGCCCCTCTCCCGCGTTCACGCTCGAAAGGATCTCGGCGTCCGTCTCGTGGGCGTTTCCCGTGACCTCGATATCGCGGACGTAGAAGAGGAAAATGAAAAGCGCCGCCGCCGCAAAAGCCGCCCCTATGACCTTAAAGGCCTTCTTTAAGGCCTTGAGCGCCCTCTTTCGCCGCCTTGCGCGGACACGGGCCTTCTGCCTCGCCTTTTTCTTCGCGAGCGCCCGCTTCCTCGCCTTCTCCTCGGCCGCCAGCTTCTTTTTCTTCAGCTTCGCTACCTTTTTGGCGGCGCGGGTCTTTTTAGCCTTTGCAGCCGGCTCAGCCCTTTTGCCGGGGCTCCTCGCCGCTCCTGCCTTCTTTTTCTTACGTTTCGTCATTTACGAGCGAACTCCCTGAACACGTCGCCCCTGACCTCGTAGTTCGGGAATTCCCCCCACGAGGCGCAGGCGGGGGAAAGGAGGACGGCGTCGCCCGCGGACGCCTCCCTGCGGCAGAGCTCCATGGCCTCGTTCATGTCGGCGCACATCCTGATCTTATCGGCGGGTATCCCGACCGCGAGCGCGGACGCCTTAATATTTTCAGCGGTCGCGCCTTCGAGGACGAGGAGCTTGACCCTTCCGATGCAGGCCTTAAGCCACTCCGTGTAGTCCGAGCCCTTGTCGTACCCGCCCGCTATGAGCAGGGTCGGGCGGGACATCGCCTCTATGCCCTTTATCGCGGCGTCCGGGTTCGTGCCCTTCGAGTCGTTGTACCAGGCGACCCCGTCCTTTTCCGCCACGAACTCTATCCTGTGCGGGACGGGCGCGAAGGCTTCGCAGGCGGTCCTTATCGTGCCGAAGTCAACTCCCGCCTCGTGCGCCATCAGCGCCGCAGCCATTACATTTTCAAAATTGTGGACGCCGATGAGCTTAAGCGAAGCGGTGTCGATGACCTCCGTGCTCTCGCCGCCCTCGGCGTAATATATTTTCCCGCCTTTTAAGAACATGCCGTCGGAAAGCTCCCTTGCGGAGGAAAACCAGACGGCCTTTGCGGGGCACTTGCCCTCGCCGAAGGCGCGCAGCGCCTCGTCCTCGTAGTTGAGCACGCAGGGCTCGTCCGCGGTCTGGTTTTTGGCGATAAGCTCCTTGACCCTGATGTATTCCTCCATCGTCTTGTGGCGGTTCAAATGGTCGGGGGTTATGTTGAGGATAGCGGAGACGGCCGGATGGAAGGTGTCGGCGGTCTCCAGCTGGAAGGACGAGATCTCGGCGACGGTGACGGAGTCCTCGGTCGTCTGGAGCACCTTGCCCGTGTACGCCTCGCCGATGTTGCCGGCCACTATCGTCCTGCGGCCCGACGCCGCCATGATCGCGCCGAGGAGCGCGGTCGTGGTCGTCTTGCCGTTCGTTCCGGTCACGGCGAGGACCTCGCCCTTCTCCGCCCAGAAGGCGAGCTCGACCTCGCCCGTCACGGGGACGCCCGCCGCCTTGTACGCGAGGATGCCCGGGGCATCGAGCGGGATGCCGGGGCTCGCCACAACGAGGTCGATGCCGCCCGCTTCCGGGGCTTCGCCCCTGCCGACGGCGACGGAGCAGCCCGGGACCTTTTCCGCGAGCGCGGCCGCGTCGAGCTTTTCATTTTCATCGTAGAGCACGGTATCCGCGCCGAGCTTCGCCAAAAGCCCGGATGCGCCGATGCCGCTCTTCCCCGCTCCGAACACGAGGACTTTCTTTCCCTTAAGTTCCATAGCGATACCTCTTATTCATAAATCCTAGCCGCGTGCGGCCTGCCGTGCGGACGGGACCGCAAATCCCCCAAGGCTCCCCTGCGGCAAGCGCCGCTGCTCGTGGAAAAGCCAGTTCCCTTAAGGCATCCGATTATTTCCTTTTCGATTCAAAGCGGACGCCTTTTCGCAGCTTGACGCGCTAAGCCGAAACCGCTTTTCAAACCGCCGCGGCCTTACAGCATCGCCGCGTAGGCGATCATGCAGGCCAGCGCGGTCGCGACCGTGAACATCATGACGACCTGCGACTCGGAATACCCGCTCAGCTCGAAGTGATGGTGGATCGGGGCCATCTTGAAAATGCGGCGCCCGTGGGTCAGCTTGAAGAACCCTACCTGGAGGATGACCGAGAGGACCTCGATCACGTAAATGACCGCGAATATCAGGAGGAATATCGGAAGCTTCATGACGATCGCCATCGAGGCCACGAAGCCGCCGAGCGCGAGCGAGCCGGTGTCTCCCATGAACACGCGGGCGGGGTTGGCGTTGAAGATGAGGAACGCGCACAGCGCCCCGAAAACCGCAGCGCCCGCGGAAGCGACTCCCGCTCCCAGCGTCGCTGAAACGATCGTCAAAAAGAGCGCGATGACCGCTGTGACCGAACCCCCGAGGCCGTCGACGCCGTCCGTGAAGTTCGCGCCGTTGACCGTGCCCGCGATCGCGAAAATGAGCAGCGGATAGGTCAGGATCCCGGCGTCCGCCTCCCTTCCGCCCGAAAATGGGATCATGAAGGCGAGGCTTACGTCGGTGCCTAGCTTAATGTACACGAAGAAGCCCACGATTATTATTATTTCGATGATGAGCTTCTGCCACCACAAAAGGCCGTCGGACTTGCGCTTTACGACCTTGAGGAAGTCGTCGATGAAGCCCAGGAGGCCGAAGCCAAGCATCAGTATCATGACGGGGCAGATCTTCGGGTACTTGACCGAGCAGGCTATGGTCACGACGGCGAAGCCCGCCAGGAACATCAGCCCGCCCATCGTCGGCGTCCCCGCCTTGTCGAGGTGGGACTTGACGCCCTCGGCGCGCTCGGTCTGGTCCATTTTCATCCTCTTTAGGACCGGTATCAGGAAATGCCCGAGCACGGCGGTTATCGCGAACGCGCACAGCGCCGGAATCAAGATCTCGTAAACAAACATCTTCCCCTCCTTATCAAGCCAGCCCGGCTTCTTCGTTCGTGAAGCCTTCTTCTTCCCTGGTGTTGCCCTCGGCGGTGTCGGGTTCTTCGCCGACGCCGGGCGCGGCGTTTAGGACGTCGCCCTCGGCGGTGTCGGTCGTCGCCTCGCCGGTGAAATTATCATAGTTCATCCTGTAGAGGATATTGTCGGAATCCTTCTCCCTGTCGCAGGGCACGGCGAGGTAGTCGAGCGTGTCGGTCATCACGTTCCTCGCCAGCCACAGCGCGAGCCTGTTGTCGTCCTGGTCGGCCACGTTCGGCTCGTCCACGACGACGTAGACTAGGATCTCGGGGTCGTCGTAGGGCGCGAAGCCGACATATGAGACGAGGTAGTTGTGCTGGCCTCGCGGGAGCTTTTCGGCGGTGCCGGTCTTGCCGCCAGAGGTATAGCCGTCAAGCGTCGCGTAGCCCGCGGTTCCGTCCTCGACGGCGGCGCGCATGTACGACTTTACCTTTTCAGAGGTGTCGAGCGAGACGGTCTGCCCCATCAGCGTCCCCTCGGCGGCGGATTTGACGGATCCGTCGGAGGCGGTTATTTTCTCGACTATGTGCGGACGGTAATAATCCCCGCCGTTGACTATGGACGCCACGGCCGCCGCTTCCTGGATCATCGTGCAGTTGAAGCCCTGGCCGAAGGAGGCCGTCGCGAGGTCGATCTTCGTCATCGTGCTTTCGTTGTAGAGTATTCCCGCCGACTCGCCCGAAAGGTCGATCCCGGTCTTGCTCCCGAAGTTGAAGCTCCTCTGGTATTCGCAGAAGCGGCTTATTCCGAGCCCCGAGGCTATCTGCATGATTGCGTCGTTGCAGGAATTTTTGATTACGTCCCGAAGCGTCTCTTTGCCGTGGCCCTGAAGCTCCGAGCAGTGGATCGTCACCCCTTCGACCTCTTCCCCGCCGTCGCAGATGAAGATGTCGCTGTCGACGAGCGTCCCGCTCTCAAGCGCCGCCGAGACCGTGACCGGCTTGAAGGTCGAGCCCGGCTCGTAGGTGTCGAAGATGCAGAAATTCCGCCACAGCTCCTGCATGGCGGTCAGCTGCTGCTCGTCCGTCATCGCGTCGAGCTCGCTGTCGGTATAGTAGGCGCTTAAGTCCCGCGGGTCGTTCAGGTCGTAGGCGTTGTTGCTCGCCATCGCCAGTATCGAGCCGTCGTCCGGGTCCATCACGATGATGCCTATGTTCTTGGCGCCCTCGTACTTGGTCGGGCCTTCCTTGAAGGTCTCGGTGAAGGCGGCGATTTCGTCGTCGCAGATTTTCTGGATGTTGGCGTCGAGCGTCGTCACCAGGCTGCTGCCGTCCTCGGGCTCGATGATTATCCGCTCCAGCTGGTAGGTCTCGTCGGCGTCCCAGTAGCCGAACTTCCTTCCGTTCGTGCCGCTTAGGGTATTGTTGTAGTAGCCCTCAAGGCCGTAGTCGGCGGTCGAGGATCCGTAGGCGAAGCCGATGACGTCGCAGGCGAGCGAGCCGAGCGGATAGCGCCTCTCGTAGTCCTCCTCGAACCAGACGCCTTTTATTTTCTTCCTGTACGCCTTCTCCTCGTCGGAGAGGTCCTTGTCCTGAGTGTCGAGGTAGTCGTCGAAGGCCTGCTTTTCCTCGACGCTTATTCCTTTCACGAGGACCTGGTACTGCGATTCCTTCGTTTTCTCGTCTGTAAGCTTCTCCTCCACGACGCTCTTTTTGATCCCGAAGAACTGGTACAGCGCCTCCTCTGTCGGCTCGGCGTAGGCCTCCTTCGTGTTCACGACCTTGCAGTCGAGTATCACGTTGTAGACCTTCTGAGAGGTCGCCAGGACCGTGCCGTTGCAGTCAAGGATGTCGCCCCTCTTAAAGGGCAGCGTCGCCGCGGAGTAGGATGCCTGCGCCTGCGAGAGCACCTGCCGCGAGAACCTCTCGCCCTTGGTGGCCATGAGTTTTATCGCGCAGCCCGTCAGGAAAATGAAGCCGCACACGGCAACGAAAAAAATGCCGATGGACATCCGCTTCGTGGAATTGTCCGTCCGCCTCCTGAGCTCTCTGCCGTTGTCCTCAAAAAAGGGGAATGCCATGCGCACTTATTTCCGCCTTTCTTCAGAGATTTCTACAGCTCCTTATCCGCCCCCGCTTCCCGAGGGCACCTCCCTGTACTGCCTGACGTACCCCTCTTCGCCGGCATCGTAGTAGACCGTCTGGTCCTCGCCCGCGGCGTGCATGCCGTAAACCGCTTCGGCCGTCTGCCTGAGCGCGTCCCAGTCGACGCTGTTGACGATGTCCTCGTAGAGGGCGTCGTTCTCGCTCTTTATTGTAGTGAGCTCGTACTGCAGCGAAGCGTTCTTCACCTCCGCGGTAGTCTTCATCTCCTTCAGGTGAAGGTAATTTATGCAGATCACGATCGCCGCCACGCACGCCGCCGCGAGGAAGGCCACGTAGAAAAGATCCATCCCCCCGATCCTTGCGCGGTTCTTCCGCACCTGCTCGCTTACCGGCTTCGGCTTGCGCTTACGCTCGGGTTCGCGTCCTATCGGGAACTCGATGATTTCCGGCGCGCGTACGGCAGTGCCCTCTACCCCGTAGAAGGTCCGAGCGTTTATGTTTTTGCGTTCCGCTCTCTTTGCCATGCCGCCGCCTGCTCCTAAGTCTTTTTCAGAAAATGGTTCCCGAAGCGTTCCCCTCTGCCCGGACGCGCCTCTTGCGCCGGCCGCCCGCTTTTTATTCGTTCCTACGGCCCTATGGCCGCCTCAGCCTCTTAAGCCCGCCCGACTTCGCCGCCGTATGCCAAGGCATAAATCGCCTGCGGCCCTGCCGCCGCGCAAGCTGCTTTGCCCTAGGGGCCTTGCCGCCGTGCCGCTCTTTAAACCGGAAAGCCTGCCTCGGCTTTAATCGCCTGAGGCTTTGCCGCCGCGTAGGCCGATTTGCCCTAGGGGCCTTGCCGCCGTGCCGCTCTTTAAACCGGAAAGCCTGCCGCGGCTTTAATCGCCTGAGGCCTTGCGTTCCCCATGCATTGCCGCTTACCGCGGCAGCTCCGCCCCGGCGGCCTTCTCGAAAATCCTCAGCTTCGCGCTCTTCGCCCTCGGATTGGCGTCCATCTCTTCCTGCGTCGGAGGGATCGGCTTTCTCGTTATCACGCGCCCCTTGGGCTTCCTCCCGCACACGCACACCGGAAACTCTGGCGGGCAGATACAGGGATTTTCATTTCTCCTGAACGCGTTCTTTACTATGCGGTCCTCGAGCGAGTGGAAGGTTATTATCACTAGCCTTCCGCCGGGCTCTAAGGCGTCGATCATGCCGTCGAGGCTCCTGTCGAGGCCGCCGAGTTCGTCGTTAAGCTCGATCCGTATCGCCTGGAAGGTGCGCTTGGCGGGATGCCCGCCGGTCTTCTTCGCCCGCTGCGGGATCGCGGCGTCGGCGATCCGCGAAAGCTCAAGGGTCGTCCCTATCCGCTTTTTTTCGCGGCTCTTTATGATACCGTCCGCTATCTTCGCGGCGAATTTCTCCTCGCCGTAGTCGCGCAGGATCTTGACCAAGTCTTCCTTCGGATATTCATTTACGATATCCGCCGCGGTCAGGGCCTGCCGCCTGTCCATCCGCATGTCGAGCGGGGCGTCGTGCATGTACGAGAAACCGCGCTCCGCCTCGTCGAGCTGATAGGACGAAACCCCGAGGTCGAGGAGTATGCCGCTTGCCGCGGAGATGCCCAGTTTTTCGAGGATTTCCCCCAACTGACAGTAATTGCCGCGGACAACGGCAAGCCTGCGACCGTCCTCAGTCTTCATATCGATTACCGGAACGGTCTCGGCTCCTTCGCTGCCCGCGGCCTTTATTACAAACTCCCCAAATGAGTCTTCGGCCGCTTCGGCCGCCGCTTTATCCCCTGCGGCCGCCTTTTCGGTCCGAGTAAGTCTTTCTCCTGCCGCCTTTATGGCGGCTTCGTCCCTGTCTATCCCGACAAGCGTCCCGCCGCTGCCGAGCCTCTTCCATATCTCGGAGGAGTGCCCGCCGCCGCCGAGCGTGCCGTCGGCATAAGTCCCGTCGGGCCTTATCGAAAGCCCTTCGATGCATTCATTTAAAAGCACCGGAACGTGATGGAATTCCATGCGCACCTCACACTCTTATACGGAGGCGCCTCATCGTCGCGACGGTCTTCTTAAGCCTTTCGTCGGTATCAGGGCCCATCTGTGCTTCCCAGCGCTCCGCGTCCCAAATTTCAAAATGGTCCAGGACGCCGTTGACGACGACGTCCTTTTTGAGGGAGGCTGTCTTCCTGTGCTCCTGGCTGATGAGCATCCTGCCCTGAAGGTCCGGTATCACGTAGTCCGCGTCCGCCAGCCAGCTCCTGATGTCGGCCAGATCCTCGGGCGTAAGGTCGTCGGCCGCCTCGAGCTTCTCCTCTATCCTGTCGGCCAGCGCGCCGAAGGATTCTTCCGTGTACACGGTCAGGTTCCCCGCGTCGCCCGGCAGGATATAAAGAGTCGAGTCGCCGATGATCGTACGGTACTTAGACGGGATCATAAGCCGGCCCTTGCTGTCGATTGTGTGTTTGAACTTACCGACAAACTTTACCATAGCCTGACACTTTCCTCCCACTTCGTACCACTTGCCGCTATTTTAATCCACGCTCTCCCAAAAAGCAACCTTCCAAAACCCCGCTCCCCGCCCCTTAAGGGCGCAAAAAAGGCGGTTCCGCGGGGGAATCGCCTAAATCTTGTGGCATCGGGCTTTGCAGCCTACCACATCTTTTTTTGCATTTTTCTTGAAAATAATGTGTTTTTGCGCCTTAGAAGAAGCCGTATCCCTGCCTCTTAAGGCGGTCTGACTTCAGCTTCTCGCGTTTTTTGCCGGTTCAGCGCCCGGAGACTTCTCCTGAGATTTTCGCGGTTTCCGCCTTGGCGCGCCGATACTCCCTCTCTCCCCTTATGACGAGGATCAAGGCCACCGCCACCGCCGCGGCCGACACGACCATCGACACGGGGATCGAGGTTCCCGGGACCAGCAGCTGGTCGGTCCTGAATGACTCGATCCAGAAGCGGCCCGTGCCGTAGCCGATGATGTAGAAGAGGAAGAGCTCTCCCTCGAAATGCGTCCTGTTCCTCATTATGAAGAGGAAAATGAGGACTCCGACGTTCCAGAGGCTCTCGTAGAGGAAGGTCGGGTGGACCTGCACGTACTTTACGCCGTCTATGGTCACCGCCTTCTCCCACATCTCCTCAGTGATCTCGCTCCCCCTGACCGCCGTCACCGGGAGCTGCATCGCGAAGAGCCCGTCAGAATACCTTCCGAAAGCCTCGCGGTTGAAGAAATTGCCCCAGCGCCCGAGGATCTGTCCGATCGGGATGCTCATGGCGACGGTGTCGCAGGCCCTTGCGAACGGCATTTTCTTAAACTTCGTCACGAAATACACCGTTATCGTTCCCGCGATTATGCCGCCGTATATCGCAAGGCCGCCCTCCCTGATGTTGAATATCGACAGCAGGTCGTCCTTGTACATGTCGAAGGAGAAGATCACGTAATAAATCCTCGCCCCGACTATTCCGAACATGATCCCGAAGAGCACTAGGTCGAAATAGTCGTCGGGGTTCTGGCCTGTCGCCTTCGCCCGCGCCATCGCGGCCCAGAGCCCGAGGCACATGCCTATCGAGATGACAATCCCGTAATACGCTATCGAGAAGCCGAATACGTTAATGCTCTTGCCGACGTGCTCAAGGAAAATGCCAAGATTCGGAAAATTTATCTCGTAGTCCATTCAGCCCCCGCTCAGACGTTGAACCTGAAAAGGATGACGTCGCCGTCCTGTACGACGTACTCCTTGCCCTCGATGCGGACGAGTCCCTTCTTTCCGGCGTTGGCGTAGGAGCCCGCCTCGAGGAGTTCCCTGTAGTTGATTACCTCTGCCTTTATGAAGCCGCGCTCGAAGTCCGAGTGGATCTTGCCGGCGGCCTGCGGCGCCTTGCAGCCGACGGGGATCGTCCAGGCGCGGGTCTCGTCCTCGCCCGTCGTGAGGAAGCTCATGAGGCCGAGCAGCTTGTACGAAGCCGCGATCAGCTTCTCAAGGCCCGACTTCTCCACCCCGAGGTCGGCTAAGAATTCCGCCTTCTCCTCGTCCGAGAGCTCGGCGATCTCCTGCTCGATCTGGGCGGAAATGACAAAGACCTCGGAGTCCTCGGCGGCCGCCCTCTCCCTGACCGCGCCGACGAAGGGATTCGAAGCCCCGTCGTCCGCGAGGTCGTCCTCAGCGACATTCGCCGCGTAGATGACAGGCTTGTCGGTCAGAAGGTCCAGGCTCGCCTTGAAAGCGTTCTCCTCCTTGTCGCCGAAGTCGACCGTAATCGCTTTCTCGCCGTTCTCAAGGTGCTTTTTGAGCTCGCAAAGAAGGTCGTACTCCTTCTTCGCCTCCTTCGACGCCCCCGACTTGGCAGTCTTCGCCGTCTTCGAGATCCTGCGCTCAAGCACTTCAAGGTCGGCGAAGATGAGCTCTAGGTCGATCGTCTCGATGTCGCGCACCGGATCGACGCTTCCGTCGACGTGGATGATGTTCGGGTCGTCGAAGCAGCGGACCACGTGCACGATCGCGTCGCACTCGCGGATGTTCGCGAGGAACTGGTTGCCGAGGCCTTCGCCCTTCGAAGCTCCCTTGACGAGGCCTGCGATATCGACGAAGGCAATCGTCGCGGGGGTTATTTTCTTTGAATGCGAAAATTCGCCGAGAAGCTTAAGCCTCTCGTCCGGCACCGGCACGATCCCGACGTTCGGGTCGATCGTGCAGAACGGATAATTCGCCGACTCGGCTCCCGCCTTGGTAAGCGAATTAAAAAGCGTGCTCTTGCCGACGTTCGGCAGGCCGACTATTCCAAGCTTCATCTCTTGTCTCCTATGTCAGTTGCCCATCTCGCAGATTATATCGACCATCTCGCCGACATTCTTCATCGTCACGACCTTGCCCATCGGGATCTTGAAGCCGAACTCGTTCTCGACCGCGACGACGAGGTTGATGTGCTCGAAGGAATCCCAGCCGTCGACGTCGTCCGCGACCGTCTCGTCGCTGATGACGAGCTCGTCGTCGTCGAACACTTCCCTGAACACTTCCGTAAGGCGCTCATAAGCTTCTTCTCTGGTCATATCTGCCTCCTTTTTAAAATGAATGTAAATCCCGGGCAGGCTAGGACGCTTCCGCCTTCCTTCGCCTTTCGCGCCGCAGCCGCTTTTGCGGACTTCTTTCCGCTCTAACCGGCGCAGAAGGGCTTCCGCGCCTTGCGCCAAAGCTTCTCCCGCGCGTCCAAGGCGCGCCCTCTGTCTACACTAATACCTGTTTTTCTCGCGCTCTGCAAGGTCTTCGTATATCCTGCAGTAGCTTTCGTACCGCTCGCGGCTGATATTTCCCGCGAGGACCTCGCGCCGCACGGCGCAGTCAGGCTCTTTTAAGTGCGCGCAGCCCGCGAACCTGCACTCTTCGGCGAGGTTCCCGAACTCCGGGTAATAGAGCTGCAGCTCTTCCTTGCTGACGTCGTCCGTGAAAAGCTCCGCGAAGCCCGGAGTGTCGAGGATGTAAGTGCCGCCGCCGAGCGGAAAAATCTCGGTGTGGCGCGTCGTATGGCGCCCGCGCCCGAGCTTCTTTGAGACCGAGCCCGTCTCCATCGAGGATTCTCCCGTCAGGATGTTCGTGAGCGTTGACTTTCCAACGCCCGAAGGACCCGCCAAGAGCACCGTCCGGCCTTTGACGTAGGCCCGGGCCTCATCGATCCCTTCGCCTCTTTCAAAGCTCGTGAAAATGACGGCGGCGCCGCACTTCCCATACGCTTCCTGAAGCCTTCTCCTTTCGCCTTCGTCCGCCAGGTCCGTCTTGTTGAAGCAGACCGCCGCAGGTATCCCGCGGCGCGCCGCCTGCAGCAGAAAGCGGTCCACGAGGATGAGCGAAGGGTCGGGATCCTTTACCGCGAACACCGCCAGGCACGCGTCCACGTTCGCCGCCGCGGGCCGCAGGAGCTCGTTGCTCCGGGGATGGATTTCGACGACATTTCCCTCCATGTCGCCCTCGTGCGTGACCTCGATCGAAGCGAAGTCGCCCACGAGCGGGCGTATCCCGAGCTTCCTGAACACGCCCTTCGCCCGACACATATAAATGCCGGATTCTTCTACGGCGACGTAGTAGAATCCGGCAACAGCTTTTACTATCCTGCCCTCAAGCATCGTCAGCCCGCTTGCGAGAACGGGACTTCCCAGTAAGCTATGAGCTCACGGTCCGCGCCGTTGACGTTGTAAAGCTGAATCGTTCCGCTGGCGACGCCGTCCGCGCCGACGACGCTGACGTTGTGCGGGAACGTGAGGGCCGTCCCCGTCTCAAAGGTCCTGCTGACCGTCTGGCCGTTTACGATCTGTACAAGGTCGAGCCTGTAGTCGCCGCCAGTGTACTTGTCGACCGGTCCCTGAAGCGCGGCATTGGCTACCCACTGTCCGGTGGAAGCCGCCGGAGTCGGGGTCGGGTCGGCCTGCGCGTTGCTGGTGTTGACCGTCAGAAGAATCGTCGTGTTGGCCGGAGCCTCGGTGCCCGCGGTGTAGTTCTGATAGATGACGTAGTTGTACGGCATCGAATCGTCGCTGCCCTCGCGGGTGGAAACCGCGAAACCGTCCGCCTGAGCCTTGGCCGTAGCCTCGCTTATCGACATTCCGGTGTAGTTTCCGACGGTTATCGTGTTCGCCTTGCCGGTGCTGACCGAAATCGCGATCGTCGTGTCCTTGGTCGCCGCGCTGCCCTCGCCCGGGTTTACCGAGAATACCAGGCCGCTGTCGTACTCGTCGCTCGGCCAGTAGCTGACCGTGTGGTTGGAGAAGCCGGCTTCCTCAAGCGCGGAGATGACCTGCGCCTCGGTCTTTCCGATCAGGTCGCCCGGAACCGTTATCGGCGTGTAGCCGCTGCTCCTTACGTACTCGACCGCGGATCCGACCTCGGCTTCCGTGCCTGCCTCCGGGCTCTGTAAAGCCACGAGGCCTTCGCCGTAGTCGTCGCTGTAGCTGTCGCCCGTATAGCGGAGCGTGAAGCCGAACTGCTCGACGGTCGTCCTGGCGTCGCTCTCGCTCATGCCGAGGATGCTCGGAACCGTCGCCGTCTCGACCGGAACCTCGGTCGGCGTCGGGGTCGGGGTCTCCGTCGGGCTCGGCGTCGGGGTCACCGTCACCGAAATCGCGGAGTCGACCGCCGTCGAGTTGTCGTTGTTGTTGTTCTTGAAGAGCCCGGCCGCCTTAGCGATGAAATAAAGCAGTATAGCTATTATTACCGCCGCTATGACGAAGCCGCCGATCGTGACCGCCTTCTCGAGGCCGGAACTCAGTCCGCCCGCGCCGCCGTCATCGTCGTCGTCGTCCTCTTCATCGTCGTAGTAATCGTCTTCTTCGTCGTAGTCGCGGTCGTCGTAGTACTCTTCGTCGTCCGCGTCCTCGTAAAACTCGTCCTCGTCCGTAGTATTGCTCCTTTCAGCGGCCTGCACGTCCTGCGCCCGTATGGCTGCCTGTTCAGCCGGCGAGAACATGACTGTCCTTGCATGGTTTGAAAGCGGCGTAAGCGTGACGAAGCGCCCGTTCGGGTCGCTCAGACACCTCTTCAAGTCCGCGATTACCTCCTCCACCGTCTGGTAGCGGCGGTTCACGTCCTTCTGCGTACATTTGTAAATGATCTGTTCAAGCGAGTACGGCAGATCCTGCGCGTACTTCGAAGGCGGCTCCATCTCGTCCTGCAGGTGCTTGATCGCGATGTTGACCGCGCTGTCGCCGTCGAAAGGCACGCGCCCCGTGACCATCTCGTAGAGCGTTATGCCGACGGAATAGATGTCGGACCTAGCGTCCGCGAAGCCGCCCCGCACCTGCTCCGGCGAGCTGTAGTGCACGGAGCCCATCGCGTTGGAGCTTATCGTGTTCGACGAGGTCGCCCTCGCGATGCCGAAGTCCGTAACCTTGACCTTGCCGTCATTTGAAATAATGATGTTCTGGGGCTTAACGTCGCGGTGGACGATGTTCTGCGCGTGCGCGGCCGAAAGGCCCATGCACACCTGGATGGCGATGCTGATCGCCTCGCGCACCGAGATGCGCCCCTTCTTATTAATGTACTCCTTAAGGGTCGTGCCCTCGACGAGTTCCATTACTATATAGTAGTTGCCCCTGTCCTCCCCGACGTCAAAGACATTGACTATGTTCGGGTTGGCAAGTCCCGCGGCGGCCTGCGCCTCGCGCCTGAACTTGGTTATAAAGGCACTGTCCTCGCTGAATTCCTGCTTCATGACCTTAACGGCCACATAACGGTTCAGCTTGTGATCCCTGGCGCGGTAGACGTCGGCCATTCCGCCTGAGCCCACCTTGCTCACAATCTCATAACGCTCCCCGAGAATCGTCCCAGCCTTTAAAATCATCATTCCTCCTCGTCGGCGTACGGCCTGATAACAATAACGGCAATATTGTCTTTTCCCCCGTTGTCGTTAGCTGCAAAAATCAGATGCCTCGCCAGCTCCTCGCAAGTGTACGGCTTTTCTATCAATCCGGCGATCTGCCCCTCGCTGACCATATTGAACAGTCCGTCGGAGCACATCAGGAGCGTGCTCCCAGGGGCGGTCTTGTAGTCAAAGAAGTCTATGTCGACCGTGTCGGCCGCGCCTATCGCCCTCGTTATGATGTTCTTGTCGGGGTGCATGCGCGCCTGTTCGCGCGTTATCTCCCCCATCCGAACCATTTCCTCGACGAGCGAATGGTCAGTAGTGACCTGCTGAAGAGCGCCGTCGTAGAGGTAGAGGCGGCTGTCGCCGACGTTTGCCGTATACGCGAAGTTGCCGATGACCGTCGTCACGACGACCGTCGTTCCCATCCCGGCCATCTGCACGTTCTCGCGGGCTTCCTTGCGGACCCCTGCGTTCGCTGCCTCGACGGCCTTGCGGATGAGCCGGACCGGATTGTGGTCCTCGCTTTTTTCAATGTACTCGCGAATCGTATCCACCGTGTACCGGGATGCGAAATCCCCGGCGTTATGACCGCCCATGCCGTCAGCCACGATGAACAGGTTGGGAAGGTTGCCCACCGGCTCCGCAGATGCAAAGACGCAGTCTTGATTCATTTTTCTTTTTTGACCAACATCTGTTATTGCAAAAGCCTTCATACACCCTTATCTTCCAGATACCTCTTGCGCAGCTGCCCGCAGGCGCCGTCAATGTCTCTGCCCAAACCTCTCCTAATAGTAACATGAATCCCGCAATTTTCAAGTTTTTTCTGAAAGGCCCGCGCCGCCTCCGCAGAGGGTTTTTGATACCCCGTCTCGCGGACCGGGTTCACGGGGATGAGATTCACCAGGTGCTGGAAGCGCGAGACGTAGCCCGCGAGGTTCTTCGCGCACTCGTCCGTGTCGTTCACGCCCGCTATCAGGCTGTACTCGAAGGTGAGGCGCCTGCGGTTCGCGGCGTAGTAGGTTTTCATCGCGTCCGCGATTTCGGCCAAGCTATAGGCCTTGGCTACCGGCATGATTTCGCGCCTTAAAGCGTCCGTCGCCGCGTGGAGCGAAAGCGCGAGCGAGACGGGGATGCCTTCCGTCGCCAGGCGCTTTATCCCGGGCACGATCCCGCAGGTCGACAGCGTGATGCTCCTCGCGCTGACGCCGTGCCCCCTGTCGTCGGTTATCATTTTTAAAAATGAAACGGCGTTGTCGTAGTTGTCGAGCGGCTCGCCGGTTCCCATCATCACTATGTTGGATACGCGCGCGCCCGAGGCCGCCTCCATCGCGTAGATCTGCGCGAGGATCTCCCCCGCCGTCAGGTTCCGCGTCAGGCCGCCTATCGCCGAAGCGCAGAACGAGCAGTTCATCCTGCAGCCCACCTGCGACGAAACGCAGGCGCTCATGCCGTGATGGTAGCTCATGAGGACGCTCTCGATCAGGCAGCCGTCCGCCAGCTTAAAGAGGTACTTTCGCGTGCCGTCGATTTTCGAGACGCGCTCGGACACGGCTTCGCACGCGGCAAGAGGGTAGCGCTCCGACATCCATTTTCTGAAATGGGCTGGGAGGTTCGTCATCTCTTCATATGTGAATGCGTTCTTCTTATGGATCCAGCCGTAGAGCTGGTCCGCGCGGAATTTCTTTTCGCCCGCCTCCGCTGCCGCCGCGCACAGCTCCTCGTAGGTGAGGTCAGTAGCGTACTTTATGTCACGCATTATTGTTCCGCCGAATTGCGCCTGAACCGCGCGATGAAGAAGCCGTCGGAGTCATGGATGCCGGGGAGCATCTGAAGGTAGCCTTCGGACGTAGTCAGCTGCCGCAGCTCGGCCGGGAGGTACGGGTCAAGGCTCTCTGGCTTGTACGGGAAATTCTGCGCGAACCACGCGGCATTTTCCTGGTTTTCCGCCATGCTCACCGTGCAGGTGCTGTATATGAGCACTCCGCCCGGCTTGGCGTAGGCGGCCGCGTTCGTGAGTATCCTCCGCTGCAGCTCGACCAGCTCCCTTATCCTGTCCTGGCTGACGCGGTACTTGATGTCGGGCTTTCGGCCGATGACGCCGAGCCCCGAGCAGGGCAGGTCGCAGATGACGACGTCCGCCCGCGATGAGACCGACGGGTCGAGGACCAGGGCGTCCCTCACGCGGCACTTGACGTTCAGAAGGCGCGCGCGGGTCACGTTTTCCTCGATGAGCGCGACCTTGTCGGCCGAGAGGTCCCTCGCCTCGACCGCGCCCTGTCCCTGCATCTTGTCCGCGATGTGGAGCGTCTTTCCGCCCGGCGAGGCGCACACGTCCACGACGAAGCCGTCCTTCGGCGGGTCGGCGACCTCCGCCACGAGCATCGAGCTGACGTCCTGCGGGTAGATCCAGCCTTTCTGGAAGGCCTTGAGCGCCTTAATGAAATTATAATTGGAAATATTGTAGGCGTAGGGAAGGTACGAGGCCTGGCGCACCGTCACCCCCTGCTCCCTGAGGCTTTCGAGGATCGCCGCCTTGTCGGTCAGGTGGGTCTTGAAGCGGACCGTCGTCGGGCGCTCCGTCAAAAACGACTTCAGCATGCGCTCCGTGGCGTACTCTCCGTAGTCTCCTATCCACTCTTCTATCAGCCAGGTCGGAGTCGAGTACGTCACCGACATATACTTGACCGGGTCTTCCTCCCTGTCGGGATAGTCGATGTCCTCATAGCCGTCCGCGACGCTCCTTAAAACCCCGTTGACGAAGCCCTTCAGGTTGTAGAAGCCCCTGTTCTGCGTCAGCTTGACCGCCTCATTGACCGCCGCCGAGTTCGGCACGCCGCCCATGAAGCATATCTGATAGACCGCGCTCCTCAAAATGTCCTGGATCACGGATTTCATCCTGGCCACCGGCACCTGCGCGAACTTGTCTATTATGTAATCGATCTCGATCATCCTCTCGATCACGCCCTCGCACACGCGCGTGATGAACGCGCGGTCCCGGCGGCTTAGGTACTGGTTCTTCTCAAGGGCAGAGTTCAGAGCCTTGTGGCTCATCGCGCCGTCCCGCGTGATCTCGAGCAGTACGTCGAGGATGATGTCACGGATATTGGTCATTGCTGCCTCCCTCCCGCGGTTTGGGACTTTATCGCGTTCCCCCGCAGGAATTCTTCTGCCGTCATGGCCCGCTTGCCTTCGCCCTGAAGGCGGACGATGCCGACCGAGCCGCTGCCGCAGGCTATTTCTATAAAGGACTTTCCGTCCGTCGAGATCGCTCCAGGCGTTTCATTTTCCGCTTCTTTCCCCGAAAATGAAGATCGCCGCGCGCTTTCCTCTTCTCCTTTCAGTTCTTTCGCCTCCAGGATCTTAACGCGCTTTCCGTCGATAAATGCAAAGGCCGACGGCCAGGGCGAATATGCCCTTACGCGCCTGCAGACTTCTTCCGCGGACACTGTCCAGTCGATGAGGCCGTCCTCTTTTTTGATCATGGACGCGTAGGGCGTCGGGCTCTCTGCGGGCTGCTTTTCCGCCGCAAGGCTCCCGCTCTCGATCGCCGGCAGGGAATCGACCAGGAGCGAGGCTCCCGCCGCCGCGAGCTTGTCGAAAAGCGTTCCCGCCGTGTCGTCGTCGGCTATGGCGACTTCGCGCCTGGCCAGGATGTCCCCGGTGTCGAGGCCTTCGTCCATCTGCATGAGTGTCACGCCCGTCACGGTCCGCCCGTCGAGGATCGCGTGCTGGATGGGAGCCGCGCCCCGGTAATCGGGAAGGAGCGACGCGTGGACGTTGACGCAGCCGTGCTCCGGAAGTTCGAGCAGCGCCTTCGGAAGGATCTGCCCGAAGGCCGCGACCACGATGAGCTGCGGCTCATAGGCGGCTATGGCGCTGAGGGCTTCCTCGTCCCTGACGCGCCTCGGCTGCAGCACGGGGATGCCGTGCGATGCGGCCGCCTCTTTGACAGGCGACGGCGCGGGCTCCTTCTTCCGCCCTTTGGGCTTGTCGGGCTGCGTCACCGCGCACACCACCTCCGCGCCCGCCCCAAGCAATTTTTCAAGGATAATCGCCGCAAAATCCGGCGTCCCCATGAATATGGTCCTCATCGCTGCTCCTTCAAATCATAGCTTCCTGCGGCTTCTGCATTCAGTTTCCGCGTTCAAGACCGCTTCGCCCCCGCCAAGGATGGCCGCCGCGAAATCCGGCTTTGCCTGCCGCTGCCGCCTCAATTGCGGTTTCCGGCGGCTCCAGCGTTCAGTATCCGCGTTCAAGCCCGCTTCGCCCCCGCCAAGGATGGCCGCCGCGAAACCTGGCTTTGCCTGCCGCTGCCGCCTCAATTGCGGTTCCCGGCGGCTTCAGCATTCAGTTTCCGCGTTCAGGCCAGCTTAATCTTCGTATTCTTCATCGTCCTCGTAGCGGGCGTCGTGAAGCTCGCCCTCGACGAGTTCCATGTACATCCTGCCCTCGAGGTGGTCGGTCTCATGACAGAACGCGCGGGCCAAAAGCCCCTCTGCCTCCACCCTGACGGGCTGCATGTCGCGGTCGAGCCCCTCGACGACTACACGCTCCGGGCGCGTGACGTCGCCGTACTTGCCTGGGTATGAAAGGCAGCCCTCGCGCCCCGTCTGCGAGCCCGACTGCTCGACGATAACGGGGTTTACCATCGCGTACTGCTCGGCTCCGCGCTCTTCGCCGACGTCGATCACGATAATGCGCCTGAGCACGCCGACCTGCGGCGCGGCAAGCCCTACGCCGCCTTCCGCGTACATTGTCTCGAACATATCGTCGATGAGCCTCGAAAGCGACGGCGTCATCTTCTTTACTTCCTTGCATTTCTTCTCGAGGACCTCGTCCCCGACCGTCCTCACCTGGAGAATAGCCATTTCTTCCTCCCGCCGGCAGCTCCTGCCGGCACTTATCTTCTCTGCCTCATCCGCCTTTTGCAAAACGGCCGCGGCGGCTTCTCAATAAAACAGAACCCGCCCGCTTTGCCGCCCCGTGGCGCGGCTGCCCAAAACGAAAGCACTCGCCCCCCAATCCGCTTTGCCGCTTGCCCGCGAATCGGACGCAGCTTCGCCGCTTGCCCGCGAAGCGGCCGCGGCCTTACCGCCTCCCGGCGAAATGCCCCGCTGCGACAGCGCTCACCCGCAATCCGCTTTGCCGCTTGCCCGCGAATCGGCCGCGGCTCCGACGCTTTCGTCAGTTTACGTAGTCAAACTCAACCTTGACTGAGGCGAAGCCGGCGTTCGCCGCCACGTATTTCTCGATCCGTTCGCGCGCGACTATCAGCACCCTGCGGTCCGCATTCCTTAAGTATATCACTTTTCTGTAGCGGTCTTTTACCTTGCCTACAGACTGCGGCGCGGGGCCGAGAACGCGGAGGCGGTTGTCCGGATCCATCCTGGAAATGAGCTTTCTTATGTACCCCATCGCCGTGTCGAGCCGTTCTTCATCGGTGCAGCTCGCCAGGATCGAAAGCATCAGTCCGCAGGGCGGATACCCCATCTGCCTCCGGAAATTCATTTCCTCCTCATAAAACGGCCCGTACTCCTGCGCCGCCGCGGCAGCCACCGCATAATGCTCCGGCTGGTAGGTCTGGATAAGTGCCTTTCCCGCCTTGTCCTTCCTGCCCGCCCTGCCGACGGCCTGAGCCAGCAGCTGGTACGTCCTCTCGCCGCTCCTGAAGTCCGACGCGTTGAGCGACAGATCCGCGAGCAGCGCGCCGACCAGCGTCACGTTCGGAAAATCATGTCCCTTCACTATCATCTGCGTGCCGATAAGTATGTCGGCTCCGCCTTCCTCGAAGGTCTTGAGTATCCTCGAGTGGCCCTCCTTGCCGTGCGTGGTGTCGAAGTCCATCCTCAGGATGCGCGCCGCCGGGAAAAGGTTCTGCGCCTCCTCCTCGACGTGCTCCGTTCCGTACCCCGTCCCGAAAATGTTCTTCCCGCCGCACTTTTTGCAGCTCTTCGGCGCCGGCTGCGTGTAGCCGCAGTAGTGGCACGCCAGCTCTCCGCTTAAGTGCCTGGTCAGCGAGACGTCGCAGTGCGGGCACTTTATCGGCTCCCCGCAGTCCCTGCAGGCGACGTAGGGCACGTACCCCCTGCGGTTCAAAAAGAGCATCGTCTGCTCGCCCCTCGAAAGCCGCAGCCTTATCTCCTCGGCGAGTTTTTCGGAAAATATTCCCTTTCCGACGCGCCTTTCAGACCTCAGGTCCACGATTTCGGTTTCGGGCAGTACGGCCCCGCCGTAGCGGCTTTTCAGCTCCACCCCGAAGTACATCCCGGCTTCCGCCATCGCAGCGGATTCGACCGACGGCGTCGCGGAGCCGAAAAGCACTCTCGCGTCCTCGAGCCTCCCTCGTTCAATCGCGACCTCGTGCGACCTGTAGCGCGGCGTCTGTTCGGAATGGTAGGTGTCCTCGTGCTCCTCGTCTATCACTATGAGCGCAAGGTTCGGAAAAGGCGTAAATAGCGCCGACCTAGGTCCCACCATCACCGAGACCTTCCCGCTCCTTGCGGCCTTCATCTGATCGTACCGCTCTCCGTCCGAAAGCCTCGAATGCATGAATGACACGGCATCGCCGAACCGCCCTATAAAGCGCCTGACGGTCTGCCTCGTCAGCGAGATTTCGGGGATCAGCACTATCGCCTGCCCGCCCTTTTCAAGGACCTCCGCGATCAGCTCCATGTACACAAGGGTCTTGCCGCTGCCCGTCACGCCCCGCAGAAGCACCGGCCGCTTCATGGGCAGCGCCGCGCCGTCCGGCCCCTCTGCTCCATACGCTCCGGCCCCCGCGGCCGCTGCACCTGCGCCTTCAATCCGCGCCGCTGCCGAAAACCGCGCCGTGCCCGCCGCACGCTCCGCGTTCTCCGCGCTCAGGGCTTCGCCCGCCGCACGCTCCGCGTTCTCCGCGCCCAGGGCTTCGCCTGCCGCACGCTCTGCGCTCTTCGCGCCCAGGGCTTCGCCCGCCGCACTCTTTGCGCTCTCCGCGCTCAGCACATCCTCCGCGCCCAGGGCTTCGCCCGCCGCACGCTCCGCGCTATCTGCACCTCGGGCTTCCGCACCGTTCCCGGCGCTCCACCCCCACTCGCGCCTTATTTTTTCGACTGCCGCCGCCTGCGCTTCGCTCAAGGCGTCCGCGCCCGGCGCGCCCGCTTCGGCGTTCGGGCGGCGCAGCTCCTGAACCGTCCTTACCTCTATAACGCCCGCAGCCGCGAGCCTCTTTATCGTATCAGCCGACGCCGCGGTCCTTTCGAGCAGCTCTTTCTGAGGAAGCCCGTCCTCAGAAAGCAGCTCGTCCATGACCCTGGCCATCGCCTTCTGGCTCTTCTTGAGCCCGGCGCGGAAAGCTTCCGCCTCCTCCCGCCCTTTCAGGAAAATGAACTTCTCCTGCACTGCCCTTATGCGCTTCCTCGCCGGAAACGCCGTGCGCAGCGCGAGCGCCATCGGCCCGCCGTAGCGCTTCTTCATGAATGCGGCAAGGCCGACCAGCCTTCCCTCCACGGTCTCGGAGCCGGTAAGCACCTCCCCGACGGCTTTGAGCTTCTCTTCCGGCAGGTCCGTCTCATCCGAGAAGCCTACGATATAGCCTTCCATTTTCCGATTGCCGCCGAACGGCACCAGGACGCGGCCGCCGAGCTGCGCGCTTTCCTGAAGCTCCTCAGGCAGCAGGTACGTGAACGGCCGATCCAGCTTTTCAGCCGCCAGATCGACTATTACTTCCGCAAATTTCCCCTTAATTCCGGGCATTCACTCTCTCCGCCCCTCTTCCTCAAGGATCGACGCTATCAGCTCGCGCTCGTCCATCGGATGCTTTACGCCGCAGATTTCCTGATAGTCCTCATGGCCTTTGCCCGCGAGAACTATTATGTCCCCGGGCCGGCCGTTGTCGATCGCGTACTTTATGGCTTCGCGCCTGTCGATTATCTCTATGTACTCGCCGTCGGTCCTGTCGATTCCGGTCTTTATGTCGTCGATGATAGCCTGCGGCTCCTCGAAGCGCGGGTTGTCGGACGTTATTATGGTAAAGTCCGCGAGCTGCCCCGAAGCCTCGCCCATCTCGAAGCGCCGGGACCTGGCGCGGTTGCCCCCGCAGCCGAACACGCAGACCAAGCGGTTCGGTCTGTATTCCCTAAGCGACTTTAAGAGGCTCTTCAAAGCCATCGCGTTGTGCGCGTAGTCTATGAGCAGCGTAAACGAATCCGAAACCTTGACGGGTTCGATCCTGCCCTTGACCTTCGCCTCCTTAAGCGCCTTTTGGACGGTCGGGACGTCGATCCCGAACTGCCCGCAGATGGCTATGGCCGCCAGGGCGTTGTACACCGAAAAACGGCCGGGTATCGTGAGCTCCACGGGGAAATCCTCCCCGTCCTTTATCCTCGCCGTGAACGTAACGCCGAGCTGCCCCGCGCCGTGCAGGTGCTCTATGCCCTCCGCCCTCACGTCGGCATCTTCATTTTCAATGCCGTATGTCGTGACGCCGCAGGACGCGTTCTTCAAGATGGCGGGCGTGTGCTCGTCGTCGGCATTCACGATCCCGAGCCTGCACTGCGAAAATAACAAGCTCTTGCAGTGCAGATAATCCTCGAAGTCCTTGTGCTCGTTAGGTCCTATGTGGTCGGGCTCCAGGTTCGTGAACACTCCTATCGCGAACTCGATGCCATAGGTCCTGTCCATCATCAGGGCCTGCGAAGAGACTTCCATTACCGCCGCTGTGCAGCCCGCGTCGACCATCCGGCGCAGGTATTCATGTATGACGCAGGACTCCGGCGTCGTATTCGTAGCGTGTATGTGCTCTTCGCCGATTATCGTCTCGATCGTCCCGATTAGACCCGTCTTTATCCCCGCGCTTTCAAGGATCGACTTGACCATATAGGTAGTGGTCGTCTTGCCCTTCGTGCCCGTTATCCCGATGACCGGGATCTTCTCGGCGGGATAGCCCTGCCAGGCAGCCGACATCAAAGCGAGCGCGCGGCGCGTGCCCGCAGTCTCTGCAACGGCGATTCCCTCGGGCAGGTTTTCAGGCGTAAGCCCCTCCTGCGTGACCACCGCGGCGGCTCCCTTTTCGGCGGCCTCATCGATCGAATCGTGCCCGTCGAAGTTCGCCCCCTTGATGCACACGAACACGCAGCCCTCGCTTATTTTCCGCGAATCGCTGCAGACGTCGGTGACCTCTATGTCGCCGTTTCCAGCAAGCCACTTCACCTGAAGCCTCTGTGTCAAAGCGCTCAGTTTCATCGTCAATCGGCTCCCCTGTCAAATACTCTTCCCTTCCCGTCCTGCCGCCCCAAAAGCGTCGGCGGCAAACGGGCGTTCCTCGCAGTATTGTATAATACGCGGCATTCAGTGTCAAAAACGCCGGCCTGCGGTTCATATCTTCCGCTCAAAAGTCGCCACGTCGTATCCGCCGACCGTGCAGCGGCTTCCGGATTTCCTGAAGCCCTGCCCCTTCCAGAACTTGACCGCATTGTCGTTCGCGTCCGCGCATACGACGGAAAGCCTGCCGTAGCCCGCCGCCTTGACGGCAGCCCTGACGTCCGCGATTATCCCCGAGCCTATGCCCCTGCGCTGCATGCTTCCGTCGACCATGAACCAGCCGATAAAGGCGTCCTTTTTCTCGGGATAACCAAGGATGAGGTCCACGACGGCCACGAGCTTCCCGCTGCCGTCATAGAAGCCCGCGAATACCTTGCTGCCCTCGTCCGCTCCGTCGGGCAGGCTGGAAATGACTTCCGTAAGGCTCTCCCTTGTCGGCACCGACCCCAGGCTCTCATAGAACTTGCTGTTGGACTTAGCGAGCCAGTAGACGGGCGAGATGTCCGACTCGGTGAGGCGCCGCACCTCGTACTCCGACGAGAGGATGTTGATGTCGCCTATCTTAGAAGCCCCGCTCCGCTTCTCTTCATTCTCTATCGCGGTCCTGAACTGCGTCTCATAGAGCTCGCGGTAAATGCCGTCCGCCTCGTAGAGCTCTTCGTGGGTTCCCGTCTCCGCTATGACGCCTCCGCTAACGACCAGTATGCGGTCGGCCTGCAGGATGGTCGAGAGGCGGTGGGCGATGACTATGCTGGTGCGCCCTTCCATAATCTTCGACAGGGCGTCCTGAATGGCATTTTCAGAAATGGAGTCGAGCGCGGAGGTCGCCTCGTCGAGTATGAGGACCTTCGGATCCTTTAGTATGACCCTGGCGAGCGAGATCCTCTGCTTTTCGCCGCCTGAAAGCTTAAGGCCGCGGTTTCCGACTTCGGTATCGTATCCGTTCGGGAAGGACATTATCACGTCGTGGATGTTGGCGGCGCGGCAGGCGTCCTGGATTTCCTCAAAGGACGCGTCTTCGTTCGCGTACTTAAGGTTCTCGAGGATGGTGCCGTTAAAGAGGTACGTTTCCTGCGAGACTACGCCGACGCACTGCCTGAGGTAAGGCAGGTCGAACTCCCTGACGTCGACGCCGGCGACCTTGACCGACCCGCCCGTGACGTCATAGAGCCTCGGTATCAGATTGACGACCGTCGACTTGCCCGAGCCCGAAGGCCCGACTATAGCATACATCTTCCCGCCCGGGACTTCGAAGTCGATGTCCGTAAGAAGCTCCGTCTCGGGCGTATAGCTGAACGAGACGTGCTCGTAGCGCACGGAGGCATCCGAAAGGTCGGGCTTCCTGCCGTCCTCAGGGGACTTAATCGTGTTCTCGCGGTCGAGATAGTCGAATATCCTCGTGAAGAGCGCGAGCGAGCGCGTGAAATCGATCTGCAGGTTGAGCAGGGACTCGACCGGCCTGTAGAGGCGGTTCACAAGGGCGACGGTCGCGGTCACGGTACCGACGGTGAGCGCGGGGCCGACATGCTTTATTATGAAGAAGCCTCCCGCGAAATATATAAGGAGCGGTCCTACCTGCGTGAACATTCCCATGACCACTCTGAACACCTGCCCCGAACGCTGCTCCCGAAGGCTCAGCTCCGTGACCTCTTTGTTTATTTCAACGAAGCTGTCGTATTCCTTTTTCTCGCGGGTAAAGAGCTTGACGAGGAGCGAGCCGCTGGCCGAAAGCGTCTCCTCGATCTTCTGATTGAGCTCGTCCTGCTTCGCCTGGCTTTCGGAGAGATACTTCCAGCGCCTCTTGCCGGCCGATTTCGTCGGCAGGATTAGAAGCGGTATCACGACGATGCCTACAAGGGCGAGCGGCCAGCTCATCATGAAGAGCGCGACGAGCGTCGTAACCACGGTCGCTATATTGCTGACGACGCTCGAAAGCGTCCCGCTTATCACCGAGCTCACGCCGCTGATGTCGGTGTTCATGCGCGTCACTATGTCGCCCTGCTTCTCCGTAGTAAAGAAAGAGTGCGGCATATATTCCAGATGCCCGTACATCTGGTTGCGCATGTCGTAAATGATCCGCTGCGAGATCCATGAATTGATATAGTTCTCCACCACGCCGATCAGCTGGCTGGCCGTGAGCGCGGCAAAGGCCATGAGGAGCAGCTTTACCAGGAATATCAGATCATCGCCGGCCAGAGCCTCGTCGACGATGCGCCCCGTGATGATAGAAGGCAGCAGCCCCACTACCGCCGATATCAGTATCGCGATGAACACGAAGATGAACTGCAGCCAATAGGGCTTGAGATATGAAAATATCCTCCCTATAAGCCCCTTCGTAACCTTCGGGGCCGAAGCCTTCTCTTCCTCTGTAAGGAATCCCCTCGGGCCCATTCCGCCGGGGCCGCCCATTCCTCTTGCCATGCCGCGCCTCCCTTGCCGAGCTCCTTACGACAACGCTTCTCTCAGGACATCAAGGTTGGACTCCATCACCGAAAGGTAAGTCGCGCCGCCCGAGATGTCCTCGCTCGTCGTGCCCTGCATCGAATCGAGCGTCAGGATTTTCTGGTTCTTCTCCTTTGTGTTCTCGACAATCGTCTTGGCGACCTTCTGATCAGAATTCTCTATCGTCATGACGCTTTTAAGCCCGAGCTCGTCGACCTTGCCCGCGAGGAATACTATGGTCTCGAAGCTCGCCTCGGTCTCCGCCGAACAGCCCGAGAAGGCCGCGTAGCATTCAATTCCGTAATCGTCCGCCATATAGAGGAAGGGGAAGCGGTCTCCGAAGAGCAGCGCCTTCTTGTCGGAAGAAGCCACCGCGCTCTCGTACTCCGCGTCGAGCGCGTCGAGCTTTTCGGAATATACCGCGGCATTCGCCTCGTACTCCTCGGCGTTTCCAGGATCGGCTTCGCCAAGCGCCTCCGCGATCTTTCCGCAGAGCGTCTTTGCGTTCTTCAGCGACAGCCAGACGTGCTCGTCGTACTCCGTCTCTTCTTCTTCGCCTTCTTCTTCCTGCATGCCCTCAAGGGTTTCTTCTTCCCGCACGGCATCGCCCAAGGCTTCCATCAGGTTCACGACGACCCTGTCCTCGTTCTCGTTCTCCGCCAGGACCTCGCTCACCCATTCGTCCGACTCGCCGCCCACGTAAATGAACACGTCGCAGTCCGCTATCTTTATGATGTCGGAGACCGTTGGCTGATAGCTGTGAAGGTCAGTCCCGCTCCCAAGAAGCAGCGTAAGCTCCGCTTCGTCGGCCAGGCCGCCGAGCACTTCGCGCGTCCAGTCATACTCCGGAAAGATGCTGGCGACTATCTTCAGCTTCCTGGTGTCGCTGCCGCTGCCAGAGGCATACCCGCTGCCGGAGCCGCCAACGCATCCGAAAAGTCCAAGGGCGGCAATTCCAAATGCCGCCGCGGCAAACAATTTGTTTTTCATTTTCTGCAATTTCTCCTATAGCGCGGAACCTTCATGCCGCCTTTACATGATACCTTATAAGGCCCGCCATTTGAAACATCAACCTTCCCTGCTGGAAAATGCCTCGGGAGCGCGTCCTAGGCGTCCGCCGCCTGACTTTCCCCTTCCGCATCCGCGCCTTCCGCGTATTCCTTTACGGCCGCGTCGGTCCATGAAAGAAGCTCCGTTATCTCGGCATCCGGCTCGTAACCTTCGACTGCCACGGCCCTCGAAGCCTTCTCGGCGACGCCGAACCCGCCCTTGCCGTCCGCGGCGGCCGTTATATTTATCTCGATGAGCGACTTCCCGGCCTCTTCATTTTCAACTATGAGGACTCCGTTCACGGTCCTGCCTTCGACAAGCTCGTGCCCGTGGGCCGCTATTATGACGTCCAGCCCCGGGCAGGACTCGGCGACGTCGTCCGCGCCCGAGCCCACGACGCCGTACTCGCTCTCTTCGCCCATGTGCATGATACCCACAAGCACGTCGCACTGGTCTTCGAGCTTGGTTATCATGGCGTTCGTCTCGACGACCGCGCTCGTCGCAATCCCGCCCTCAAGCTTGTCCCCGTTCCACCGCGTAATGTTCGAAGATACCATCCCTATGAAGCCGACCCTCACCCCACCGATTTCCTTAACCGCATAGGGCGCGGCGATGCGGTTCAGATCGCCGTCGTACACATTGCCGCAGAGCGTTTCCGCGTCCATTTGGTCCATCACTCCGCGAAGCGCTGCGAGCCCGGAGTCGAAGTCGCGCTCCCCGAGGCACCAGATATCGTACCCCATGGCACTTGCCGCCTGCGCGAAGGGATGGAGCTCCCCTCCCGCGAAAGCTTCCGCGAAGTTGCCATGCGTAGAATCGCCCGCGTCGATCAGCACGCAGTTCTCCTTCCTGATTTCCCTGACCGCGGTGCTTATCTGCGCAAGGCTGCCAGAATAGTCCTCGCGTCCCGCCTCGTAATCGTAAGGCAGGTACTTTCCAAGAAGGTCGCTGGTGCAAAGCAGCTGTATCTCCACGGTCTGCGCGCCTTCCGCCGCCGAAAATCCCTCGGAGCTTTCCCCGGAAACTATTGAAAGCGCCTCTCCCGAAGCATCATACGCCGAAACCGAGGCGGCAGCCCCCGTCCCGCTCTCTTCGGAAAATGATTCCCTTTGGCACCCCGCCGCCCCAAAAATGACAGCTGCCGCGGCAAGCACGGCTCCCCCGAAGGCCGCCGCCTTCCTTCCGATTCCCTCTCCAAAACTCTTCATATGCCCTCCTGTCTGAAGCAGTGCGTGAACGCCTCTGCTTACTTGCGTCAAAGAGTAACATATGTATCCATGAACCGTAAAATGCCTTTTCTGAAAAATGCCGCTATTCTACGCAACTCGGTAAAATAGCGGCATTTTCTCCGTCAATTCTTAAAATAGTTTCATTGTTTCCGCGCCTAATCGGCGAAAAAGCGGGCCTACGCGCTCCGCCGTCTCCGTTTCTCGCCGGTCGGGCGCCGCGTGCATGCCCGCGAACCGCCGGCAGCTTTGCCGCCCCATCGAAAGGTGCCCTGCGCTCCCGCCGATGCGGGCAAATCCCTCTGACCGACCGCCTGCGCCTTGTGCGTTGCGGAGACGGCGGCTTGCTCATGCCTTCTCGATTATCTTCCTGACCGCCCAAGAAGCCATGGCGAGCCCGGCCGCGTTCGGCACGAAAGGAGCAGAGGCGGGCGTGTCGCGCCGCGGCTTTTCATTTTCATCAATTGCCGCCGGAGATGGAGTCAGCGGCTCTTCGTCCGACCACACCGCCATCACCCCCGATATCCCGCGCTTTTTAAGCTCGCGCCGCATGACGCGGGCGAGGGGGCAGACGCGCGTCTCCTCGACCGGGCTTATCCTAAGCCGCGTCGGGTCGAGCTTATTTCCCGTGCCCATCGCGGAAATGAGGGGGACGCCCGCCTCGCTGCAGCGCGACGCGATTTCGATTTTCGCCGTCACGGTGTCGACCGCGTCAAGGACCGCGTCGAAGCCCGAAAGGCCGATCATTTCCGAATTATCGGGCAGATAGAAAAGTTCGATCGGCTCTACCTCGGCCTCGGGATTGATTTTCCCAAAGCGCTCGGCGGCCGCGGCGGTCTTCTTCATTCCGAGCGAATCCTCGGTGGCAAGGATCTGGCGGTTTAAGTTCGAGGCGTGCACCTCGTCGCTGTCCACTATAGTCAAGTGCCCGACGCCGGCCCTTATAAGCGCCTCGCCGGCCGCGCCCCCGACCCCTCCGAGGCCGAAGAGCGCGACGCGCGCGTTTTTAAGCTTTTCAAGCGCCTCCTCCCCGACGAGGCGGCGCGTCCTATCGAACCTATCCATTGAAATGAAATCCTCTCAGAACCTGAATGCATCTACTCCATAAAGCCGCAGGATACGGCTCCCGCTTTGGCAGCGAAGAGGCGTGATGGCTGTGCCTGAATATATCTAGTCCATAACGGCCGCCCTGCCCGGTTTCCCCGCGGTTCCCGCCATACCCACGGCAAGCAAAAAATCCCCCGCATACACTTCGGGCAGGGGAAAATCATCCCCTGCCCGGATATAAACGGACTTGCTGTTCCGCTGCAAATGCGGGCACTCGCATTCCGCTGCCTCTTTTCACTTCGGTCAGCGCTGCCGAGTGCCGTTTGCGCGCAGCTCCGCCGCACGCCCATGAACCGCAGGCAGCCCCGCCGCCTATGTCGGTTGAATTATTTCGCGTTGTCTTCTATCGCTGTGACGAAGAAGTCCATATCCGTCTGGTATTCGATGTAGGACTCAGGAAGGCCGTCCGCCACCGCGTCCTCCATGGACTCGTAGCCGTTGTAGGCAAGGTTCGCGGCCTGCATGTCCTTGTACTCGTCGCTGTCAGCGGCGACCCCCTCACTGTCCATGACCGCCTTCGCAGCTAGCCATGTCTTCGTGGTCTGCTTGGTATATTCCTCTAGATCCTCTATCCCGTTATAGCTGAGGATTTCTTCAAGCGTCATGCTGTAGGTCTCAGCCGCGCGCGTATAGACCGTCTCGATCTGCTCGCGCATCTCATCGTAGAGATCCTTCGGGTAAGACTTGACTGCGCAGTTATTGACGATGTCGATAAGGGCATCGGTGACCGTCATGTTCACTGCATAATTGATCTTGATCGCGAAGACCGCTTCCTGGCCGTTGAGCTCGTCTACCCCGTAGTCCTCCGGGAAGGTGACGTTGATGTCGAACTCTTCGCCGCTCTTGTGGCCGACGATCTGCTCTTCGAAGCCCTCGATATAGGTCTCCGAGCCGAGCTCGAGGTTGGTGTCTTCGGCGGTTCCGCCGTCGAAGGCTACGCCGTCGATCGACCCCGAATAGTCGATATTGATGATCATCCCGTCCTCGACGACCGTGCCGTCCGGATAGTTCAGCATATATCCCTTGTATTCGGCGAGGTCAAGGAACTCCGCCCAGCCTTCGTCAGCAAGGTTCTTGTCGGAAATCCCGGCGTCGTCGAGCTTAATCGCCGTGTCGTCCGTCGATGACTCCCCGCTCGTTCCCGTGCCGCCGCAGCCCGTCATGGCGAAGGCCATGGCCGAGGCAATGAGGATCGCAAGCGCTTTCTTTTTCATTTGCCTTTTCCTTTCTTTATGTGCCGCAGTCCCGCGTTCGCGGGATACTTCAGCGGAAATCAGATTTTTAAATACTAACCCCCGGAGCGGCATCTGCGCAAGCGACGGGCGGCATTTCACAGAATGTTCGATATTTCGTCGTGTCAAGCGGTTCTTTCAGACATCCGCAAGTTTGTTAAGCCTGCACAATTGTAACACTTTCGTAATAAACGCGCAGGTGGATAAACACACAACCCACATTTTTATCCACCTCTTAACACCCCGCTCAAAGCCTTGTGGAATACTTATCCCCCAAAACCATCCACATTATCCACATTTTTTCGAATTTTTTGGGTTCGAACAGGTTTTCACTGCTGAACGGACGTTTTAGTAATTATTACGAAATTTTTACTCTCCACAATTTTCCTCTTGACAGCCTTATTGGGCGTTTTTGCGCCTTTTTATGACCTTCAGGCGTGTAAATTCCTCGCGCTCTTTCTCCTCAAGCGCGTCCGAAATGCTCCTGACGAGCTCTTCGGCATGCGGGATCGTTATATTCTGAAGGGCATTTGCCCTCTTCAGGGTCTTCTGGATGCCCAGCGCGAGCCGCCTGGCCGTGCACTCGACCTGCGCCAGCTCCACCGTCAGGCTCCTCACCCTGCAGAAGGCGCGGCGGGCTTCGTCAAGGCTGTCGCGGGTCCTGTAGAACGCGTACCCAGGGCGCATGTCCTCCCCCGCTTCGTCGCGCACGAGCGGTATCTCCGTGCCCATGACCGAGCGCGTCTTAACGGACAAGGAGTCGTCTATCGGCAGCGTGTCCGCGATCATTGCGACCTGCGTGATTCCCATCTGTATATTGGCCTTCCTCAGGGCGGCATAGGCCTCCCTGTAGGAAATGTCTATTTCTTTTTGGATGCGGCGGGCGCTTTCGATGTGCGCGCTGAGCTCCCGGATCAGGATGTTCTTCTTTTTGTCCATGAGCTCGTAGCCCTGCCGGCTCAGCGCCAGAGAGCTCTTCGCACGCATCAGATTGCCTTTTGTGGGCACCTCGTTAGGATTCATCTTATTTCCTCATGATTTCCTGCTGCGCCTCATCGGGCGGTAATGCTCCTTCAGGAGCTTCGAATCCACCCTGTCGAGCTCGGACTCGGGCAGGATCCCGAGCAGCTTCCAGCCGAGGTCCAAGGTCTGCTCTATCGTCCTGTTCTCAGCATCGCCCTGGCCGATGAACTCCCGCTCGAACGCCTCTCCGAACTTAAGGTACTTCCTTTCGGTGTCGGAAAGCTCGTCCTCGCCGATGACCGAGGCGAGCGACCTGGCGTCGCTGACCTTCGCGTAGGAGGAGAAGAGCTGGTTGGCGAGCGGCTGATGGTCGCTCCGAGTGTAGCCTTCGCCGATGCCGTCCTTCATAAGTCGGGAAAGCGACGGCAGGACCGAAATCGGCGGATACGTCCCCTGCGCGTTAAGGTCGCGGCCGAGGACTATCTGACCCTCGGTTATATATCCCGTAAGGTCGGGGATCGGGTGCGTGATGTCGTCGTTCGGCATCGTGAGGATGGGGATCTGCGTGACGGATCCGCTCTTCCCCGCGACTATGCCCGCCCTCTCGTAGAGCGTCGCAAGGTCCGAGTAGAGGTATCCGGGATACCCCTTCCTCGAAGGTATCTCTCCCTTCGACGAAGAAATCTCGCGCAGCGCCTCGCAGTACGAGGTCATGTCCGTCATTATGACGAGGATGTGCATGCCCTTTTCAAACGCGAGGTACTCCGCCGCCGTGAGCGCCGCCCTCGGCGTTATTATCCTCTCCGCGACCGGATCGTTGGCGAGGTTAAGGAACATCACGACGTGGTCCGAGACCCCGCTCTCCGTGAAAGTCTTCCTGAAATACTCCGCGACGTCGTACTTGACGCCCATCGCCGCGAAAACTATGCCGAACTTGCCCTCCGCTCCCTTGCCGAGCGAGGCCTGGCGGACGAGCTGCGCGGCCAGCTCATTGTGCGGCAGGCCGTTGCCCGAGAAAATGGGCAGCTTCTGCCCGCGGATAAGCGTCGTCAGGGCGTCTATCGCCGAAATGCCGGTGTTGATGTAGTTCCTCGGATACTCCCTGCAGCAGGGATTCAGCGGCAGCCCGTTCACGTCGGCCTGCGTGTGCGATGAAACCGTGCCGAGCCCGTCGATCGGCCGGCCTATCCCGTCGAAAGTCCTGCCGAGGATATTTTCAGAAAGAGCCAGCTCCATCGGATGCCCCGTCAGGCGCGTCCTGGTATTCGTCAGCGACATCCCGTCGGTTCCCTCGAAGACCTGGACGACGGCCCGGTCCTCGTAGATCTCGATTACCTTGCCGAGCCTCTCCGTGCCGTCCGAAAGGGTGAAGCGCACGATCTCGTCATACGCCGCCCCCGCAAGGCCTTCAAGGATGACAAGCGGCCCGTTGACCTGCTTAAGCCCAAGATATTCCAATGCCATAGCGTCACCGCTCCTTACTGCTTACTGTAAAAGCGGACATTGCCTTCCGCTGTATCCGTTTCGCTACAGTCGATGCTGTATGCCCATGAGCCGCCGACAGCGTCTGCTGCCCCGCTTCGGCCGGCATGATTCTGAGTTCCGCAGGGCCTCATGCGCCGCTGCGCCATTAGCGGGGATCCATAAACTCCAACCAATGCGTGCAAGTACCCTGGCTTTGCCCGTGTCAGTTCAAAATAACCGCCGGCACGCGCCTACTCACGCATTTTTCTCCTGCACAGCCGCCGCGAACGCGTCGATGTCGGCGCGGTACCTCTCGAAAGCTCCCTCGTCGTCGTTGTCGACCTCGTTCTTCATCGCGATTACCTTGTCGAAGATTCCCTCTTTCTTGAGGATCGACATCGGGTGGCCCGCCTTGATTAGCTCCTTGGATTTCTCGTAGAGGTAAAGGATCGTGGACATCATGCCGAACTGCTTCCTTATTGGCACGTCGCGGTCCTGCGGGTGGAAGGCGTTCTGCTGAAGGAAGCCGAGCCTTATGACGCGGGCGATCTCAAGCGTGAGCTTCTGATCGTCCGGCAGGACGTCCTGACCTATCAGCTTGACGGTCTCCATCAGGCGGTCCTCGGCGTGGAGGATCGCGAGCAGCTGCGTCCGGTCCTCCATGAAATGCGGATCCACGTTGGACGCGTACCACTCCCCGAGCTCGCCCGCGTACTCGCTGTAGCTCTCCATCCAGTTGATCGCCGGATAGTGGCGCGCATAGGCGAGGGACTTGTCGAGCCCCCAGAAGCACCTGACGAAACGCTTCGTGTTCATGGTGACCGGCTCCGAGAAGTCGCCGCCCTGGGGCGATACGGCTCCGATGACCGAAACCGAGCCCTCGCCGCCGTCAAGCGTCCTGACCGCGCCCGCCCTCTCATAGAAGGCGGCGAGCCTGGAGGCAAGGTAGGCGGGGAAGCCTTCCTCCGCCGGCATCTCCTCCATGCGTCCCGAAAGCTCGCGGAGGGCCTCGGCCCACCTCGAGGTCGAGTCGGCCATTATCGCGACGTCGTAACCCATGTCGCGGTAGTATTCCGCAAGCGTTATTCCCGTGTAAATGGACGCCTCTCGCGCCGCTACGGGCATATTCGACGTATTTGCTATGAGGACCGTCCGCGCCATGAGGTTATTGCCCGTCTTGGGGTCCTCAAGCTTCGCGAAGTCCTCAAGGACCTCGGTCATCTCGTTGCCGCGCTCGCCGCAGCCGATGTATACGATGACCTTCGCGTCCGAGAACTTGGCTATGGCGTGCTGCGTCATGGTCTTCCCGGTGCCGAAGCCGCCTGGAATGGCCGCCGTGCCTCCCCTTGCGATCGGGAACACGGTGTCGAGCACGCGCTGCCCCGTGAGGAGCGGCGCCGCCGATGAAAGCCTCTCTTTCGAGGGACGCGGCCGCCTGATCGGCCACCTCTGCGCAAGCTTGAGCTCGACCCGCTCGCCTTCGGAAGTCTCCGCCACCGCGAGCGTGTCATTTACCGTATACTCTCCGTCGGGAACGACCGACACGACTTTGGCGCGCTTCATAAGCGGCGAGGCCATCGCCCTGTGCTCGATTGAAGCCGTCTCCTGGCAGACCGCGAAAACGCTTCCGCCCTCGACCTCGTCGCCCGGCTTCACCTTAAGGGCAACGTCCCACTTCTTTTCGCCGTCGAGTGAATCGACGAAGAGCCCGCGCTCGATGTACTTGCCCGCCTTCTCGGCTATGACCTTAAGCGGCCTCTCGATTCCGTCGAAAATATTGTCGAGGATGCCGGGCCCGAGCGTGATCGCGAGCGGCGCGCCCGTCCCCTCGACGGGTTCGCCGACCTTAAGGCCGCCGGTCTCCTCGTAGACCTGTATCATCGTCATATCGCCGCGCAGGGCAATCACCTCTCCGACGAGGCGTCCCTTCCCGACGTAGACCATCTCCGCCATCGCGAAGCCGACGGCGTCCTTCATATACACGACGGGACCGTTTATCCCGTAAATGCTTCCCTGTCCCTGCGCCATCAGTCAAGCCCTCCCTCAAAGCGGAAGTCCGCCTCCATGCGCTTTAACGCCTCCGCCCAGTTGTCGTTGAAGCGGATCCCCTTCTCCGGAAGCGCGGCGATTATCCCGCCCGACTTAAGCTCCGCGCTCTCCTCGGCCTTGATCCCCGTCGCCTTCAGGATTTCATTTTGAAAATGAATATCCTCTTTGGCCAGATATATCTCGACCTTCGTGCCGTCTGCCGCGGCGAGCGCTTCCTCGGCCTTCCTTACGAGATATCCTGCGTACTCCTCCGAGTTCCTGAACTCCTCGAGCTTCTCCTTCGCCCGCGCGAAAATCCTCCCGCGGATCTCGTCCTCGCGCTTGGCGAGGTCCTTCAAGTCGATCTCCCGGGTCTCCTGGATGCGGCGGTTGATCTGCCCCTTCAATCGGGCGGCCTCCTTCGCGAGGTCGGCCTTCATGGCCTCCTCCTGCGCATCCTCGTATGTCTCAAGCTCGTCCTTGAGCTGCTCCTTAACGGCCGCAAGCTCCTTCTTCGCCTTGCTTTCGGCGTCGTCCCCGACGACGCCCCTGAAGCGCTCGAGTTTTTCTTCTGTATTCATACGCTCTACCACATTCCGTTAAACAACTGCTTTGGCGCCAAGGCCGTGCCCAAAACCGTCCGGCCGCGATCCGCCGCGCCGCTTCCCGCAGGCTCACAGCCTCCCTGCTCCTTCAGCATGCATCAAAAGCCTCTGCGCGCGTTCAAAAGAAAGCAAGTCCCCGAATCCGCCGCGCCGCTTTCCGCAGGCTAAAAGGCAAACTGCCGCACGTACTGATCTGGCCCGGGTTCGCGGCTTTTAAGTTTCCGCGGGTCCGCTGTGCCGACTCCATGCATCCGTTCAAAGCCGCAGCTCAAAGCTTCAGCCCGATCGTCTCGCTGATATAGTCGGTTATAAAATCGGGGCTCCTGCCGCTGCCGTGCCTGTCCGGTATGTCGATCACCAGCGGAAGGCCGCTTCGGCCCTTCGCGGAATTGACGAGCTCCGGAAAGTCGCGCCCGAACTTCTCCGTCAGCAGCACGATGCCGTTGTCGGGATCCGCGAGAGCCGAGCTAAGGGCCGCGGAAAATTCCTTTTCCGTATGGGCTATCACCCCTGGGATCCCCGCAAGCCGCATGCCCGTCAAGGTATCGACGTTGTCGCTTATGAGAAATATTTTCATGAAAAGTCCCCGCGCTCAGCCGAGCTGTCCGATGATCATGAAGGAAATGATAAGTCCGTAGAGGCAGACGCCTTCCGCGAGTCCGACGAAGATGAGGGACTTACCGAGGACGCTCTGGTCTTCACTGATGGCTCCGAGCGCCGCCGAAGCCGCGGACGCGACCGCGATGCCGCCGCCGAGGCAGGAAATGCCGGTCGAAAGGGCCGCCGCGATGTATCCGAGGCCCGTTGCAAGGCCCGCGGAATCCGTCGCCGCCTTGGCGGGAGCGGCGCCCGCGAACATCACGACGGTCGCCACGAGCATCAAGCCGAAGAAGGCGATCGTGTTCACCGCGAGCGCGGACTTGAACCTTCCCTTGCTGCGCTCCCCTTTGATGAACACCGCGCCCGGAACTATGATGCTGAGTACAAGTGCGGCTACCAAAAGAATCTGGACTGTGACCTTCATTTTCTTACCTCTCTTTTTTCCAGCGGGTGCGCCCGCCATACCTTTCACCGGCCCGCTCTAGGCCGTTTATGTGCTTCTTTTCGCGCCTTCAGAAGCCTTCCTCCAAACCAAAGCGTTCAGCCGCCAAGGACCTCGTCCTTGATCTTCTCGGCCCATTCGTCGATGCGCCCTCCGTAGAGCTCTTCAAGGTTCGTGATCGAACCCTCGGCGCGGTCTTTCAGCCGCCCCGCTTCCCTCGCGTCCTTGTCGCCCATCTTCTGGGCGAGCGCGTCGAGCTTTTCCTGCTTCTCTTTTTCAAGAGCCGCGTCGAAGTCGGCTTTCTTCGCGGCCGCGTCGGCCTTCATTTCCGCCTTCTTTTCATCGAGCGCCCGCATCTTCTGGCGCGCGCCCTCCTCTATGCCGAGGAGCTTTCCTATTATCTCTTCATGCATCTTCCACCTCGCCGGCAGCGCCGCTGCCTTTTTTTCGCGGCAATAACTTTACTCGGCCGCATCCGTCTTCTTGAGCGAATCGACGAAGGGACGTCCGTCGCCCTTGTAGAAGCGGGAGAACATCTCGTAGAACTCAAGCCTCAAGACCTGGATGCCGACGATCAGCCCCTCCATGCCCATTACGAACAAATTGCCGAGCACGACCACCAGCCAGTTCGGCGAGCCCGACTCGTAGCCTGCAAGCTGGAGCACGACCCCCATCATTGCCGCGTGGCTGACGGCGAAGGCTCCGATACGGACGAAGGACAGCGAATTCGAGAAGTACGAAAGCATGACCTCGAACATCTCGAAGAAGCCCTGGACTATGAACATCCCGATGCCGCCCTCGATTTTCCTGCCTGGTGCCTTCGTGACCAGCTTCGTCAGCGGCTCTTTCAGGAACATCGCGATCACCGCCGCCGTCAGCACTATCGCGAAGAGCGCCGCCGCGTGAATCGAATGACCCGAGAAAACCAGCACCACCGCTCCCGCGACTCCGCCGTAGAAAATGAATCCGGCTATGGCGTTCGTGCCGAACAGGATCTCCTCCACGTCCTTCTGCCTGACCGCGTTGATGATGTGGAAAACCATCGACAGCAATATCAGCGCCATTCCGAACGCCACGGCGCAGACCATGACGGTGTTGATGCTCCCGACGCCCGTCAGCGTGGTCATGGTCTCCCTAGGCCTCAGCCACAGCGCGGGGATGACGTCCTCGAAGCCGAAGAAGCTTCCGAAGAGGAAGCCGAACAGCGTCGAGAAGACCCCCGCCAGGGCGATTATCCCTCCGAGCGCCGCGCCTTTAAGCTTGTAGATCAAAAAGCCCCCGATCGCCAGGCAGAGTCCCTGCCCCACGTCGCCGAACATCGCGCCGAAAATGAACGAGTACGAGATCGCCACGAACACCGTGGGATCCATCTCCTTATAGTTCGGAAGCCCGTACATCTTGACGTACATCTCGTAGGGCCTGAAGATCCCCGGATTCTTAAGCCGCGTCGGCGGCGTATCGTCCCCCTGTGCGCTTCCCTCGCGCTCGGTGACGGTCACGAAGCCGTCGCTTTCCGTCCTCTTGACGAAGTCTTCCGCGTCCTCACGCGGCATCCAGCCGCAGAGTATGTAGAACGAGTCGTGATGGGCGTTCGTGACGCCCGCTTTCTTTCTTATGTCGAAGTTGTCGGACAGGAGCCTGAGCTTTTCCCTGGCTCCCAGGATCGCCGCGGCATTCTTGGAAATGAAAGCCTTCCGCTGATCGTCAACGTCCGCGAGTTCTTTTTCATACCTAGCCACGCTCTCTTCGAGCGCCGCGCAGGCGTCGCCCTCCTCTCCCGAGTCGGGTATGAATATCCTCTCGAAATGCATCGAGGAATAGAGCGCGTCCTCTTTGTGGGAGAACTTGTCAGGCGAGAAATAAACGCCGTATACGTACCCGTCCTTCGAACCGCACTCGAGGAAGATGCTGTCGCTGTCCTCGTAGTTGTACTTCATCAGGCGGTCGTAGCCGTCCTTAGGCATGCGCCCGAAGCTGAAGTCGATGAATTTCATTTTCAGGATATCGGGTATCATCTCCGAGATCCCCTGGAACGGCCTCAAGGTCTCAAGCAGCTCCTTCTTCCCGCCCTCCGCGGCGGCGATCTTCTCGTGCTGGGCGTCGAGGCTCGACATCTCGGACTTGACGCTCCTTATGAGCGTGAGGGAATCGTCGAGTGAGATTTCCTCGGGCTCTATCCGCTCGGCCCCGTCTATGAGCTCCGCGTAGGAGTCCGCCCTTGCCAGCAGCGAAAGGTAGGGGTTCTTCTGCACGTAAGGCGAGAGGTTCTGCGTGTCGGCGTACTCCTCCAGGGCATTCTCCAAATGGATTTCGTACTTGCAAAGGTACTTGCTCACCATACGGTCGATGTCGCCCTTCGGACCCGTTATAGTGACGAACTTAAGCTTCTCTATCATTTATGACGCTCCTTGGTAAAGCTTGGGCAAAGCACCCGCTTTTGTCCTTTTCATCAGCGCGGCAAGGCATTTTCTAAAAAACGCTTATGCTCCTCAGTGCCTCGTCCTGCGGAAGCTGGTACCTCACGCACTCTATCGCGGCGGTTACCTTGTACGACTGGTGCTCCCTCAGGTAGAGGTAGGAGAACATCGACGCCGCCGAGTACGGCTTCTCCCTCGCCTCCCGTCGCAGCACGTTCTTCAGGACGTAAACGTACATGTCCTCGAGGTTGTCGGGGCGAAGCTCCTCGTACCGCCTTCCGTAGTAGGTCTTTTTGAGGATCTGCGCGAACGACTCCTCGTCGGGCGCTGCTATGAGCTCGGTGATTTCACTTCGCTTCAGCTTGTACTGAACCGGAAGTATCAGCTGGCTTATCTCCTCGGGCTTGATGTCGTACCAGACCTTAGCCCTGCGGATGAACCAGAGGTTCAGCATGTCGACGCGCGAGCCATAGGCTTTTGCTATCGTATCGACGTCGCCTTCGGGGACTATTCGCTTCCTGTCGCGCCAAACGTCCCTGAAATGGTACATGTCAAGCGCCGTCTCGTAGTCGAATATCTCCGCCCCCGGCCTCTGCGCGGTCGACGTCATGACCTCGTGGTAAGGCGTCCCCTCAAGCGCTCGGATAAGTTCATTGAGGTCCGAGGCTTTCGCGATCTTCCCCACGTCAAGCTGCGTGAACTTGTCGAAAAATGCCTTATGCGGCGGCTCGCCCTCGAGCACCCCGCTGCCGGAGGCGATGCGGCTCAGCGCTTTCTTCAGCGTCGATATCTCGTAGCGCCTCGCGTACTTCTTGAGGAACCTCTCCTGCGCCGGATCGGCAAAATTGTATATTTTTGAAAAGTCTTTGTAGAGTGCGCCGTCTATAGCCGTTTCGATCATCTCGCGATGTATCTCGCTGCCGGCGAGCGGAGCCAAAGCCTCCCTGTACGCGTCGGTGTCAGCCAGGAAACGGTAGACCTCTTCCATATTCTTCAGGGAGACCAGCTCCCTGAACTCTTCGTCGGAGAAGAGATTTTTCTTCATCGCGCGGATCTTCGTCGTGACCCCGCCGTAGGATAAAAGCTCTCTCATACGCAAGCACCCTTAATTTCCCCTTGCCCTCCGGAAAATGCGGCTCTCCTTGGCATTTCGGTACTGCCGTGCGGCCTGTCTCAAATCCGCAGGCGCCGTCCGCCCGAAACCTTTCCGGAACGCCTGCCGCCAACTTTAAGGAGCAGGCACAAAGATAGTCCATATTGTACTCTTTCTATGCAGAAAATCAAGATTTTGCAGGCAGCTGAACCCCTCTGCCGCGTCACCTGCACCAAAGCATATATTTGCCGCCGACGTTCCTTGCCGCGCCCATTATCTCAAGCTCGGTCAGGGCGGCAAGGACCTGCGTAAGACCAACCCTCCCGCCGCGTTACCTGCACCAAAGTATATATTTGCCGCCGACGTTCCTTGCCGCGCCCATTATCTCAAGCTCAGTCAGGGCGGCAAGGACCTGCGGAAGACCAACCCTCCNGCCGCGTCACCTGCACCAAAGNATATATTTGCCGCCGCCGACGTTCCTTGCCGCGCCCATTATCTCAAGCTCGGTCANGGCTGCCAGGACCTGCGGCATGTCAAAATCCACCTTGCCGAATATCTCGTCCGCAGTCATCCCGTCCGCGTCCATGACGAACGAGACCTCNCGAGCCGCCTTCGTGAGTCCCGAGTCCTCAAGGAGCTTCGCCTTAAAGCNGTCCAGGCNGCTCAANGGAGACCTTTCTTCGGAGACCCGCTTCTTGATGGTGCACCTGCCAACCGACGTTCCCGAGCCAAAAAGCTCCTCAAGCACCGCCTCCGGCGAATACGCTATTCCCGCCCCNTGGGCGATCAGGCTGTTGCAGCCGTCCGATAGGGCGTCGCCCACCCTGCCNGGAACCGCGTAGACGCTCCTTCCCTGCTCAAGCGCGAAGTCCACCGTTATAAGAGACCCCGACTTTGCGCGCGCCTCGACCACTAGCACTATATCGGCAAGGGCGCTTATTATGCGGTTCCGCTTCGGAAAATTCACCTTAAGCGGCGGAGTCCCGGGCTCTTCCTCCGACAGCACCCCTCCATTTTTCAATATAGAGGCGTAGAGGGCGCGGTGCGACGGCGGGTAGCACTCATCTGCCCCGCAGCCAAGCACGGCAAAGGTCCGCCCGCCCCCTTCGATGCAGCCCTCGTGCGCGTAGCCGTCCACCCCGAGCGCCATGCCGCTTATGACCTGCACCCCGTTCTTCGCGAACACCCTTGCAAAATGATTGGCCTCGCGGTGCCCATACGGCGTGCACATGCGCGCGCCGACTACCGCTATCGAGGGGACGTCGTCCCTCGGCAGCTCGCCGTAAACGTAAATCTTTTTGGGCGCGCCGTCTATCGACGCAAGCCTCTTTGGATAATCGCCGCTCCCCAGCTCGACGCGCCTCATCTTCATTCCGCCCGTTAAATCCATGCTCCCTCCTCGCTACGCTCTGTTCTCCGCTCATAAAATCCGCGAATCCCCTGTCTTGAGCCGCTGCTTCATCTGCCGTATTGCCCTAAACCGCGCTCTCCCCCCTTCTTAGTCCAGCCGCTGTCCCGCGCCCTGTTCCATACGGCCTTCCTCAAAACGCATTCCGCCTTAAAAGCCTCCCGCGTCCGTGCTTCCGAAGCCGCGCGGCCTGTACTCCATCGCCTCCGACACGTGCAGCGGCGAAATAACTTCGCTGCCGTCGAGGTCGGCGATAGTCCTGGCCACGCGTATTATCCTGTGGTATCCGCGTGCCGAGAGCTTGAGCGCGTTGAAGGCTCTCTTCAACAGTGCTTTAGCCCCCTCCTCCATCGGACAGTAGGCATCTATCCCGGACGCGGGTATCTCGGCGTTGAAGCGCAGCCGGGTTCCCTCGAACCGTGCCGCCTGCATTTTCCTGGCCTCCACGACATGACCGCGTATCTCCGCCGAAGAAATGCTCTCCTGCCGCCCCGCCGTTCCCGAAAGCTCCTCATAGGTCACGGCCTGGACCTCGAGGAAGAGGTCCATCCTGTCGATAAGTGCCTGCGACACCCTGTTCTTGTAGGCCGTTATGGCCCGCTCGCTGCAGCGGCAGCGGTTCATGTCCGGGAAAAAACCGCAGGGGCACGGATTCATGGCCGCGATCAGCAGAAAATTTGCAGGAAAGCGGTAGCTCCCCTTCACCCTCGATATGACTATCTCCCTGTCCTCCAGAGGCTGCCTGAGGATTTCGAGCGCGCCTCTTGCAAATTCGGGCATCTCGTCAAGGAAGAGCACGCCCCTGTGCGCAAGCGTCAGCTCTCCTGGATGCGGTATGCTCCCGCCTCCCGCGAGCGCCGCGGCCGACATCGTGTGGTGGGGCGCCCTAAAAGGGCGGGTCTCCATCATCGGCCTTCCCGGCTTCAGCAGCCCGGCTACGGAATATATCTGCGAGATTTCAAGGCTTTCTTCGAGCGAAAGGGGCGGAAGGATCGTGGGAATCCTTCTCGCGATCATGGTCTTCCCCGCTCCTGGAGGGCCTTCCAGCATGAGGTTGTGGAAGCCCGCGACCGCGACCTCGGCGCAGCGCTTCATCTTCCGCTGCCCGCGTATATCGCTGAAGTCGACCGTATAATTGTTGAGTTCGGGAGCGGGGGATTCCTCGTCTTCCTTCGGCCGCGCCCCCGTCTGAAGGTACTCTATTACCTCGGGCAGGCTCTTCGCGCCTACAACGTCCAGCCCCTGCACGATCCGCCCCTCAGCGGCATTCAGCGCAGGGACGATTATTTTCTTAATCCCCTCCTCCTTGGCGCGCATCGCGATCGGAAGCACGCCCGTTACGGGGGCGATCTCGCCGTTAAGGCTCAGTTCCCCAACGGCAAGCACTCCGTCCAGGGACTCCTGCGGTATACGCTTGTCGGCGGCGAGTATCCCCAACGCGATCGGCAGGTCGAAGCGGCTGCCGCTCTTTAATACGTCGGCTGGCGAAAAATTTATCGTTATCCTCTTTGGGGGAGTGGAGAAGCCCACGTTCTTAAGGGCCGTCCTCACGCGGTCCTCGGCCTCCCTGACCTGGTTGGTTACGAAGCCTACCATTCGGAACTGCGGCAGCCCGTCGCTGACGTCCGTCTCCACATGCACCGGTATGATCGAAAGGCCGCTTATCGCAGCCGACATCACGTTCTGAAACAATTCCCACCTCCGTCATCATGCCACGCAAAAAAGACATGGCAGGGCGCGTCAAAAAATCTCAGTTTTCCATGGGAATCCGTTCAGGAAAATGTTCATTCGCCGGCAGCGTGCAAGCTGCTTCTTTCAAGGGCTGTGCTCACCCGATGAATGCATTATATACCCCTTCCCGCCGTTTTAAAAGTACCTGCCGCAAAGATGGATACATGCTTAAGGGGCGAAGCCTTTCGGCCCCGCCCCTGTCGTTTAAAGCGTTATTTACTTATGCGCGCTTATTATCGGAAACCATCACGGCTGCCGTGGCTGCGCACATCACAGCTATGAGCATAATCCAAACAGCGGAATCTGAAGCGTCGCCGGTCTGGACGGCCGCAGTGGCTGTCGGAGTCGGCGTGGCCGTGGCCGCCGGCTCAGGCGTCGCGGTCGGGTTCGGCGTGTCAGTCGCCGTCGGTTCAGGCGTCGCGGTCGGAGTCGGGGTGTTAGTCGCCGTCGGTTCCGGCGTCACGGTCGGAGTCGGCGTGTCAGTCGCCGTCGGCTCAGGCGTCGCGGTCGGAGTCGGGGTGTTAGT
>Ga0065709_1029247_pt1 | contig 50651 bp, 43 predicted proteins | sample Hoacrofraction14_2_FD_59096 | JGI IMG/M metagenome (GOLD analysis project Ga0065709, IMG submission 59096) | Hoatzin crop microbial communities from Cojedes, Venezuela, sample from fiber fraction 14 v1 | ecosystem: Host-associated > Birds > Digestive system > Esophagus > Crop | place: Venezuela...
CCCGCGAGTTTTAAATGTTCGAGGCTGCAAAAGTAAGGAGAAAGTCCGGAGTTCACAACTGTAGTTCACCGAATGCTTACATTTCTATCAAGAAGACAATGAGAGAAATGAGTAGCAATCACAATTCACAGGTTTTTAAAATTTCATACGATGAATGATAATATAATATTAGGTTCCATAGGAGGAGATATTATCGGCTCCTCTTACGAGAGATATTCGACAAAAAGAATCGATTTTAAGCTTTTTGTTGGCAGTGAAGACACAAGACTGGAGTCAAGATTTACTGATGATACCGTTATGACTGTAGCTGTAGCCGACTGGTTGACGAATGGAGGCTCTGCTCCCGAATTTGGTACAATCTCACGTCCATCTGGTCGGAAATGTACTTTTCTTCGTCGCCAATTAGCTTGAAAAGACGGTCGTAAATGGCCTTAATAAGGATGACCGATGTCGTGATGCGTTGCTGTCCGTCCACCACATAATACTGCTTGTAGTTCTGTTTTAGCGGTAGTTCCACGTTTCCCCAGCCCTATCGGTCGTCCGTTTTCTCCAAGGTAATCAGGCCAGTGTAGTGCTTGTGCCCGCCATTCAGGTTGAGAAGGTCTTCCCAAAACTCCGCCACTTCCTTTTGAGCTCGCCAAGCATAGCCCCGCTGATAGTCGGAAATGCGGAACATTCTGTGGCTGAAAATTTCGTTCAGTGATAGTAAGTCGCTCATATTCTTTCGTCGCTATTTCTTATACCTTATTAATTACTAAGTTATTTCTTAAGTTGTCGCAATGTGGCGGTGAGCAGGCGGATTGTGTTTTCGACATCGTTCATATCGCACATTTCTACTGCACTGTGCATGTATCGATTGGGGATACTAATATTTACTGTAGCAATGCCTCGTCCAAGGGTCTGCACATGGGAGGTTTCGGTGCCGCCAGAGATCTTCGACCCTACACCTATCTGATAAGGAATCTCTTCATGTTCGGCAACTTCGATCATCGTGCGGAGCAGGTAGGGGTTGTTGTCGGCATTGCGATAGAGCAATGGACCGCGACCCAATCGCACGTCACCGCGTGCCTGCTTCTTCACCGAGGGGATGTCGGTGGCAGTGCCTACATCAAGGCAGAAAAGGCAATTGGGTTGAATGCGGTTCACAGCTACAATGGCGCCTCGACTGCCGATTTCTTCTTGGGTGGTACACACCGCTGTCAGGCTGAATGGCAATGGCTTGGATGTCAATTCGCGCATCGCTTCAATCATTACATATACTCCAACTTTATTGTCGAGCGCTTTTCCGGTAATGCGCCGTCCTTCGTTGAGCAACTGCGTGGGCGCAACAGCTGTGGCAAAGTCGCCGATGGCAACATGCTCGAGAGCTTCTTGGCGAGAAGTGAACCCCATATCGATCCACATATCCTCAAATTCGGGCGTCGCGCCTTTGTCCTTCTCTGTCTGAAGGTGCGGCGATTTCTTGCCAAACACACCATGCACTTTTCCATTCCGCCCCATCACTGCTACGGACGTGCCTAGCAGCGTCTGGCGGTCAATGCCACCCACCTTGCGAATGTAAGCCAGACCGTTGTCGTCGATATGCACGATCTGAAAGCCCACCTCGTCGCAGTGAGCAGTTATCATCACGCGCCGCACCTCCGGATTACCTATATGCAAATACAGATTGCCCATCACATCCGTCTCGGTCTCGCAGAAATCCTTCGCATATTCCCGCACCGTCTCCGCCATCTCCTGCTCGGCAGAAGAAGGTGATTGGGTGGCAAGCAGCGTTTTTAAGAAGTTAATGTTCATAGATTATTATCTTTATTTTCAAGAATTTCTATATCATACAGATCTTTTACTTTTTGAATCATTAGTTTCTTTCTATATGCGATAAAATCCCGATAATTTTGAACTTCCCATTTATCGTCATCCAATGATGGAACCATTTCATACTTTTCAAATGCTTCCGGATGTGTTTGGAAATATTCTTTCGGGGCAGAATTTGATTTCTCGATATTCTCATCACCCTTTATTGGTTGAAGATTCCAAAGTACATCCACTTCCTGCTGATAATCTGGGCACTCTGGATTATCCTTCATTTCTTTGAGCTTCTTGGGAAAGATGTGGTCAAGTTCAGGATTATAGCGCTTGCCGGCCAGGTTACTCCAATCGTATGTAGTACCCTTAAAAATAATTTTAAGGGCGAACCATTTCTTGTCGCAGAAATTATTTTCATTTATTTCCGTATCTCTATTACCACGTTCTTTCACATAGTCTATCATTTCCTCTAATGGAAATATTTCTTTCTTGTCGTTATTCTTCAAGATTCTACAGAAATTGTCCGTATAACTTTGCAGTGTCCAATCAGTGATTTCCGCCAAAATAAAGAACTTATCCATTCTTTTCTTCTGGTCGTCAGAAAGTTTCTTAAACCCATTTCCTGTTTCTTTTCTATAATAGTATAAGAAGACGATTAAATCAATCAAAGGAAATTTGTTGTTCACAATAGACATCCTGTTGATATGGAAACGGGAAACCAAATAATCCGTTGTAAAATCTTTTAATACTTCATATAAAGAATCCCAAGATTTAACAAAGAGTTCTATATCTTCGTCAGAAACTTTCTCGTCAATTCTGCTTCTTCCTTTAACGATAATATGAAGAATCTGAAGAAGATCATAGGATGTAAATTCAATGCTTGTGTCTATAGTAATATTATTAATTGCATCCAAAATCTTAGATTCAAAATCTTCATACCCTTTTACAGCCTTTATCTTACTATAAAGGAGGTCAGCCATTGAAAGTTGGATGCCGCCCGTGTTTAGTCTTTCAAAAATGTCGTTGACAATAGCCTCATCGTCGCCCTTTATTTCTGAAACAGACATTTGATTGGGGTTATTCTCAACGAATTGTTTCCATAACTTATCTAAATTTCTTTCGATACGAACCTGCGAATTCTCATCATTTGTTTTATTACAATACTTTTTGCGAAATTCTATTTTTGATGATTCGTTAGATTTGAAGATTGTTGGCATTGAAACTTCAAAATCCTTTAAATCTTTCTTTGTGTCAGAAACAAATCTAAAACCAGTTTCTTCCCGTTCCTGTTCATCAGTTTCGTTGTAATTAAGATTAAAGACAAGTGTCCTTCCATTTATCGTGGAAGTTAAGCCACAAAATAAAGTCTGCAGTCTTTGTTGCCCGTCATAAACGAGACTCTTCTTTTGATTAATCCCGCTTTCCTTTAATTTATAACCACCTTTAGATTTAAAGTCGGACGAAAATTCCCTGTAACTAATATCCTTGTAGGTTGTCCAAATGATAATGTTTCCTATAGGATAACCATTTAAGACAGAGTCAAACAATCTGCAGATATATTTCTCTGCTTCGTGTCTGTCTGCCCAAACGTATGTTCTCTGAATGGGTGGAAGGAACCATTCTTTGTTAATTAAATTCTTAACAACGTCCTTCACACCCATAGTCTTAAGCGTACTTTCCATATATTTATTTTTATTTAAACGCTCCGTCTTTCACAGCTTGCTCGTACTTCTTTTTTGCAGCTTCAATATCTTCATTGGTATACCAAACATAATGGTATGCAGTTGAACATCCTTCGTTCTTTTTATCATATTTGAATTTCTTCGATACTTTATATGCTTTAACTTGATCAATATTATTTACATTCTGTTTATACATACCTAAAACTTTTCGCGCTAGATCTTTATTCTTCTGTAATATTGCTATTTCAAGTACAGCATCACATTTTTGATTATATCTAGGCAACCATTCTTTATACTTTTTATACTCAGTTCCAATGCCATACCACATGTCATATACGCCTTCAGCATATTTTTTTCCTTCAACTGGTATTTCTGTTAATAAATATATGATGCGATTTGACGCATCTTCACTTCCTTCCGCAACCAAGAATCTTACCTCCTTATCAAAAACATAATCTTGCGCATTATGATATTCATCCCAACTATCAGAAAAATCACCTCCATCTTGGGCCTCCTGCAATAATCTTTCTACAAATACATTTGCACCCTCAAAGTCTTTGGCGCGACATGCATCCTGATACGTTTTATAAACAGTTCCATCAGTTCCTGTTACCCACTTACTCTCTTCGTATGCTTTTGCTGCCGCTTTTTTCTCAGCTTGTTCTTTAAATTGTGCTATTCCATAAACCAATAAAAGAACAACACCTACCGCAATGAAAATAACTTTTTTATTCATACTTCTTTATTTTTATTTATTTCTTATTTTATTTTTTTATGATTTTTAATCATTCCACTCTGCATCATCCGTTGCATTGTCTATAGCACCAATTATTCGGTCGCCAAGTTTGCCCCAGAATCCTTTTTGGTTGTCACGCATAGATTTCTCCATGGCTGCCACAGAAGCGCGAGCTTCGTATTTGCTCTTCATTTTCTCTGCCTCTATCTCCACAAGTTCCTTTTCATGCTGCATTTGTCTTTCAATCTCAGCTTGCTTGCGGGCGTATGCTTCATCTTCCGCTGCTTTCTTTGCAATCTCAGCTTGTTTGGTTTCCACTTTCTTCACGTAGGCATCGTAAGCAGACTTTGCCTCTTTATATTCAGGACTGTCAGCGGGGACCATCTGCAAACATGCTGCCACAGCAGGATCGAACGTGTCGTTAGCTTTAGCTATTGCTGCTTGCATAGCAGAGAGAGTCTCTGCGGCTTGCTGTCGATTCATTGCCTCAAGCAACTTCGGTTGTTGCTGCGAAGCATATTGGAAAGCAGCCTTGGCTTGTTCGGGGACAGACTCTACCAGTGCCAGTGCGTAAACATAATCCTTTTTCCCTGCTGCTGCCTCCACTTGGCTTTTCAGTGTCTGCAGGTTGTTGTTATACCAATCTATTATGCGTTCGCTTCCTGTTTGCAGCATCTTCTGCAGCTTAGGCGAGTCTTTCATTTCCTGCACAGCGTTTACGTTTGCTTCTTCAAAGCTAGCGCCTACGCCTACGATCTCGTCGGTTGCCGTAGCATAGACATCGCCTGTTGGCACATTGATCACTTCGTAGGTAACATCATATTTCACCATCATCTTCTGTGGTGCCGAACCTGTTGCAGTGCGAGCGGTCTGGCTTAATCTGGCACCAAGGGCAAAGTTGGGCGCATTGTTCAGACCGCCAATTCCATTGGCAGCTGTTATCTGCACAAGCTTTGTTGCAATGCGCTCGGCAAGGCTTTCCGTAATATCGTTTCCGTCAGGTGCTGGCGGCAGCACGCTCAGTTTCACACCGTGGGTGAATAGTAGCGAATCGATCTTCGCGGAGAGCGACATCTTGAGTTCGTTGATGGCATCATCGCGTTGCGCATCTGTCATTGACGACTTGCGCTCGGTAGGGTTAAACTTCTTATTCTTTGAATCAGAGCATGATGCCATTGCAAGGGTCATGCAGGCTACTGCCAGTATTATATAAATACGTTTCATTGTTTAGAGTCCTTTAATCGTTATTAATACTTCGCCCAGTCCTTGAGCTTTGTTGTTAACTTTCAGTCCGAGATTCTTGCGGAGATTCTTGCAGAAGTCGCGTGTCCAGTCGTAAACGCCATACTGTGTTCCGTCGTCGTTAATCATTTTGATGCGACAATTCACGAAATAGAGTTCCTTATCGGTGTTGCGCTGCAATTTATATGTACCCTTCACTGTGTGGGTCTTCATATAATCAATGATCCAATCGGCATAGGTATCGCCTTCAACGCTACTGTCTGAAAGATCGACATCGCAACCTTTCTCTATTGCAACGCGAACAGTAACTTCACGTCCCTTAGTAAGCAGGTCGGAGAAATATTTCTGCACATCTTCCATCAGCGTGGGCAACTGGTCCTTCATATTCTGCTGAATCGTTTCGGTTGTCGATTGCCCTTTGATATTGCTCGATGTGATTGTTGCTACCACCTTATTAGTATATGCATCAATGGCGTTGAGCGTGTAAGAAACATTCTTCTCACCACGAGTGTTACCACTATAGTTGTGACTGGTCATACTAATCTTCGGCTTCTTATCGCGCGATGTGTCGTAACTCAATTCCAAGATGATATCAGGGCGGGCCGTGGTGAGAAGCATGGTCTTAGCGTCTTTCTCCAGTCCTTCGGCCACATCGGTCGCCTCCTGCGTGTCGAGTTGTTTGAGTGTTTGTTCAAAGTCATCGAGCGGGAAGTTGTTGTCGATAAACTCCTTCTGTATGGTTGACATGATGCGCTTTGCACGGTCATCCTTTTGCAAATACTTGGCATAATCTCTTACGATGTAAGTCCGTCTGTTGGTATTCTGCGTTTGCAGGGCATCGAAATTGCGCAGACACTCATCGCCGGGGATGACCATAATCTGCGGCAGAGCCTGCTGAATGACATTCACGTCAGAATTCTCGTATGCTTCCATGTCGCCCGAGGCGCCTTCTGCCAAACCTTTGTTCTTGCCGGAATTACAACTCACGACTGTGCCTACTGCAACTAGCGCCAGCACATAAGTTAACAGTTTTCTTTTCATTGCGTTATGTTTATAGTTTTTCAATTTTTAAATTTCAGCAAATTCGGAATTATTTTTTCCAATCTTTTTTCTCATCATCGGAAATCTTTGTGCCTAAACCAATGTTTTCTCTCATGATTTCAGCCAGGCGGAAGGCCAATGGGATGTCGCGGTTGTTGCGGGCGATGATCTCGGATGCGATACGAATGGTGAAGGCGTTGCTGTCTTTTCCGCCACCCAGTTTCATGGCGATATTCTTTGCTCCCACTGCACCGAAGCACTCATCGAGGTCGGAGCGGAGGTCGGTGGCATACTCTTTCTCGCCGGCATTAATAGGATAATCCTTGTTGGCAAGCATCGTCTCCACTTCTTTATACATCTTTAGGAAAGTCTTCTCATTGACAGGTTGTACTGTGGTAAGGCGTGTCCCGCCCTCCTGCGCATTAGGCAAAACAGCATGAACGAAGCTGAACTGCGAGGAGATGCTGCGCTGAACGGAAAGGATAAAGACATACCAATGAGGTTTTCCGGCGCTCTTTAAACCTTTCAAATCTTCGATAAACTTGCCGTATGGAGAGTTCTTTGACTCTTGTCCTGTTTCAACTTTATTTATATAATAGCTAAAATCTTCCTCTCCCTCTTTTACATATTCGCGACTCACGAAATTGAAACCTCCATAAAGTGCGAGATAATAGGCGAAGTGGCTGTTTCCCAACTCTGCTTGGCTAGTTGTGGAAACGATTGTTACGTTGGATTGGCGATCTATCTTGCAACCATAGTTGGTTTTCTCTTCATCTTTTCCAAGTGGAGTAATGTACTCTTGTTCACATCCAAAGAGTGGCAGCGTTTCTGCTGTTGGGAAAATCTCAACGACCAATTTGTCTTGTGGCACATCGTTCACGTTGTAAGTGTCGGCAAGGTTGCGCAGACGGAATCCCTTCGCATCCTTGATGGCATCTACCACATCATCTTCGGTGAGGTTTTGATTCACCTGGAGTGAAACCAGCGACTTGTATCGCGGCACAATGCGGAACTTGGTGTGGCGACATTGCTCAGTACGGAACTCCTTCTTAATCTTCTCGGTATATTCGTTGAGCTCCTTTTGGCGCTTCTCGTCTTTAATGGCCTTCGAGAATCCCGAACCTATCATACCGGCCGGTACGGCGAAAATTAGAATTTTAACGATGCCAATGAGGGTGGCAACAAGTCTGCCGGTAAAGGTTATAGGACCGTTGGAAGCAAACTTGCCAGGGTCGCCGATATATTGTGTGAAAGCCCAAACAATAGTATTCCATACTCCGGTCAGTCCACCGTAGACTTCCGGTTGGGCCATGCTTTCAACGATATAGAATACCACTGACAGCAGAAGAGTTATGACAAGCAACACCTGAACTGCTTTCCACATTTCATGACGGCAGTTCTTCGCTGCGTCAACAAGCATCTTAAATGAATTCTTCTTCACCATATACGCATTTTCTATAAATCTTTTGCCTACTACTATTTGGATTTTCGGCCGTTATTTTATCATCTTTGCAAAAATAGCACATTTTCTTCTAACCCATTTAGTCCATTTTGGTCCTTTTTTAATAAAGATGTATATTTACGCCATTTTCCCATTTTCTATATCACTTTTGCCATTTAAATGTCGTCGAGCGGCAATCCTGAAACTTTCCATAGGCAATATGTGAGACAGTCGCCAAGATAATCATCCAGCTGGAAGAGCGGGCGATCGCGTTCTGGCGAGGTGCCTATGCCCCAAATGTAGGAGTGAAGAAGGGTTCTGAACATATCTTGGCGAGTGGTGCCCATGACTTGGGCCAGTTTGTCGAGATTGATGGTGAAGGTCATGGTGTGGCTAAAGAGCCATGGAGAATATGGATTGGCGCTCTTCTCGGGTATAATGCGGCCTGTATAGGGATCGCGGCCGCGGTTACCATAGACCAGTTTATACTGTTTGCTGGCGTGGCGGCATACCATTTTCGACGGAACAACAATGTCGTCGTCTTCACGATAGAAATGGATTTTCGCGCCCCAGGTGCCAGTTTTGCAACCGAAATACTGGGTATAAGGGTCGGCTGGAGCTGCGGGGCTGCCGTTCTGGTCGAAATCGCAGGCGTATTGCACGTCGTCGTAGAGAGTAAATACCAGCTTATTAGCTGAAACGGCGAATGTTACGGAGGCGGTAGGTCGATGCTTCATACCCTTGAAGGGGTACGAAAAGGCCAACAAATCGTTGTCGTAGCCACGGAAGGGCGAACGCTCAGAGCTCTTGAAACTGTAGGTACCGCCTGCATGTCGGATGCTGTCGAGCCATTGCGCCTTAACTCTGGCGATGCACTCGCGGGGATTTTGAACGTTTTCATCTTGTGACATCACAGGAAGTGATGCAAGAACTAACAGACAGAATAATAATCTTTTTTTCATACTGGTATCGTTTGATATATTATTAGTAATTGTTGTAGAAAATTTCAAATTCCGTTTCTTTTTTTTGCAAAAATAGCCTTTTTATTTCAAGTGTTTTTGGTCCATTTTGGTCCATATTGAAAAAAATGTCGTGCTTTTTTTAAAAAAACGAAGAAAAATGACTATCTTTGCAATTATGATAGAAGAAAGACTGTGTAAACTGGTGGAACAAAAGGCGGGACGGAAAATGTTGACGCCGCGTGACTTCGATTGGTTATCGGATCAAATACAATTGCATACGGGTGAATATGTATCGTCAACCACATTAAAACGAATGTGGGGATATATTGATGAACCTGTAAACCCAAGAAGGTTTACTCTTGATTTGCTTGCGCAATTTGCCGGTTTGTCTGATTATGATGCCGTCAAGAAACAAACGCCTGAGTCGCAAAGTAATCTTACTATGGCAAAATTCTTATCGTGCAAAGAACTTGCTGAAGGACAAAAAATACGATTGCGCTGGCATCCAGACCGCGTATGCGTCATAGAACTTCTGCATGATTGCAGATTCGTCATCAGAGAATCGGCAAACTCAAAACTTAATGCGGGCGATGAATTTGATTGCATGCAAATAATAGAGGGCGAAAAACTCTATTTCAGTAAGGTGTGTCATCTTGGGAAAATGTATCCTTTATACGAGATAGGTAATATTGATGGTGTGAGATTTGAGTTAATAGAATAACAAAGCGTCAGATTAGTTCTCTACGTCTATTGATGATTTACCAACGAAACTCATAGGATTGGCTATGAAAGCACCTGGAAGACTCTCACAGTTATCAAATGCCTGACGCCCGATTACTTGAAGGCTATTTGGAAGATTGATTACTGACAGTTCAAGACAACCGTTGAAGGCGTATGCCCCGATTATTTTAAGTGAATCAGGCAATACTACCCGTTCTAAATATTTTGCGTTAGCAACAGAGCTGCCGCGTATAATCTTTACTTTCTGTGGCACCATAAATACCGTTTGCCCTTTTGCGACAGGATATCTGACCAGTTCGGTTGTATCTTTAGTGTAAAGAACACCATCAATAGCACAAAAATAGGGATTGTCAGGATCGACTTCATAGCGTCCCATCATTCCGGAGAAAAGACCATCGAAGGCTCCGTCTTGGATATACTTGATTGTTTTTGGTATGAAGAGGGCTTCAACGCCTTCGTTACATCCCCAGAAGGCATGCCAGGCAATTGCTTCCACAGGCAGTTTGCGTGACTCATATTCAACTTTTTCAGGTATAGAAAGGTATTTCGGAAAATCCTTATTTACCTGTTGGCATATATTTGCTGCATCGCCAAGGCGTTCGAAACGTATGTCATTATATTGCCGGAAGCGGCTGTCTCCCTCGTTTCCTTTTGACAGGAAAACAATTGCAACCGCCAAAAGTGCTATTACAAATAATGCGCAAAATAATTTAGGAAGGGCATAGCTGCGGTGCAGAGCTTGCCGGACGGCAGCAATGTCGGCATATCTCTTGTCTGCTGAAGCTGTGCAACGATTAATGACACATTTACTGAACAGACCAAGACGCATGTCGCGAAAAACACAACCGAGACTATATATATCATTACGTACATCCGTTACCCATTGTTTTCTTTGTTCTTCTGATATGTAGTTTTCCGTTCCGGCGGGTTGTTTTAGAATGGCATAATTATCAGAGTCGGACAAGCCAAAGTCGATGATTTTTACATTCTGTCCACTCCGCGTGATCATTATGTTTTGAGGTTTCAGATCACGGTGCACAACTTGTAGTCCGTGAACATACTCTAGTGCATCCATCAGTTGCTCTGCCACGCGACGTTTTTGGTTTAATGAGGGTCTCTTTTCCAGCCATTTGTCGAGAGTCTCCCCATCTATCCATTCCATAACAATGCATTCGCCGAGTCCCTCGACTTCTGTCCAGTCGGCGACGGCGACAACGCCTTGATGTTGCATTGTCATAAGTAGGTCAAACTCTTTGCGAAGCAGTGTGCGGTAAAGCATCTGATTTCTATATTCACTCTTCAATCCTTTGAGTAACCACCATCGCCCAAACCGTTTGGCACGAACCAACAGATTGTAACCTTGGGAGGCTACAACAAATAGCTCTACAAAGTTGCGACTCATCCTCTCTGTATCGGGATTTATAAATCCGGATGGCATTACAGATTCATTCATTTGTGTCCGAAATGTTATTTTTCAGTCTTATCGTTTGCAAAGGTAACTAAAATTTATAAAATTCCCCCCCCCGATTGTTAAATAAACATAATAGACAAAAAGATATCTATAAATCATCAAAATGTGATAGTTCCGGAGGAGTATCGACCATACGGAGTGGAGCAGTCTTTCTTCATCGATGCTCTGATGAAGCATTTACAAAGAGAGTACTATGTATGCCTCTTGAATGCAGCTGCTCTCCATGGCTCTGCTCATCAGGCGGTGATGAGATTCTCTGTCATGATTTCAGCACCTTCACTGAGAGACACTCAGAAAGGGAATATGGTCATCGGCCACCTGCAAGGCACATTATGTCAATCCGCGTGAATACCTGAATGATGTAATCGCGAGAATGCCATATATGCAGAAGGCTACCCACGAGCAACTCGTGGAATTGCTTCCGCACAAATGGAAACCGCTAAAAGAAGATTTTTAAGTTAAAAATAAGTTATTCAGCAGAATAATCGTCGACATAAGCGTCATCGTAAGCAACGAAAGAGTGTTCTTGGTCAATATATTCTTTCATATATTCCGAGGCCCTACCCTACCTCACATACTTCCTGCCGTTTCTGATATAAATCCCCTTAGCCGGGATTTCCCATATCCTTCTGCCGGAGAGATCATACATCCTGTCATCGTCATCCGCCGGAGCCAAGGTTTCATTTATCTCCGCCGTAGCATTATAGTACGACATATAGTTGTCGAGATACTTCATCCGTTTGTAGATATAATCCCTGATGAATTCCATTTCGTCACTGATATCGAGCACATTGCCAGCCAGATCGCTGTCGCCGCTCCACTTTTCCTCCTCCCGTTGGATGGCCCCCGCCGCGTCGAGCATGTCGTAATAATTGCTGAAACGGGCGTAGAGACTGTCGGGCGAGATAATATCCCGGCGCAGCTCCTTGTATCGGTCGTAGATCATCTGACGGTAATGAGGATAATATCTCAGGCGAGTGAGCACATAGAGATTGTTCCACCTCATGAAATCCTTTTCCGGTCCGAACCTCTCGGGACGGATCGTCTCAGCATTGGTAGACTGTCCGAACGTGACGTCGAGATCCCATACTGCGAGAGTAAGTTTTTTATCCTTCGACTGGTCGTAGCACGCCCAGAACATATTCTTGCCGCAGTTGTCGGCCCCGAATATCACATTGAGGAAGATAAAATAATCGATGAGAACGGGCAGATCGAAGTAAGTGGCCACAGAGTCGTCAAACTCCTCATAGCTGCTGGTATCGACAAATACTCCGGCATCGTGGATGACATGCCAGTCGGTGGGACACACCTCATCGATATCAGGATACATCAGTTTCATATCATGCCATACGGCAGAGCTGTCGTCGTATTCCGGCACACCCCAGTGCATCATCGTGGCAGAGGTCCAGTGCATACCTTTCCAAAGCATCCCCCGAAACGTGTCGTTCTTGTATTTCTTGAGTTTCATCTGTTTGCGGTCGACAATCTCCCCGAAAGTATAAATCCCTCTGTACTCATCATTGATATAAAGTTCCACCAGCCGAGCCCTTGCCCCCGAGAGAGCATTCGGCTCCCGATCGGAATAATATGGTTTGCGTGCCATATCGAGCCACAGTTCGGTGCAGACGAGATTCCTGATTCTCGCATAGTCATCAAGAGCTCCGCAAAGGTTCCAGTGGTTATCGCTGCGGAATCCGAAGAACGACCGGTTTTGTTTTTCTCCGTCCTCGTCGAGGAACTTCACATTGTAGTTGCGTTTGTGTTTGTCTCCCCTGTTCGTCGATCCTCCCCTCCATTTCACTTTGGCTCTCATTCCCGTGATAGTATCGGTCTCGGTGATAAGGTCGACAGTGGCTTCGGAATAATCGTGCCCGAAGTTGCCCGTCAGCCGGACAATGGGTAATACTACCAGAAGCAAGGATAAAATGCAATTCATCATGATACAATATTTTAATCAAATTCGTTTATATTGTATACCATGAAGCGACGAAAAGTAAACGGGAAAACAGGATTAAATTCCTGAAATCGTAGTAATCAAAGAAGAGTCACAAGAAAATAGTCATGAAAACAGGCAGCAGAGTTGTCGCTTCATCTTTATTCAGGTCTTTCGTATAGATAAGATAGCGGTTGCTGATTCTATCGGAGTATTTGCGGCAAAAGGCGTCAAGCGAGGCATGAGTCTTGTAGCCTGACGATTTTACCTCAATCGGCCATATCTTCTTTCCCCGCGACAACAAGAAGTCAACCTCATAGTTGTGATTGCTACTCTCCTTAGACCATGCATGATAAAATAACTTATTGCCCGTAGCTGTAAGCATCTGAGCAACAACATTCTCATACACATATCCAAGATTGGCGGAAAGTTTGTCAGAGAGCAATTTTTCGTAAATGATATTCTCAGTAACGTCTTTGTCCCAGAATGCAAGCGTGATAAACAGCCCGGTATCACCGACAAACATCTTGTACTGTTCTTTGTCACTGTTGAGCGAAAAACCGACATGAGGGTCATTGCAGTGATATGAGAAATTCACGACCATACTATCCTTCATCGCCATCAGCACCTCCGAGAGATTCCTGCGTCCGCCGTCAGAAAGAACACTCCCAACCTGATAGCGAGACGCATTTTTACTTAGTTCCGAAGGGATGGCCTGAAACAGTTGGGACGCACGACCAGAGGGATCTATTTTCAGAAAATCATCGAAATAGAGATCAACGATCTCACGTTTTACTGCATCAACCTTACTGAGATTGTTGGTGTCAATATATTCGTTTACAGCCTGGGGCATACCGCCGATTAACATATACAGGCGGAAATCGCGCATGGCCTTGCGGAATGCTTGACCAAGCGGCAACTGTTTATCGAAGAATTGGCGGAGAATAGGTACGGTTGCCGTGTCTCCGAGCGCCCAGCGGAACTCCTCATAATCCATCGGAAACATTTCAATACGTGTTTCCTCGCTGGGGATTATGATTCCTTCAGTGTTCTTGTGAATGGAGATGAGTGAACCAGTCTCTATGTAGTCGTATCGATGGTCTTTAACAAGTTGTTTGATAGCCTGTCGAGCAGTTGGACACAACTGCACCTCATCGAAGATGATAACAGAATGACGCTCTTGAAGAACCACATGATAGATCGCTTGCAATCGCAGGAAGATATAGTCCAAATCCATAAGATCGCTGAAAAGCGACTTAACTTCTTCCGAGGCTGTGGCAAAATCAATGAGCATATACGAATCGTATTCGCACCGGGCAAACTCTTCTACAATAGTTGATTTACCTATTCGGCGCGCACCCTTTACCAAGAGAGCGGTCTTTCCGTCACGATTTCGCTTCCACTGCAACATCCTATCATATATCTTACGCTTGAAAATTCTCTGTTCCGACATAATTTATCCCTATTTTAACTGCAAAATTAAGTCAAAATTCCAAAATCCCCAAATTTTTTTCAAGGAATTATACCAAAATCCCCAAATTTTATTCCCGGAAATGTACCAGAATCCCCAAATTCATCACGATAGACAATATCGGGAGAAGATATCTCGATATGGGTACAGGGTGGAACTACTCCTTCTACCGCGACAACAACAACCAGGCGAAGTTTATCCACAAGATGAAGATACCCTTCACCACCAACTGGGTGACATTCTATAAATAAGTCAGTCTACGACAATCTTATTACCCACCACGGAAGCATTCACCTTCCTCATGCCGTTGATCTTGTCGAGGATAGGCATCAGGCCGTTGTTGCGCTCGGTAATAAAGCGCATTTTGAGATTTCGCGATTCAGCAGATCTGAATTCCACATCCATTCCGAAATGATAGGCGACGCTTCTTATGATCTCCTCAAGCGACACATTATCAAAGTATAGATAACCGTCGCGCCAAAGTTCGTAAGGAGTGACATCGACAGTGGAAACAGAAAAAGCCCCGCCTCCGAGAGCAGCATGCTGATGCGGGAGAAGGGTAAGTTCAGCAGAGCTCTTCACGGACTTCACGCGGATGCTACCGTTGATAAGAGTAATCTCGCCCGTAGCGGTGTTGATATCAAATTCTGTACCGAGAACAGTTGTGATGATATCGTCCGTCATCACGATGAAAGGATGCTGCGGATCCTTTGCCACCTTGAAGTAAGCCTCTCCCTCAAGCATCACCAGACGCTGGTTGCCCACGAAAGTCTTGGGATAAACGATCTTGCTCCCCGGGTGCATGTAAGCGACGCTGCCGTCAGGGAGAGTGATATCAGCTGACTTACCGTAAGGCACGGTCTGAGTAAGACTCTCCACCCTATCCTGATCATTATTTATGATCTCGTTCATCTCGTCGACAGTGATATTAGGAACCACGACAGGCTGATCAGCATCGGCAGTCATTTCGTCAGCCATCGCTGCTGAAGCATCGGTGGAAACGGCAGCGGATGAAGCATCAACTGTAGTTTGAGCGTCCAAAGAACGGCCGGCGGCAGAAGTTGAGCCATCAGCCACAGAAACACTTGCTATCGGAGCCCTGCCGGCAGTATCCTCGGAAGAACCGTAGCCCCGGCCGACAAGGAAAATAATACCGGCAACGGCAGCGGCGGCGAGCAACGCAGTGATGGTACGGCGCAGCGGGAACGAACGGACAGGAGCCGTTTCGTCGCCATGACTGCGATGGAAAGCCTCGAGCCGCGCCTCCACATCCACATCGTTTTCCGTAAGGGCGCTGCGGATATCGAGCATATCCTGAACATCCTCGCGAAGATCAGCATCGTCGCGAAGACGGCCGACCTCTTCGGAAGTCAGGGATTCGGGATTGATATATTCTTCGTCAAACATAATTTTTCTCCTCTTTAAAGTTAATACGTAATATATTCAGTTTAGGTTATTCTTTTTTGCGTTTTTTAAGTCTCTGAGCAGTTTGAGAGCCTTTACCATGTGTTTTTTAACATTTGCGACACTCATATCGAGTTCTTCAGCCACTTCGCGGTATTTCTTCTGCTCCACGTAGCACTTCATCAGTATCTCCCTCGTTTTCGGGGGGATCTGTTCGAGCATCAGCCTCACCACCCTGTCGCGATGTTCCTTCTCGGCGAGGGCTTCATCACTGGTATAACTGTCGCCCATAATGGTGACAAAGTCGATATACTGTTGCCGTTTCTTATCCCTCCTGAGCACGTCGATGCATTTGTTTTTCGTGCAGGTATAGAGAAACGACCGAACGGAGTTGAGCTGGATATGGGAAAAGTTGCGCCATACATCCTCGAACACGGCGCTGACGACATCATGACAGGTATCCTCGTCCGCCAGATACTGACGGGCGAAGTGGTAGAGCTGGCTGTAATATTGCCTGAAGATATCGTCGAAAAGTTTCTTTTTTTCCATATTCAGTTTGCAAAGATAGCAAAATTAAATCTTTTAGAACAAAAAATCGTAAAAATAGTAACCTCTTGGCAGTTTATTTCGTATAAATCAGTAAAGAAAAGTAAAATTAACTTATCGTATTATACCTATGAGGAGAAAGTTTTTATTCCTGATGATCCTCTTCTGCGTAGTGTCATCACTGCCGGTAATGTCGCAAGACAGCGACGTAAGGCTTAGCATGACCTTCAGCAATGAGAATCTCCCCTCGGTGTTCATGCGTCTGGAGAAATCTTCCGACTACAAGTTCCTCTTTACGTATGACGACGTGCAGAAATACACTGTCAACGGGGAAGTGAAGAATGCCAAGTTCATGGATATCGTGGACTATGTGCTTCGCGACAAGCCATTCAGCTACAGCGTGGACGGCAAGTTTATCAACGTGGTGCTCAAAGACGACAAACAGTCAAATGGCATGCATACCGCCGGAGGATACGTGTTCTACGAGAACGGTGATCCGGTGGTCGGGGCCCAGGTGAAGGTCATCGGCTCCAATATCATGACCGTTACCGACCTTGAGGGGGCGTTCAGTTTCGACTACTACCTGCCGGCATCGGGCGACATGAAGGTACAGGTCACCTATGTCGGTCTTGCCACAACGGAAGTGCCTCTGCAGCGCGAAATGAAAATCGTGATGAAGGAAGACTCCCACCAGTTGGGCGACGTCGTGGTGACAGGTATCTTCCGCAAGGCGAGAGAGAGCTACACCGGATCGGTATCGACGATATCGAGCGAACAACTGGAACAGTTCCGCGGGCAGAACCTGCTGCAGACGCTGAAGAATGCCGACGCTAGCATCAATTTCTCCATTGACAATATCAACGGAAGCAACCCCAACAATCTGCCGAACATCAATATCCGCGGTAATTCGAGTCTGCCTCTCAGCGTGGAGGAATTCAACGAAGGCTCGAAGTCGAACCCCAACACCCCGCTGGTGATCATGGACGGTTTTGAGATATCGCTCACAAAACTGATGGACTATAACGACGAGGAGATCGAAAGCATCAATATCCTCAAGGATGCCGCTGCCACTGCCATCTACGGTAGTAAGGGTGCCAACGGAGTAATCGTAGTGGTATCGAAACAGCCCGAACCCGGAAAAATGAAAGTCAATGTCGAGGCCGGCATCATCATGGAAATGCCCGACCTGTCGAGCTATCATCTGCTCAACGCAGCCGAGAAACTCGAGCTCGAGAGAAAGGCGGGACTCTACGGCAAGACATATACCATGTCGACACAAAGCGAATATCTGCTCAAACAGGCTTACCAGCAGAGGTATAAAGACGTGCTCAGCGGCATCGACACAGACTGGCTCGCAAAACCGCTCCGTAACGGCGTGGGACAGAGATACAACCTGCGACTCGAGGGTGGTAACCAGGAGTTCAGATGGTCGGTCGACGGACAGTACAAAGATACCGAGGGTGCCATGAAGGGCAGCAGCAGAAAGATCTTCAACGGAGCTATCACCTTATTATATAAATATAAGACACTGACATTCCGCAACTACTCCAGTATCGGTATCAGCAAGGCCAAGGAGAGTCCCTACGGCAGTTTCAGCGATTATGTGGATCAGGAGCCTTATGACTCGCCATACGACAGCGAGGGCAACCTGAGGAAATTCTTCGATCCCTTCTACGCATGGATGAGCGCCGGAGAGAATCCGCTCTACAATGCATCGCTTGGATCGTTTGACAAGACCGGATACCAAGAACTGACAAACAATTTCTCCATCGACTGGAACATACTGCCTTCGCTGATTCTGAGAGGACAGCTGGGAGTATCAAAGAACGATACCGAGACAGACTACTTCAAGTCGCCCGAGGATACATATTTCACCAACAGTTCCACAGGTACGGAATACTCCACCGGCAGCGGTTTTCTCCGTCGCGGTCTCTACAGATACGGCAACGCGAAGACCACTTCATATAATGCCGATATCACACTGGCCTACAACAACATCTTCAATGAGGTGCACTCCCTCTACGTCGGACTCAACTGGTCGGCAAAGCAGACCGTATACGACGGATTCAACATCGCAGTGGAAGGAATCTCCAACGAAGATCTGAGCAATATCGCAAATGCACGACAATATGCAGAGAACGAGATGCCCTACGGTTCGAACTACAAGACGAGAGAGTTCGGTCTGACAGCCAATGTGAACTACACCTACGCCAGCAGATACTACGTAGACCTCTCCTATCGTCTCGACGGAAATTCGACCTACGGCAGCGAGAAGAAGATATCACCCTTCTGGAGCGCCGGTATCGGATGGAACGTGCACAACGAGAAATTCCTCAAGGGCAACAGAGTGATCAACATGCTCCGTCTGAAGGCATCCTATGGAGAGACCGGTGCCGCATCGGGAGCGTCTGAAACCGACGCATATACATACTACAACTACGTCACCGACAACAGATATATGTCGTGGACGGGAGCCGTACTCGGAGGTTTCGGAAACTCCAACCTCACATGGCAGACCACCAAAGAGATGAACATCGGAACGGAGTTCGGACTCCTCGACAACAGAATCAAGGGAAGCTTCGATATCTATACGAAGAAAACCAACAACCTGCTCTCACTGATGAACCTGCCGCTGTCGATGGGATTCAGTTCGTACAGAGCCAATATCGGAGAAGTGGAGAACAAGGGATGGGAAGCCGCCCTGCAGGGATACATCATCAGAAACAGCAGACAGAGATTCAACTGGCTCGTCGGTGCGCAGCTGGTATATAACAAGAACGAGATAACACACCTCTCGCAGGCGATAAAAGACCAGACCGAGGCATATATGCTCAACGACGCCAGCGATGATGACGCCAGCGGAATACAAAACCTCTTCTACGAGGGATATCCGCAGAATGCCATCTACGCCGTGAAATCGCTCGGCATCGACCCGAGTACAGGTAAGGAGATATATCTCGACAGAAACGGAAATATCACTGACGAGTGGAAGGCATCAAACAAAGTATACTGCGGTACTACGGATCCGAAATACAGAGGAAATATCAACACGATGGTGCAGTGGAAGGACTTCACCTTCAACGCCTCTTTCGGATACTACTGGGGCGGACAGATGTACAACTCCACACTAAGAGACCGCGTGGAGGTGACCAAATCCGACATTCAGTCGAAGAACGTAGACGAAAGAGTGCTCACCTCGAGATGGTACAAGGCCGGCGATGTGGTGTTCTTCAAGAGACTCAGCAACACCAGCACCAAAGCCACGTCGAGATATGTGATGGATAACAACGTGCTCGAGCTGCAGAGCATCAGTCTGCAGTACAAACTCCACAACGACTATCTGTACAACCACTTCAAACTGCAGTCGGTGATCTTCGGCGTGAACATCAACGACTTGATACACTGGGGGTCGATACGCATGGAGCGAGGCACCAGCTATCCCTACTCGAGAAATATACAGGCTAACGTAAAACTGTTGTTCTAAGACGAAAGGAGTAATAATATGAAAAGAATAATCAAAATATCAGCAACCGCCTTTTTCGCGGCCCTCACTCTGTCGTCGTGCAACGACTGGCTCGACGTCAGGGGCGAGAACATACAGAAAGAGGCTGACCAGTTTGACAACTACAAAGGGTTCCGCGACGCCCTCACGGGATGCTATATGACGATGGGCAGCGAGGATATCTACGGCGAGAAACTCACCATGACAGATATCGAAAGTATGGCCGACATGTGGTATCTCACATACAACGAGGAGACGAGCAATCCTCTGAAGTACTATCTCTCAAAACATAAGTATACCGAAGACGAACCGAGAGCTGCGATAAAGACTATCTACGGTACTCTCTTCACCACGATATCATCAGCCAACGTGCTGCTGAAAAACCTCGAAGAGAAAGGGTCCAACATCGGCGATACACAGGCCCGAAACGTTATCGAAGGCGAAGCTCTCGCAATAAGAGCATACTGCCAGTTTGATATCCTACGACTCTTCGGGCAGATGCCCAAGGGAGCCACAAAGCAGGTATCACTCCCCTACTCTTACACTACGAGTATCGACGAGATGCCGGCATACTATTCTTTCGACGGATATGTTGCCAATCTCGAGAGCGACATCGCACGTGCCGAGGCTCTGCTCAAAGAGTATGACCCGGTGATGACAAGCACCTTCACAACGCTTAACAATCCCGGTTCGACCGTCGACGACGACTATATGTACTATCGTCAGGCGAGACTCAACTACTGGGCCGTAAGAGCGCTCCACGCCCGTATGGAACTCTATCTCGGCAACAATACCGAGGCTCATTCCATCGCCACGGAGATCATCAACGCCAAGAACTCCGACGGTAGCAGCGTGGTTAGCCTGAGCGGTATCACAGACCTCCAGAAAGGATACAACGGTCTGCCGTCGGAATGTCTGTTTTATATCAGTAAATACGACCTCAACGACTATGCCAACGACCTGCTCATCGGAGGTCGCAGCGCACAGGCCGGTACGAGCAAGTATTACGTAAGCAGCGACATGCTGACGGAACTCTTCGCCTCGGTACCGGGATCGACCGCATCGCACAACAGATACCTCAGCGAATGGAACAGAACGACGAAGAACAGTTCGAACTCAGTTTGTCCGTCGCTGAAGAAATACTGGTATGACGAAGACAACGCTTCATCGTCAGACCTGTCGACGAAGTATCAGATCGTACCGATGATCCGTCTCTCGGAGATGTATCTTATAGCCATGGAGACAAGTACCAGTCTCGACGAGGTACTGACCTTGTACAAGACATACATGACCGACAGGGAATTCGTGCTCTACACTCCGTTCGCATCGCTCGAGGAGGTGAAAGCAGAGATACCCAACGAATACAGGAGAGAACTCTTCGGCGAGGGACAGATGTTCTTCACCTACAAGCGACTGGGCTCGAAAGAGATGATGTGGGGAGACGGCGAGATGACGGAAAGCGACTACATTCTGCCGCTGCCTTCCAGCGAATATGACCCGAGTATAATCAAGTAAGAGGAGGATTTGACAATGAGAAAAATATTTTATTTTGCACTGCTGGCAGCGACAGCGATGAGCATCAGCTCGTGCGAGAAAGATCTGGAAGTATACAGCGACCCTACGTGCCGTCTGAACTTCTACTACAGCAATATAAGTTCGACATCCGACTTCAAGACGGACATGGCGCTGGCATCCTACTCCTTCATCTATGGCGGTGACGACGTGCAGCGCGACACAGTATGGTTCGAGGTCGAGACGATGGGCTTCGTCGCCGACTACGACCGTCCGATAGCCTTGCAGCAACTCGACACGGCAGCCTATAATGCCGTTCCGGGAAAGCACTATATGGCTTTCGACGATGCATCGCTCAAGGACTACTATGTGATTCCCGCGGGAAAAGCAAAGACGAAGATTCCCGTGGTGATACTCCGCGACGCGACGCTCAAGGACACCACCGCAGTACTGAAGTTCGGTTTCAAAGACAACGAATACTTCACCTCCGGATATCCGGTATTGCAGACGAGGGTTCTGACATTCTCCGACAGACTGTCGCAGCCGTCGAACTGGACGAAACAGTATGAGTATCCGGGATATGCCGGATTCTATGTGTCGCTGTCCAACTACTTCGGAGACTACGGCCCCGTGAAGCACCAGTTCCTCATCGAACAGACCGGAAAAACCTGGGACGACGACTACATCGAAAGTCTGATGACCGGCGACTTCAGTTATCTGCAATATCTGATGCAGAAGATGCAAAGTGTGCTCGACGAACTCAATGCCGAAAGAGCCGCACAGGGACTCGACCCGCTCGCAGAAGCCGACGGTACACTGGTCGTAATTTATAAACCATATTATTAATTGACGATTATGAAAAAGAAAATATTATATGCCGCAATGTCGCTCTTCTCGCTGACGCTGCTTACAGGATGCTTCAGCGACGACAGCACTCTCGGCGACACCTACGTAAGCGACATCAGTATCAGCGGAATAGAAGAGTCGTATACCAAGACGGCTTTCGTCGGGGAATATCTCAACATCAGCCCCGTGGTGGAAACAGACTATGCCGACATGGACTACCAATGGCTTCTGCTCGATAGCAAGACAGGAGAGACCGATGCCGACGGCGACACCATACAGCCGACAGTGATAGGAACAGCCAAGGACCTCAACTACGAAGTGGCTATCGCCCCGGGAACCTATCAGGTGAGATTCTGCGTCAGATCGCAGTCTAACGGTTATACGGCGTATGAGAAGACCACTCTCGTGGTACAGACGAATTTCACCCAGGGATTCTATATCCTCAAAGCCACAGCCGACGGAAACACCGAAGTGGATATGATGAACATTGAGGGCAGTCTCGGCGAGAATATCATGACCGGCGTGAAGGGAGCACCGTTGCAGGGAGCGCCTGTGAACCTCGGCATCACTTATAATATGTATTACGTTAATCCCGACAACGACGAGATGGAAGCGACTAATGCCGTCGTGGTGACAACCGACAAGGGGATAATCGACGTGAGCCGCACTACCGACATGCTGACGATCTTCGACCGCTCGAGCCTTCTGTTCGACGAGATGGACGACAGCGAGATTCCATACGGTATCACCCTCACAGAGATGGCCGGACAGATGTATTTCTCATCTAAGGGACTCAGGACGTGTACCGCAGCAGGACTCTACGGATCGCCAAATACGGGTAAGTTCGGAATGCCGACATCGGAATGCGGGGCTTCACAATACTACTGCCACGACGTAGCTTCATACGGAGGATGCTTCCTCTGGGACGAGACGAACCACAGTTTGCTGGCCGTTGACTACAACGGTATAAGCAGCCCTCTGCTCTACGAGGATTTCAGCGGCGAGGAGGAGACTCAGAATCTTACTTCTTACAAGTGTCTGCACTGCGGATACAACTATCTCTCGAAAGAAGCCACGCCTACATTCATCCTCGAAGACACTTCGACAGGCGACCGCTATCTCTATCTCTGCGCATCAAGTTTCTTCGGACAAAATCTCACGAGCAGGACGAAAATCAGTTCATCGCTGCATCTGGCCAAAGCCACGAGTTTCAGTACCAACGCCAGCAGCGCCAAATATATCTACTGTGTGGAGGGAAACAAGGTATATGCATGTGTGTTCAACAGCGACGAACTGTCCGAGGTTGAAATTCAGCTTCAGGGCATCGGTTCGGGCGAGACAATCAGTTACATCGGAAACCAGTACTGGGACAGCGCCTATATGGAAAGCGATCCCTTCAACTATCTTATAGTCGGAACGACTACCTCCGGCGGCAGCTACAAACTGTATTTCTACAATATGGTAGGTGGTGCCCCCGACGGCGAGGCGGTATTCACGGTGGAAGGAAGCGGAACGGTGAAGACCGTGAAGTATCTCAGTCCATCTTTCGACACCGCGAACTGGATGTTCAGTTATCCGTCATTTAGTATCAACAATTAATAAAACAAATTTAAAGAGTAAACATGAAAAAGTTAATGTTTTCGCTGCTGGCAGCCGCAATGACGATGTCGGCATCAGCACAGACGAATTTCCGCGAGATCACTTACAAAGATGCTCTCGCAGCCGCAAAGGCAGAGAACAAAATGGTATTCATCGACTTCTACACCGAGTGGTGCGGACCTTGTAAGATGATGGCCCGTGAAATCTTCCCTCAGAAGAGTGTGGGTGACTTTATGAACGAGCGCTTCGTGTCGATAAAGATCGACGCCGAGAAGGGCGAGGGTGTGACAATATCTAAGAAATATAACGTGAAGGCCTACCCCACCTTCGTCATACTGAATCCAGATGAGACAGAAGTGGGCCGCACGGAGGGCTCGAGAACCGCTTCGGCATTCGTAGCCGAGATCGACCGTATCTCTAATCCCGAAAAGACACCCGAGAAGATCAAGGCTCGTTATGACAGCGGCGAACGTACTGCAGAACTGGTGAAAGACTATGCCGCATTGTGCGCGGAAGAAAACCGCGGCAAACGCATGACCAGAGAGGAATCGATAAAGGCTTATGACGAGGGTATCAACATCGTACAGGATTACTACAAGAACCTCAGCGATGCCGACAGGATGAAAGACGAGAATATGTTTGTTTATCGTGAGTATTCTCCTTATACCGACCTCGCATCGACTCAGTTTATGGCTGCCAACAAGGACAAGTTCCCGGCAGAAAACAAGGCTGAAATCGACAGTATTCTCCGCCGCACATACGAGACTCAGACTTACTTGTATCTCTCCGGTGACCGTGAGTACGACGATGCGAAGATCAGCGATCTGAAGAACGAGATCAGCAAGCTCGGATTCAACAGTGACAAGGCTTACGACGGTGCTCTGAAGATTCTCTCCACGCCGTCTGCCGACGCAGACAAATACATCGACGTGTGCAAGAAATACTATAATTCACTCAGCGAGATGAACAAATCGGGAGTTGTTCAGGGTATGTCTGCCAAGTATGCTGATGCTGACAGCGACACGAAGAAGAAGGCTTCGCGCTTTATCCGCAACCTTCTTCCAGATATGTCGATCAGCGAACTCTATTCCTCAATAATGGGACTGATGACTCTCGAAGGACAGTCGCACTGATAAATTCTCTCTTATATATTGTGAGGATATGCCTTGAGGGGTGTATCCTCATTTTTTTTGACTAAGAACGAAAAATTACCTCCCACTTCACAGCGGGAGGTAACAACAACACAAACACAAATTAAACGCAACCGAGGGAAGTATCACCCCCGGAAGGTTTTTTATTGTATTCCGTCTTCACGGAGTTTTTCCTGCCATTTCCAGGCACTGCGAAGTACATCCTCGATGGGAGTCTCAGCCTTCCATCCGAGAACTTCGTTTGCCTTCTTCGGATCGGCCCATACCTGTTCGATATCACCCTCGCGACGGGGGGCGAATTCCCAGTTCACCTTCACGCCTGTAGCCTTCTCGAAACCTTCAACCACCTCGAGAGTGCTCAGTCCTCGGCCTGTTCCCACATTGAACACCTCGAGAGCCTCGCTATCGGTGTCAAGTACGCGTTCCATAGCCTTCACGTGAGCCTTGGCAAGGTCTACTACATAGATATAATCGCGAATACAGGTGTGGTCGGGAGTATTGTAGTCATGACCGAAGATCTTAAGTTGCTTGCGGATGCCGATAGCAGTCTGAGTCACGAAGGGAATAAGGTTCATAGGCACTCCGTTGGGCAGTTCGCCGATAAGTGCGCTGGGGTGAGCCCCGATAGGATTGAAGTAGCGCAGAAGGATAGCCTTGATGGGTGCTCCGCTATGGATATAGTCGGTGATGATCTCCTCATTGATCTGCTTTGTATTTCCGTATGGCGACATCGCCTTCTTGATAGGCGCATCCTCGGTAACGGGCAGATACTTGGCGTCGGGCTGTCCGTATACGGTACAGCTGGATGAGAAGATAATGCCTTTCACGTTGTACTGCGGCATCAGGTCGAGCAGGTTGAGCAGTGACACGATATTGTTACGGTAGTACATCAGCGGCTTTTCGACACTCTCGCCGACAGCCTTTGAAGCTGCGAAATGAATGATACCATCGATATCGGGATATTTCTTGAACAGATTCTCCATAGCAGCTTTGTCGTTGCAGTCGGCTTTCTCGAAGGCAGGACGGATGCCTGTAATCTTCTCAATACCGTCTACCACCTCAGCCTTCGAGTTGGAGAGATTATCAACTATCACCACATTGTAGCCAGCCTGCTGCAGCTCTACCGTGGTATGCGAACCGATGAATCCGGTTCCGCCTGTAACTAGAATTGTGTGAGCCATATTTATAATTTTATTTAATTGTTATTATTGTAGTCCGAAAAGATTGCGAAGACCACCGTCGACGCCGCTGAATCCCATAAATGCGAGGGAAAGCAGACCGGCAGTGATAAGAACGATGCTCATGCCCCTCATACCCTTGGGGATGTTCACCAGTTCCAACTGTTCGCGGATACCGGCAAAGACAATCAGGGCGAGAGCGAAACCGAGAGCTGTACTGAAGGCATAAACGACACTCTCGAGGAGTGAGAATTCCTTCTGTATCACGAGGATGGCGACACCCAGCACGGCACAGTTAGTGGTAATCAGAGGAAGGAAGATACCCAGAGCCTGATAGAGCGCGGGCGAAATCTTCTTGAGGATAATCTCAACCATCTGGACCAGAGCTGCGATGACAAGAATGAACGCCAGGGTCTGGAGATACTGCAGCCCGAAGGTATCGAGCACAAAGATCTGAAGGAGATATGTGACGAGAGTGGCCAGAGTCATCACGAATGCCACGGCGGCACCCATTCCAATCGCTGTCTCTACCTTCTGCGACACTCCCAGGAAAGGACATATTCCCAGAAACTGCGATAATACTATATTGTTTACGAATATCGCTGATATAAAAATAAGTATATATTCCATAACCGTCAAGCCTTCTTAAATTTGTTAACTATAGCAATGAGATACCCGAGGGTGATGAAAGCACCCGGGGGAAGCACGAAGAGCAGGATATTGCATGTCTCGGGCAGAAGAGCCACACCGAAGACGGAACCCGCTCCGAGAAGTTCTCTCACGGTACCGAGGAGTGTGAGTGCGAGAGTGAAACCGAGACCGATTCCGATACCGTCGCATGCGCTTGCCAGAGCGTTATGTTTGCAGGCAAACGCTTCGGCACGACCGAGAATGATACAGTTTACCACGATCAGAGGGATGAAGATACCCAATGATTTGTTCACCGACGGAACATAGGCTGCCAGCATCATCTGCAGCACTGTCACGAAGGCAGCGATGACGACGACGAACACCGGTATGCGAACCATATCGGGGGTGAGATTCTTGATCAGGGAGATGGCCACATTGGAGCAGATAAGCACGAACATCGTAGCGAGACCCATCGACAGTCCGTTGATGGCACTTGTTGTGGTGGCCAGCGTAGGACACATTCCAAGGAGAAGCACAAAGGTAGGATTCTCCTTGATCATTCCATTTATAATATATTTCAGATTACTCATAATTAGTCCTCCTTCTGCTTATGTTGTTTGCTGGCTCCCGACACTGCGTCGGCGGGAGTTGCCGTATATGCCTTGTAGGCATTCGACACTGCCAAGAGAAAAGCCCGGCTGGTGATAGTGGAAGCGGTGATAGCATCCACTTCGCCGCCGTCTTTCGAAACGGTGAGATTGTTCTTTCCGGGATTCTTACCTATGATATCGCCCTTCTGTCCCTTTTGGAACCAGTCGGTAGCCTTGGCACCGAGACCCGGTGTTTCTGAATGCTGCAGAACAGTATATCCGAGGATATTACCTTCGGGATCGAATCCCACGAGCACCTTGAGGTCGCCTCCGAAGCCCATCGACTGCGACTCCACGGCGGCACCGAGGTCTTTCTTATCCTTCGACTGAGTCTGATAAATCACGAATGTCATCTCCTTGCCGTTGGCATTCTGTTTTACTGTGTCGGTCTTGGAGACTGACAGTTCGCCGCCTCCCATCACACTCTTGATACCGTCGGAGAGAGTCTTGTCGGCCTGAGCCTTTATCGGTCCTGCAGTGACATTATTGACGTATGCCAGCAGACCGCCTGTTATGAGTGCCACGGCGCAAAGCACAAGCACCATATTCTGTAGTGATGATTCCAGTTTTTTCATTTCTGCACCTCCCCGAATCGTTTTGGTTTGATATAGATATTGATGAGAGGGGTGAAGGCGTTCATGATAAGGATCGCAAACGACATTCCCTCGGGATAGGCGCCCCAGTTACGGATTACCACTGTAAGCACTCCGATGCATACTCCGTAGAGGAGCTGGCCCTTGGCTGTCATCGGTGATGTTACATAGTCGGTAGCCATAAAGATGGCGCCAAGCAGAAGACCGCCGCTGAGGACGACAGATAACGGATCAGCATAAATCGGGTTGGCCAGATGGAAGATACCTGAGAGCACGAATACCGTAGCGATGATACTTACGGGGATATGCCAAGTGATAATTTTCTTCCAGAGCATGAAGGCAAGACCGAGCAAAAGAGCCAGAGCGCAGACCTCACCGATACATCCCACACCGCTGCCTGGGTTCTGTCCGAGAAGCAGAGACATGGCTCCGGGAAGTTGGTCGAGAACACTGGCGTCACCTGTCTTTATCGCCACCTTCATCAGAGCCAGCGGTGTGGCTCCGGTCTCAGCGTCGACATAACTGCCGATCTGTCCCGCTACAGGCCATGACGTCATCTGTACCGGGAATGATACGAGAAGGAAGCATCGGCCGATGAGAGCCGGATTGAAGGGGTTGCATCCGAGTCCTCCGAATGTCATCTTTGCGACTCCGATAGCTACGAGGGCGCCGAGGATTACGATCCATACGGGCATGTTGCTCGGAAGGTTCATACCGAGGAGCAGACCGGTGATCACGGCCGATCCGTCGAGAACGGTACTTTTCTCTCTCTTAAGTATATATTTTGTTATCGCCCACTCGAAGAAGAGACAAGCGGCAACACTTGTGGCACACACCACGGCACTTCCCAGTCCGAAGTACACGAACGACATGATGAGGGCCGGAATCAGGGCGATTACGACGCCCCACATATTCCGCTCCACGCTGTCGGTGCCGTGAGCATGCGGTGATAATGATACTATTAATTTATCTGACATAACAATTATTTCTTAGCATTACGTGATTTGATAATTCCCGTTACGGTAGATTTGCCCAAACGGATGTTGTCGAGCAGAGGACGGTGTGCAGGACATGTAAACTGGCACGATCCGCACTCGATACAAGAAGTGATATCTTCTGCCTCTACCTTATCCCACATTTTCTTGGCGGAACAAGTGGCGAGAAGGAAGGGCTCAAGTCCCATCGGACATACACTGACACACTTGGCGCAGCGGATACAAGGATCCGGCTCCTTGCGGTGGGCATCAGCATCAGTGAGAACTGTGATAGCATTAGTTCCTTTGCAGACAGGGGTGTCAAGACTGTTGACAGCCTTTCCCATCATCGGTCCTCCGGCTAGCACTTTGTTGCCGCCCTCTGGCATGCCGCCACAGAGTTCGATGAGCTCTTTCATAGTAGTACCCATACGTACGAGGAAGTTGCCGGGATTCTTGAGCTGCTTGCCGGTAACGGTGGTGTATCTCTCGAAGAGTGGTTTGTTTTTCATCACTGCCTGATATACGGCATAGGCGGTACCCACGTTCTGTACTATAGCACCCACATTAACGGGGATAGCGGGAGGAGCAGGTACCTGACGGCGCACGACTGCATCGACGAGCTGTTTCTCACCTCCCTGCGGATAACGCTGTTTCAACGGTACCACCTCTATGTTAGGATAGTTTGCCGCACATTTCTCTGCCATCAGTTCGATAGCCTTAGGTTTGTTGGTTTCGATACCGATGAAACCCTTGTCCACCTTCACCGCCTTCATGAGAAGATCCACTCCGACAAGTATTTCGTCAGCATGCTCCATCATTAGTCTGTAGTCGGCAGTAATATAGGGTTCACACTCTACGGCATTGATAATCACCCATTCGGCTTTTGCTGTCGGAGGAGGAGTAAGTTTTATGAATGTCGGGAAACCAGCGCCGCCCATACCCGTGACACCGGCGTTTTTCACTTTCTCCACGATCATTTCGGGAGTTAGCTCGGGGTGCTCTTTGAGAGTCTCGAGTTTGTCGCTCCGGTCGATTTTTTCGTCCCATTCGTCTCCCTCTACATTGATGATGATAACGGGCTTGCGGTAACCGGTAGCATCGAACGAGGTATCAACTTTGAACACAGTGCCCGACACAGAAGAGAATATCGGAGCGGACACGAAACCTCCGGCCTCGGCGATCATCTGTCCCACCTTCACCTTGTCACCCTTGCTGACGACGGGCTTGGCAGGAGCACCGATATGCTGGGAGAGCGGGAATATAGCCTGGCGCGGCAGCGGGGCTACCTGCGTGACTGCATCATTTGTGAGCTTGTTTTCCTCGGGATGCACACCACCTATTCTGAAAGTTCTTATTTTCATGCTTTGTCCTCCTCTTTCTTTGGTTCTACTTTGGCATCAGTCTTGTTTTCAGCCGTAGCGTCAGCCTTCGGTTTGGGCTCCGCTTTCTTGGCGGGAGTCGGGAAGTTAACATCACGGATGGCATGAGTGGGACACTCCACCTCGCACTTGCGGCAGAGCCGGCAGATATTATAGTCGATATACGACAGATTATTCTCTATTTTTATAGCACCGAAGGGACAGGCCTTCTCGCATTTGCCGCATCCGATACATGCCGCCTTGCAAGCCTTCATGGCCACGGCACCCTTGTCCTTGTTGACACAACTTACGAAGACACGGCGTCCCTTGGGGCCTTTCTTCCTCAGTTCGATGATATGACGGGGACATGCTTTTACACAGGCACCGCACGATGTACACTTATCCTCGTCGACCTCGGGAAGTCCCGTATCGGGATTCATGTGTATGGCATCAAACTGACACGCTGCGACACAATCTCCGCATCCGAGACATCCGTAGCCGCAGGCCGTCTCTCCGGCTCCGCAGGTATTCATCGCGGCACAGGTTCGCATACCGTCATACTCGGCAGTACGGGGCCGGAGCTCGCAAGTGCCGTTGCATCTCACTACCGCCACCTTGGGTTCGCTGTTGGCTATCGCCATACCCAACAAGTCGGCAGCTTTGCTCATCACATCCTGTCCTCCGACAGGACACAGAAGACCTTCGATACTGCCGGCATCGGCTCCCTTGACAAGGGCCTGGGCCAGACCGTTACAGCCGGGGAAGCCGCACCCACCGCAATTGGCACCTGGGAGCACTTCCTGCACCTGCGAGACTCTGGGGTCCTCATGTACAGCAAATTTCTTAGAACAGACATATAACACCAGTGATGCCACCAGCGCTATTGCCACTAAGACGATAACTGCAATAAGAATAAAATTCATAATCTCTTTTTTTTAATTGTTTTAGTATTTTATATATTTTCTCTCTCAACACTGAATGATAGTTTCTCTCTCAATTTTCCGCGCATGAGGTAAAGCGCGAAATAGTATACCCCAACAGCGGCGATTGCTGATGCCGCAGCCACCGCCTCGCTTCCGCTGAGACGCATCGCAGCGAAGAGCACGGCGACAAGTACGATGAAAGGAATGGAAAAAGCATAGTTTACAGCCTTCATACCCACCTGCGTGGCGGCGATGACGGTGACCGTCTCCCCCACCCTGTAATCTTCGGATGCGTCGAAATTATATACATCCACCATTTTCTCCTTCTTGTCGGCGGCGGTACAATGTCCTTTGGCGGAACATGCGGCACATGCAGACTGCTGTTCGATGCGCACGACGAGATGCCCCTCGCCGACGCGTTCGATAACACCTGTATGTTTTATCCTGCCGCTCATTTATTCCTTCATCAGATCATCAAAGAAGGCATCGAGTTCCTTGTCGAGCCCTTCCATCAGTTCGGTCTCGTCGATAATGATTGTCTCGTCGTCGCAGAGTCTGAGTTCTGCGATATTCTCCTTATCGTCATCCTCGAGTACAAAGGAATATGGTTTCATGATAGACATATTGTCCACCAGGCCCTTCTGGCGTTCGATACATTTTCTCAGTACCGGCACGATATCCTGATAGAACGTCTCCGACTTGGCATCGATCCACTCCTCAACGACGCAGCGGGTAATCTCCTCGTCTTCATCATCGAAAGCCAGCATCTCGCCCGAATCCTGAGACACCCGTACATGGATATCAGTCATCCGTTCGGCTTCCTTGTCTGCAGGAAATTTGTCCGCCACCTTGCGATAGAAACGCTCTATCTGCTTTACTGTTTGCTCTGAAGTTTTCATTGTCAATTTAATTTTCCACAAAAATACAGTATTTTTCCGAAACCTCAAAACATTTGGGGCATAAAAATGCTTATTTTATTTTCTTAGACACCTTTTTGCTCTCATTACTCAGTCTGTCGAGGGCTGTAACGACGTAAGTGCCGCTGCCGTAACGTTCGACGTTGAAGAAAGTGTTCGGGGTTACGGTAAGTATGTTTTTGGCACTGTTAAGATCGACGCTCTCCCCCTTCGAGAAACGGTAAACGACATATTTCACCGCCTTGTCTTTCCATGACTTCCCTCTCGGGGCTGTCCAGAAGAGCACTCGCCCGTCTTGGGTATCTATCAGTTTGAGTTTGCGGGGCTTCTTGGGTGCTTTCCCGTCGATAAAGGTCATGCGCGGCTGCAGAGCGGGATAACGCCAGTAATAGTCGCGAAGAGTATGACCGTAGTTTCCCGTATTGTCGGCCACTGCTTTGGCGTACCACAGACATGTCCCTTCTACATTACTCAGCTGCTGATGGAGCAACATCTTGGCCGGCATCTGATTCGAATTCGGGTTCCTCAGATCGGCAGCCTTCACGGTACGCTCGACATCCTCACCGATAAAGAGAGGTCGTTTGGCGGAGTATTTGTTCCACCACTTGATAAGCGTCTCATAGTCGGCAGCCTTGTGTCCGATCTCCCAATAGAGCTGGGGAACACAATAGTCAATCCATCCGTTATTCACCCAGAGGAGCACATCGGCATAGAGATCGTCATAATTCTGAAGACCGTTAGTATTACTTCCGTTCTGAGGATCGCTCTTCTTGTTTCTGTAGATTCCGAAGGGCGAGACACCGAACTTAACCCACGGCTTAACTGAATGGATAGAGTCGCTGAGCTGTTTGATAAACACATTTACATTATCCCTCCTCCAGTCATTGCGATTTCCGATTCCGTTGTTATAGAGAGAATACTCCCTGTCGTCGGGAATATTCTGTCCCGCAGCCGGATAGGGATAGAAATAATCATCGATATGCAGTCCGTCTACATCGTAGCGTCTTACGATATCATCGACGATGATACAGATATACTCTCTGTTGATGGGGTTGCCCGGATTGAGGATATACTGACTGTCGTAGTAGAAAGCCCTTTCGGGATGTTTCGACACGATGTGTTGTGGAGAAAGTGTGGTCGTACCCTTGGTCTTAGCCCTGTATGGATTAATCCACGCATGAATCTCCATACCACGTTTGTGGCATTCTTCCACCATCCATGCGAGAGGATCCCATCCCGGATTGCGTCCCTGCTGCCCGGTAAGAAAACGGCTCCAAGGCTCGTACGGTGACTGATACAGTGCGTCGCATTCGGCTCTCACCTGGAAGATGATGGCATTGACACCGTCACGCTGCAGTTCGTTGAGTTGTGACGTGAGTGTGGATTTCATCGTCTGCTGCGACAATCCCTGGAACTGTCCGTTGACACATTGTATCCATGCTCCTCTGAACTCTCTCTTCTGAGCATGGGCGGAGGAGACTATCAATGCGAGTACAAGCGAAAGAAATAATCTTCTGGTCATCGTATTATTTTTTTATTGTTTTTGTTTATTTTGGCAGTATCCGGACCTGGTTTCACCGGAGCTTTCAGGACAGAATCTTTTATCGGCAGAGTCTTCGGGCGCATCGGGCCGTTGGTTGCCGGTTCAAGCATGGTGGGAGATCCTGTCTTTTCATCCTTATCCTTCTTCTCCACCTTATGGAATCTGATCAGTGAGATATCCCTGACGAAGAGCATCCGGAGCGTCGTCTTTGTCTGGTTTACATCATTCATGAAGATAAAACCGCGTATCTCCTTGATTCCCAGATCATTTTTTGCCGGTGGAATACGCAGGGAGAACGTGGAATTGGATGATGGTCGCATATTGGTGGAAGCCACACTGTCGTTCTCGTATGTGACAGCCATGAGAGCTACTACCTCTCGAGTACCATCCTGGAAGAGGAACTGTGTAGTGAAATTGAATTCGAAGGAATCACCTGCTTTATATGCGGTATCTGCCTTCAAGTAGAATGTCATAGTATTGAAAGGAGCCTGCGACATCAGTACTGCCGACGTGGCCCCCTGCCATATCAGGGCGGTATCACCGAAAGCTGTGAGATTGGCATATTTGTCGTCGGAACCGCCGGCATCACCGGCCTCGGCCTGCAGACGCTCGACAACCTCGTCGTAAACTTCTACCAGTTCCTGTGCATGACGCTGGTAATACACCATCGAAGAGTCGAATTCGGCTTTTGTAACCCCGTTTTTCTTCAGTGCCGCATAGTAGTACACCTGTTTGTTGTATTCCGCCTGGTCACCGTCCTGGTTGGCTGCAGCTATGGCACGATGATAGTCATAAAGCACATCAGCCATCTTGCCTGGCTTCATTACCCCGTTCGGAGTACCCACCCCGCAGGCCGTCAGGATCATGACGAAAAGTATCAGACAGATGTTATTCCTCATATTCAGAACTTATATTTTCTTTTTCCGTATTCCCCTCCTTATCATCCTTCTTCTTGAATTCCAGCGACAGGTCGTTGAGTTCCCTCCGGAAGAAGATAAGCAACAGGAAGAACCCGACAGTGACGCATGAATCGGCGAAATTGAATATCGGTGAGAAGAAAACAAACTCCTGTCCTCCTACCATCGGCATCCATGACGGCCAGTCGAAAGAGAAGAGGGGGAAATAAAACATATCCACCACCTTACCCATCATGAAAGGCGCATACCCCGTACCGAAAGGCACAAAATAGGAAACGTAATAAGGAGAGGAACCGCTGAATATCATCCCATAGAACATACAGTCTATAAGATTGCCTGCAGCTCCGGCGAGAATCATCGCAAGTGTCATCACATATCCCGTACGGGCATGCTGTTTTATCTGTCTGCAGATATACCAGCCGATGATGATGATAGCAGCAAAACGGAACAACGAGAGGAACAGCTTGCTGAACAGTTCTATTCCGAAAGCCATGCCTCTGTTTTCGATAAAGTAAATATAGAACCAGTCTGTTATTTGGAGCCTCTCGCCCAAGCACATACTGGTCTTGACAGTAATCTTAATCCATTGGTCGACGATAAGAAGGATGGCGATGAAAACCACCGCCAGCCAACCATCGCTTATTCGTTTTGTTTTCAATGTTTACCCAACTTTTTAGATTCCACACTCAATGTGGCATGAGGAACAGCACGCAGTCTTTCCTTGGGTATAAGTTTTCCCGTAAGACGGTCTATTCCGTACGTTTTGTTCTCTATTCTCACCAGAGCGGCCTTGAGCCCCTGAATGAATTTCTGCTCGCGGGCGGCCTGCATCACGAGTTCTTCTTTCGACTGGGCGGAAGATCCCTCCTCAAGCACCTTGTATGTAGGAGATGTATCATCCACATCGTTGCCGTCCTTGTTCATCAGCGTGCTCATCATCTGCTCATAGTTACTCTTGGCCCTGGCCAATTTGTCATTGATGATAGCGCGGAACTCTTCCAGTTCTTCGTCGCTATAACGTGTCTTTTCTGCCATAAGATAATTACTTTAGGTTTATATTTTCGTTATTTGGATATTCAGTTTGAAGTCATCGAATTCTACCTCCTGACCGTCGTTAGCCGTCACGGTGATATCATCAGCGAGAACCTGTCCCTTGATATAATCGCCGAACGCAGCCACAGCAGCCTCTACTTCTTCGTGAGGAGCTACGACTACATCAATCCTGTCGGTAATGGCGAGGCCGGAATCCTTGCGGATATTCTGGATACGGTTGATCAGTTCGCGGGCCATTCCCTCGTTTCTGAGTTCGTCGGTGAGTTCGACCTCGAGAGCTACGGTAAGGTTGCCCTCGTTGGATACAAGCCATCCGGGGATGTCCTCCGAGATAATCTCCACATCGACAGCCTCGATATTCACTGTCTGACCTTCGATCTCGAGGGGAAGCAAGCCTTTCTGTTCGAGTTCGGCGATCTGCTCCTGCGACAGGGTGGCGCAAGCGGCTGAAATCGACTTCATCAGTTTGCCGTACTTCTTGCCCATAGTGCGGAAATTCGGTTTTACCTTCTTCACCAGCACTCCGGCACCCTCGACGAACTTCAGTTCTTTGACATTCACCTCATTGATGATAAGGTCGCGCACTGCTTCGATATGTTTTTTCTGTTCGTCGTCGACGGCAGGAATCATAATCGTCTGCAGCGGCTGGCGGACCTTGATATTAACTTTGCGACGCAGGGCCAATACCATAGAAGTGATCTTCTGCGCTATCGACATACGGGCTTCCAGATCCTTATCTATCAGACTATTATCTGCTTCAGGATAAAGAGAAAGATGAACACTCTCGGCATTCTCTTTTCCTGTTACTGCATTAAGATCGCAGAAGAGCTGGTCACTGTAGAACGGAGCAATCGGAGCGAGCAGTTTTGCTATCGTTGCAAGACAAGTGTAGAGAGTCTGATAAGCACTCAGTTTGTCTGCACTCATCTCCTTGCCCCAGAAACGCTTGCGGTTGAGTCGTACGTACCAGTTGCTGAGATCATCCTCTACAAAAGCATCGATAAGACGACCTGCCTTGGTTGGTTCGAAATCATCGAAAGCCTCGGTGACGTTCTTGATAAGAGAGTTGAGGCAGGAGATTATCCAACGGTCAATCTCGGGACGCTCGTTCATCGGAACTTCCGGCTGCGAGTAGTCGAAACCGTCAACATTTGCATAGAGGCTGAAGAATGAATAGGTATTGTATAAGGTGCCGAAGAATTTTCTGCGCACCTCGTCAACACCGTTTTCATCAAACTTCAGGTTATCCCAAGGCTGTGAATTGGTGATCATATAGAATCTAACCGCATCGGATCCATATTTGTCGATAACCATGAAAGGATCGACAACATTTCCGATATGCTTGCTCATCTTGTTTCCGTGAGCATCAAGCACCAGGCCGCTGGAGATAACATTCTTGAATGCCACTGAGTCGAATATCATGGTTGCTATGGCATGAAGGGTAAAAAACCATCCGCGAGTCTGATCGACACCCTCATTGATAAAGTCTGCCGGGAAAGCTTTGTTCTCGTCAATGGCTTCCTTATTTTCAAAGGGATAGTGGATCTGGGCGTATGGCATGGAACCGGAATCAAACCAAACATCGATAAGATCGCTCTCACGCTTCATCGGTTTGCCTGACTCGCTGACCAGGATGATGTCATCGACATAAGGACGGTGCATATCTATCTTATCATAGTTCTCCTGGGAATAGTCACCGGGAACGAATCCCTTATCTTTCAGAGGATTACTCTTCATCACACCAGCTGCCACGGCTTTCTCGATCTCGTTGTAGAGTTCCTCGAGACTGCCGATACAGATTTCCTCGCGGGTGTCTCTGTTGCGCCAGATTGGCAGAGGAGTGCCCCAGAAACGGCTTCGGCTCAGATTCCAGTCGTTAAGATTGTCGAGCCAGTTGCCGAAACGTCCTGTACCTGTCGATTCGGGTTTCCAGTTGATGGTCTTGTTGAGTTCGCTCATTCTCACCTTCTTGGCGGTGGAACGGATAAACCAACTGTCGAGAGGATAATAGAGCACAGGTTTGTCGGTACGCCAGCAATGAGGATAGTTGTGTACATGCTTTTCAATCTTGAAAGCGATGCCTTCCATCTTCATCTCAAGACTCATGATGATGTTCAGGTCTTCCTCCTTGCTTGCGGTCTCCTCGTCATACTTACCGTCTTTGTTGTATTTCGGAGAATAAGCATTCTTTACATAATCACCTGCATGATGACTGTAGGCTTCCTTGTCAACACATCTCTCCACGAAAGGCTCGGCCAACTGATCCAAAGTATAATACTTACCTTCGAGATCGACCATCGGTCTTGTTTCCGACAGCTTATTAATAAGGTATAGCGAAGGGATCCCGGCGAGTTTTGCCACCTTGGCATCGTCAGCACCGAATGTAGGTGCGATATGTACGATACCGGTACCATCCTCCGTGGTCACATAGTCGCCTGGAATCACGCGGAAAGCCTGTGCTGACATTTCCACGTATGTATCCTGTCCGAAAGCAAAACACTTATCCCTATTTTCCTCTGCATATCTCTTCACGAAGTCGGGAGCCAGGTCGTCGACACGCTCGCAGGGCTTGATCCATTTCATCATCTGCTCGTAATGCATTCCGACGAGATCGGTACCCTTATACCGTCCTACGATCTTGTAGGGAACGACCTTGTCGCCCTGTTTGTAGGCGTCAAGATCGGCCTCGGCACCCTCCGGTTTGAAATAAGCGGCAAGACGAGCCTCGGCGAGAACGGCTGTGAGTTTCTCTCCAGTATACGGATTGTATGTCCTGACTGCGACATAGTCGATATTAGGTCCTACGCAGAGTGCTGTATTTGAAGGCAGTGTCCACGGAGTCGTTGTCCACGCGATGAAACAGGGACGTCCCCACCCTTCCATTTCGGGTTTCGGATCTGTCATGTAAAAGACGCCTGTAACAGTGGTATCCTTTACATCACGATAACATCCGGGGAGATTCAGCTCATGACTCGACAGACCTGTTCCTGCTGCCGGCGAATACGGCTGGATTGTATATCCCTTATAGAGCAGTCCTTTCTGATAGAACTGTTTGAGAAGCCACCACAGCGTCTCTATATATTTGTTGTCGTATGTGATATACGGATGTTCGAGGTCGACCCAGTATCCCATCTTCTGTGTCAGGTCATCCCATTCCTTGGTGAACTTCATCACGTTCTCGCGGCATTTCCTGTTATAATCCTCGACAGAGATATATTTGGGACTCTCGTGATTGTCAATATCAGCCTTGGTGATGCCAAGTTCTTTCTCCACACCGAGTTCTACGGGAAGTCCGTGGGTATCCCATCCGGCCTTTCTGTGCACCTGATATCCCCGCATCGTCTTGTAACGGTTGAAGGTATCCTTGATAGCACGTGCCAGCACATGGTGGATACCGGGGTGTCCGTTTGCCGAGGGAGGTCCCTCGAAGAACACGAACTGCGGGCATCCTTCACGCTCGCTTATAGACTTATGGAACAAATCACTGTCGTTCCATTTTTTCAGTATATCCGTATTGGTCTTAGTAAGATCAAGACCGTTATGTTCTACGAATTTTCTTTCCATAACTTACCTATAATATAAATTTTCGTGCAAAGGTATATAAAAAAAACCACCTAACAAAATATTTGGAAATAAAATTGTTTCGAAATACTATTTATTAATAGATATGATGAAAAAAAACAAGATATATTTGGTCGTTTCAGTTTTTTTTCGTACCTTTGCACCCGATTTAAAACATAACGGTTTCTGTTATCAGGAAACCAATCCACTTTTTACTATAAATACTTTTATGTATAACAAAGAAGAACTTTTATTAAAGAGTTTGGCCCAACTCATTGAGATAGCCGAGACGCTGGATGTGAAATACAAAGGCAAGCGGAAAGAGGAGATTGTGTATGGTATTCTCGACAAGCAGGCTGAAAGCAGCGTCGGTAGCGGTCAGGGTGCAGCACCCAAAAAGAAAAGGGCAAGAATAGTGCGCGCACCGGAGAAGGTGTATTCCGTAGACGGAGCCAACGGCGAAAACTTCGATTTGAAAAAAGGCGTTGTCGGTGGCACGGAGCACAAGGAAAAATTCTTGTTCCCCGAAATGGAGACTCCTAATCCACAGAAACAAGAGGCTGTAGCAATGCCTCCTAAGCACAGAGGAAGGAAGTCCAAAGCCGAACTGGAAATGATCGCAAAGGCAAAAGAAGCCGAAGAACAGAAATTGTCCGAGCAGGAAAATGAAAAAGTAAATGTCGTAAATGATGTAAGAAACGAAAATCCGGCAGTCGACGAGAACAACTTCGTTTCAGGTGTTCCCGAAGAAATTTTCAATAATGAGCATCAGAATAATAATGACGAAGATTTAATTGCTGATCTGCAGGCTAAATTCAACGCAAACCATCAGGAAGATATGGATGAAAGCGACGAAATCGAGGACAATGAAAGACCTATTGAGAGCTCTGTCGCTTCTATCATAGATGAAGACGGATATTGGACTGGCGACCCCGGCGACGGCACAGACTTCATCATCGTCGAGGATATTCCCATCGCTGATCAGGAAGCATTGCCGGAGCGAGATATCTTCGACAACATGGCTGATTACAATCCCAACGGATATCAGCAGTATAACGAACAGATGGATGACGATGATCTGGATACGAGCTATGACTTCACGGATATTATCGACTGCAACGGAGTACTCGAGCTTCTTAACGACGGTTACGGATTCCTCCGTTCAAGTGATTACAATTATCTTTCGTCACCCGATGACATATATGTGTCAACAAACCAGGTGAAGAAATACGGACTTAAAACAGGTGATATCATACAGGGTAAGGTTCGTCCGCCGCACAGCGGAGAAAAATATTTCCCCCTTACCAGCATCCAGCTAATCAACGGCAGGAAACCGGAGGATGTGAGAGACAGAATACCTTTCGAGCACCTCACCCCACTCTTCCCCGATCATAAGTTCAACCTTACAGGTGACAAACTGACCACCAATCCGAGTACCAGGATCTGCGATCTCTTCGCTCCTATCGGCAAGGGACAGCGCGCCCTTATCGTGGCACAGCCCAAAACCGGTAAGACGGTGCTGATGAAAGACATCGCCAATGCTATCGCAGCCAACCATCCCGAGGCTTATCTCATGATGCTGCTCATCGACGAACGTCCGGAGGAGGTGACAGACATGAGCCGCACTGTGAATGCCGAAGTCATAGCCTCGACCTTCGACGAACCGGCAGAACGTCATGTGAAAATCGCCGGCATCGTGTTGGAGAAAGCGAAGAGAATGGTGGAATGCGGCCACGACGTGGTGATCTTCCTCGATTCTATCACCCGCCTCGCCAGAGCTTACAATACCGTAGCTCCGGCCAGCGGAAGAGTGCTCACCGGCGGTGTCGATTCTAATGCCCTTCAGAAGCCCAAGCGTTTCTTCGGTGCTGCACGTAATATCGAAGGAGGTGGTTCTCTTACAATTATCGCTACCGCACTTATCGACACCGGGTCCAAGATGGATGAGGTGATATTCGAGGAGTTCAAGGGTACGGGTAACATGGAATTGGTTCTCGAACGTTCTCTGAGCAACAAACGAATATTCCCGGCTATCAATCTTGTACAGTCGAGCACGCGTCGCGACGATCTCCTTCTCGACAAATTCACCCTCGACCGTATGTGGGTTCTCCGCAAACATATCGCTGATATGAATCCTATCGAAGCGATGAATACTATCAGGGATTCCTTGCTCGCAACAAAGGATAATACGGAATTCCTTATTTCTATGAACGGTTAGAAATAGAACTTAAATACTACTCGACAAGCCCCGGAAGCATTCATTTGTTTCCGGGGCTTGTTATTTTAACCATAACAAAACGTGTCGTGAAAAAGAAGAAAATAACAGATAAATTTTTTGTTGTTCTTTTCCAAACTTTTTTTGAATTTTTCTCAAAACCCTACACCACACTATTCAACATTCTGAATTACAGATATTTAGGTGGTGAAGGATTGTTTTACAACCCTCCACCAAAATACCTTTTTTAGGGTCTTTTTCGCCTGAAGTGTCTCAAAAAATCAGATTTTGTAAAGATTATCGAAAAGCAAATCAATTTATTTTGGTCAGCAAATTAATTTAATTTGGTCAGCAAAATAAGTTATTTTGGTTTGGAAATTGCAATGTGGTGGAGGGTTTTTGAACAAAAAAAACAATCCTCCACCACTTAAGTTATTGATATTCAATAGAGTATCTTAGGTGGTGGAGGGTTTGGGCAAAATTTTTATTTTTTTTGCGGGTTTGAGGGGATAGCCACATCGCAGTACATGGAGGGTTTGGGCAAAATTTTTATTTTTTTTGCGGGAGTATTATTGTAAGTAAGTTCATACTGAGACAGTGATAAAAAAGCCCCGGAAGCATGTCAATACTTTCGGGGCTCGTTTTTATCTCTGTAGAGGATTATTTGATTATCTTCTTACCGTTAATTATATATATTCCTGAAGGAAGGTCCTCATACGTATTACCGACTTTGACACCCTGCAGATTATAATAATATCCGTCATGAATGACGTCGTTGTTTATCACGCCATTGATTCCGGATGGCAGTTCTGATATCTTGAAACGAGTATTATCAAGATAGTTCATTCTCTTGGTGAGCCAGTCTTTGATATATTCCATTTCGGTATCGAAATTTATTTCCAGGCCCGAGACATCAGAATCATAGCTCCATCGTGCAGACTCTCTTTCATCAGCTCCTGCCTGTTTGAATTCGTCGAGATAATCAGCGAACCGCTGTATCAGGTTTTCAGTCTTGAGATAGTTCTCTCTCAGATCGCGATATCTCAGTCTTACCTGCATATTGAAATCATTAGCGTCGGTATTTCTGAGACGACGGAAGAGATTGAAATCTCCGTGTTCGTTGTAGGTGATAAAGTCAGCATAATCCTGTTCGGGACGCAAGACATTGTCGTGATAATAGTAATCACTCCATCTCTGTCCTATCGTGGCATCAAGATCCCATACTGCCGGAGTGATCTTCTTCGACCGCTGTTTGTTGTATACGGCCCAGAACATGTTCTTTCCGTGGTTGTCGGCACTGAGGATAGTCTCCATGAGGATATAGTAGTCCATAACCACCGGAAGGTCGAAATACGACGCCACATTATTGGCGAAATCGGAGTCGCTGCTTGTGCATACGAAGTTTACGGCATCCCACAGCACGCTCCAATCGGTAGGACTGACATCCTCGATATCAGGATACTTCAGCTGATACTGATCCCACATATCGGAATACTGATTATAGTCTGTCGGAGCCGTGCCGGGATAATAGTTATTATCCCTGTCATGTCCCATAAACACACTATAACTCCACTCCTTAGCCTTCCACAGCATACCTGCTATATTCTTTGTATCCTCATCGTATTTCTCGAGTTTCATCTGCTTTCTGTCGAGATTCTCATACATACAGTAGATACCTTCATATTTATCGTTGATGAGAAGTTCGACGAAATGCCCTCTCGTTCCGGTGAGAGCCTTGGGAGCCTCGTTGATATAATAAGGTTTCGAAGCGAAGTCATTCCACAGATCGGTGACGACGCGATTGCGCACACGGCTCATATCCACCTGACATGCTTCAAGTATCCAAGTGTTATCACTACGCAGATTGAAGAACTTCCGATCTATCTTATTGCCGTTATCATCGAGGAACTTTATTCTGTAGTTCCTCTTGTGCTTATCCGCATTATTAGTGATACCGCCTCTCCACTTGGCTCTCAGTGCCATCGTCTCAGGCTGACCTTTTTCCGGTTCGTAAACTTTCATCGAACCATAAGCATCCGTGTATCCGTAAGTGCCGTATAACTGTATTACAGGCAACGATGTAAATGTGATATTCCGCTTTACTTCAGTGCCTTCGATGTTTTTGCACGACAAGGAATAAGTCTTGCTTCCTTTCACATATCCGAAGGTATAAGACTGCCCTGACTTCACCTCAGTGTTATCGATATACAGATTGCCCCATCCGTCGTTATTCTCATAGCTGACAGTAACTTTGTAATCATTGCCAAATTCTGAAGACGGGATTGAATACATATATATATCGTTTCTTTGGTCGTAGATAAGGGTCTTATCATTTATTTTGAGATTCTTCAGACAGAGAGTGATAGGGTCGATAACAGGAAGATCGGCAGTAGACTTTCTCAGCGTCTCCATCTTATTGAATTTCTGTACGTTGGTGATATTATCAGTCATGATCTGACTGATAAGAGAAGCGATCGAGTCGGAAGAATAATAATATATCAGTTCGGCTTTCAGTTTTGCCTTTTCACCCTCGAGCAGTTCTTCCCATGAACCTTTGAAATAAATCGAAGGATTGTCGATAGCCACCCAGTTGGCATTAGTACTGCTGATATTCACTCCCCATTTTAACTGTCCTCCGCTGAGCGATACATTTACGGTAAATGTCTCCGGAACATTATTCTTTGTGGATATTGATGTGGAGACGTCGTTTGCGAAGAGCGTCACCCCGTCGGCATCCTCCTTGCCATACCAGCTGGAGTACTGCCAGCAGGAAATCATATCTGCCGTAATGGAATATTCTCCGTCGGGAAGATTTTCAAGAGTCTGGGTGAGATAAGCGTCATTCAGTTCCTGATACGACAGCCAATATTCGATAAACGGAGCGACGAGCGATGCATCACCATTATAATGGCTTCCGCCGGCTCCGGTATTCATGAAGAAGTGACGATAGTCCCATCCGTCGAGACTACTCATATCCCCGGTCATCCATGAAGACACGTCGATTCCTTCGGATGATCTTGACGATGACTTTTCCGTCACCTGGACACCGTCGGAATCGTAGACTGCAAATACCTGATTGGAATTCGGAGTTCCTGAATTATCGTATGTGCCCACCATATAACTGCCGGATCTCACATCCCACAACTGATTTGTGTTGGCGACGTTACGAATTGCATAATACCCGTCGGAATACTGGTTCAGAGTCCACAGCGAATTATTCCCGTCCTTATCCGCTGTCATGGATACATACCGTCTATAATCAGAGCGCACTCCGTCGTAAGTGATATAATATCCTGTCTTGGAATTCTTGATAGAATATTTTCCTGCCGACTCTTCCGTAAATATCCAATACGTCTCGTCGTTGTTATTTGATGTTGTATAATAATATAATGGTGTCGACTGTCCTGCCGACGATCCGTCAGCGACGCATCCTCCGGAGTATAGTTGGCACACGATATGGTATTTCTTATCCGAATCGATATCTGCTGCGGCGAAAGCATTGACTGCGAACATCGCCATCGCGAAAGTTAGTAAATTTATCTTCATCTGTCGGATTTAGTGATTATTAAAAGAAAAATAAGAGTCCCGCCCTGTTATCACAAGAAGGCGAGACTCTTTCATAGAAGTTGTCAATTGTTGACACTGCCGCCAACAATATCGAGAAGTTCACTGGTAATAGCCTGCTGACGGCTCTTGTTGTATTGAAGATTAAGTTCGCGCAAGAGTTCATCGGCATTATCGGTGGCCGTCTGCATCGCCACCATCCTGGCGGCATGCTCGCTGGCCACACTGTCGAGCAGGGCGGTATAAATCATCAGATGGGCCAGTTTGGGGATAAGTGTCGTAAGCACCGTATCCATATCCGGCTCGACGATGAAATTATCGTTGAGAGGTTTTACTTCCTCCTGTTCCCTTTTCTGCGTCTGTCCTTTTTTCTTCAGATACTCCTGAGCTTTCTTTGTCGCGATGTTGCTGGTGAGGTCGCGCTCTTTGTCTTCATTGAGCTCCGACGTGACATCGATTGGCAGGAACGTCTTTCTCGTGAGAATCTGACTTCCAGCACTCTTGAAATGATGATAAATCATCTCCACCTTGTCTATCTCCCCGTCAACAAACATCTTGCCCAGCTGCATCGCCATGTCGATACATGGCTGCACGGAGGGTTTGTCGGCCATCTCGGTGAAATCACCGGCCGACGTCAGCTTCAGTTTTGTTACCTGTTCGGCTACTTTGCGGCCGATGGGATAAACGATGATATTATCCTTGCCGAGGTGTTCATACTCACCGACCACCTGCTTCATCATTCTGATCACATTGGCATTGAAAGCGCCGCAAAGACTGGAGTTGGACGAATATACGATCAGTGCGACGCGCTTTACCGGGCGCTCCTCCTCGAATATCGTCTGTGCTCCCGCCTCCGCCGCCAGGAATGATTTCAGGATATGCTCCAGCATTGTCTCGTAAGGAAGCATATTCTCTATCATCACCTGGGCGTGGTGCAGTTTGCTCGATGCGACCATCTTCATGGCACTCGTGATCTTACGGGTGCTGTTAACAGATGCGATACGGTTTTTTATTTCCTTTAATGACGGCATAGTATAATATTTTATTTGTACTGTCCGGCAATATCAGCCATTGTGGCCTCAATAACCTTCGTCACCTCATCGTCGATCTTTCCGGATGCAAGGGTGTCGATGACATCCTGGTGGGTGGAGCGCATCTTGTCAAGGAAGGTATCCTGACATTCGCGCACCTTCTCCACCGGTACGTCATGCATCAGACCATGCACGCCGCAATACAAGATAGCCACCTGTTCGCCTACCGGCATAGGGCTGTACTGCGGCTGTATCAGCAGCTGATTGTTCTTACGTCCTCTGTCGAGAGTCATCGCCGTCACGGCATCCATATCACTTGAGAACTTGCTGAACGACTCGAGCTCGCGATACTGAGCCTGGTCGATCTTCAGTGTTCCGGCCACCTTCTTCATACTCTTGATCTGAGCCGAGCCGCCGACACGGGATACCGAAATACCCACGTTGATGGCCGGACGGAATCCCTGGTTGAAGAGGTCGCTCTCCAGATATATCTGTCCGTCGGTGATGGAGATCACGTTGGTAGGAATGTACGCCGACACGTCGCCGGCCTGGGTCTCGATGATAGGAAGGGCTGTGAGCGAACCGCCACCCTTCACATGACCTTTCATACACTCGGGGAGGTCGTTCATCTTCTCGGCCACTTCCTGCTGGTCGTTGATACGTGCAGCACGCTCCAGCAGACGGCTGTGAAGGTAGAACACATCACCTGGATAAGCCTCACGTCCTGACGGACGGCGGAGAATCAGCGACACCTCACGATAGGCCACAGCCTGTTTCGACAGGTCGTCATAAACCACGAGGGCGGAATAGCCTCTGTCGCGGAAATACTCACCGATGGCGGCACCTGCGAAAGGAGCATAATACTGCATGGCGGCAGGATCGGCAGCCGTAGCCGACACGATGATGGTATAATCCATCGCTCCGTGCTCCTTGAGAGTGGATACGAGGGCTGCCACGGTAGAAGCTTTCTGACCTATAGCCACATAAATACAATATACCGGTTTTCCGGCTTTGTAGAAGCTTTTCTGATTGATGATGGTATCCACGGCGATGGCGGTCTTACCAGTCTGGCGGTCGCCGATGATAAGCTCGCGCTGTCCTCGTCCGATAGGAATCATGGCGTCGACGGATTTCAGTCCTGTCTGTATCGGTTCCTTCACGGGCTGGCGATAGATAACGCCGGGAGCCTTTCTGTCGAGAGGCATCTCGAAAGCGTTTTCGAGGTCGATGTCGCCCTTGCCGTCGATGGCTTCTCCAAGAGGGTTGATGACGCGCCCGATCATATTGTCGTTCACGCGGATCGACGCGATACGGTTGGTGCGCTTCACTGTCATGCCTTCCTTGATACCAGCGGTGGGACCCAGGAGCACACAACCGACGTTGTCTTCCTCCAGGTTCATCACGATAGCCATAGTACCATTTTCAAACTCCAGCAGCTCGTTGGCCTCGGCATTGCGCAATCCGTAGATACGGGCCACACCGTCGCTCACTTCGAGCACGTGACCCACCTCGTCGAACTGTGCGCTGTCGCTGATACCCTGCAACTGTTTGAGGAGCACTTCAGATACTTCGCTTGGTTTTATTTTGTCTGACATTGTTAATCTTTACTTTTTAAGTTGAGTTAAAATCGAATTCAGTCGTGATTTCACCGAACAGTCGAGGCGGTAGGTGTCATATTCCAACACGAACCCTCCGATAAGTTCGGGGTTAACCTCCGATTCGAATTCCACAGTACCATTAGTCTTACTCTCCACCATCCGCCGCATCTTCTGTTCTGTGCCGGAATCCACGGCCGTGGCGGTGATTAGGCGTCCACGGATAACGTTCTTCTGTTGCCTGTAAAGAGTGATATACGATGAGGCCATGAAATGCAGGATACTCTCCCTATCCTCCTTGAGCACCAGCGAGAGGAATTTCTTCGACAGCTCCGACGGATTGTCGCCCATAGCCGTAGTGAGCAATTGCTCCTTGCTGGTTTTGAGAAGCATAGGATTGTCTATCGTAAACCTCAGTTCGGGCACCTCAAGATAGCATCTCGACAGAGTCTGCATATCCTGATATACCTTATCCTCGATTTTCTGCTCCGTGGCACTCTTGAGGAGTGCCCTCGCATAACGAACCGATATAACTCCTATATCCATAACCGATTAGTCTTTTTTAGCCTGAACATCATCCAGCATACGGTTGATGAGATCCATCTGCGCCTTGTCGGAACCGAGTTTCTCCTTTAGGATCTTCTCTGCGATCTCGACGCTGAGAGCAGCCACCTGACTTCTTATGTCGCTGATGGCCTGAGCCTTCTCTGTCTCTATCTCAGCCTTGGCGTCGCTGATAAGCCTGGAGCCCTCCTCACGGGCCTTCACCTGGGCTTTCTCGACGATGGAGTCGCGTGTCTGAGCGGCCTCTTTCAATATCTGTGCCTGCTGCGCACGAGCCTCCTGCAGGATGGATTCCCCTTCTTCTTTCAGATTCGCCAGTTTCTCGTTTGCCTCATGAGCCTTCTGCAAACTCTCGTCTATGAACTTCTTTCTCTCGTTCACCATATTCACGATGACGGGAAAGCCGAATTTCCATAGAAGCAAGAATACGATCAGGAATGTCAGAGACATCCAGAACAACAAACCTGTACTAGGAATCAATAAATCCATATTGCCAGAATTTAATATTCACTATCTTTATCCCATGCACATGAATGCGATGACACATGCGAACAGAGCGACACCCTCGATGAAGGCTGCAACGACAAGCATGTTGGTAAACAACTTGTTCATAACTTCCGGCTGGCGGGCCATAGCGTCCATTGCCTGTCCACCGATACGACCGATACCAATACCTGCACCTACTGCTGCGATACCTGCGCCGATTGCTGCACCCATCTGTGCCATTCCTTCTAGAATTAATGCTGAAATCATAATTTTTTAAGTTTTAAATGTTATTATTGTTATTTATTTAATTATTTTATGCTTCTTCCGGTTCCTTGCGAGCCAGACCGATAAATACGGCCGAGAGCATCGTGAAAACCATAGCCTGGATAAAGCTTACCAGACATTCGAGACACATCATGAAAACGCTCATAAATATCGACATCGCACTCATGGCGAGGAACATGCCGATGGCCTTGGTGGCAACCACGAAGATAATCAGGATGATTGCAACTGCATTGGCGTGACCTGCCATCATATTGGCGAAGAGTCGGATCATAAGAGCGAAAGGCTTGGTGAAAATACCGATGAATTCGATCAGCGGGATAATCGGGAAAGCCTTGAGAGCCAAGGGGACGTCAGGCCAGAAGATATCCTTCCAGTAGTGCTTGTTACCACTCAGCTGGGTGATAACGAAGGTACACATGGCGAGGAAGAAGGTCACGGCGATATTGCCGGTGACATTTCCTCCGCCCGGAGGGAAGGGCATCAGTCCCATCACATTACAAACGAGGATGAAGAAGAAACACGTGAGCAGGTAGGGAGTGTATTTCTCGTATCCCTTGCCCACACCGGGCTTTATTATTTCATCCACGACATACATTACCAGCATCTCGACAAATCCGACAAACCCTTTCGGGGCTTCGTCGGAAGGCTTGCGGTTCTTATACCAGCGTGCCGGTATGAGAATGAAGAGAAGAAGGATAATCACGTCGATAAACAATACGATGACGGTCTTGGTCATCGAGATGTCGAAGGGACGTGTCTCCTCTCCGCCTGCGCCGAGTTCTACTATCTTGCCTGCATTGTCACCCTTTGTCGCAATCGCCAGGTTGTAAGGACCTTTGCGGTAGCCGGCGGCATCCGGTTCCTCCTCAAACCTGGAACTGCAGAACACGTGGAATCCGGTGGAACTCTTCACGATGACGGGAAGGTGGATGACCACGGCGTTCTCCCCTTCTCCGGTGATATGCCAGTCGTAGGAGTCCTTGATATGCTCAAGAACCACCTCCATCGCGTTGAATTTGCCTTTTTCCTCCTCTGCCATCAGAGGTGATGCTGTCACCAGCACACACAGGATGCAAAGCAGTCGTCTTAAATAACTCATTGTTTCAATGTTTTATTATCAGTGTTACTATCATCATCACCGCATACATTATTAATAATACAGCGGCAAAACGGATAGAAGATTCTCTGTCGTCCGACAACAGACGGTAGATGCCAAGCATCAGGAGCACCGTAAACACTCTCAATACCGCTGTCGCGTAGTAGAAGGTGGGAGCTGACTGTGGTGATCGCTGCCGGATGATGTCCAGCCCCTTCACCCATACAGTCCCGAGGATGATGAATACGAATGCGGCAACCGAATATGCCACGATATCATTCATTTGCATCCTTCTCCACACATAGGGAAACCTGATTCTTCAGCACCTCGGCGAAACCACCCGTGACAGGCAGTTCGTGACGTCCTTCCTTATCAATGTATTCCACTACACCCCTCTGCAGAGATGAAATAATGGGAGCGTGATTGTCGAGC